>Ga0208193_1000555_pt1 | contig 19525 bp, 17 predicted proteins | sample June2015DPH_17_2_FD_184716 | JGI IMG/M metagenome (GOLD analysis project Ga0208193, IMG submission 184716) | Peatland microbial communities from SPRUCE experiment site at the Marcell Experimental Forest, Minnesota, USA - June2015DPH_17_10... | ecosystem: Environmental > Terrestrial > Soil >... | reverse complement strand
GATCTTGAGCAAGTGAGTACGCATCTCGGTGATGCTAACGAGGTATCTCCATGCGTTTGAAGCAGAAATTGCTTGGCACTGCATTGCGATTCGCTGGATTCGTTTGGACGGGCGTATGCCCTCTTGCGCTATCTTAGGTGCGGTCATATTCTGATGCCGGTGCGGCAGTCTGCCGTTCCGTTCGAAAGGGAACCTGAAAATGGCCTGGAAGACTCCAAAGATCGTCGAAGTGCCGGTTGGCATGGAAATCAACATGTACGCCTGCGCTGCTCGCAAATAAGCGAAAAGCGACAGCTTCGTATTTCCACGGAGGTGGCCTGCTGGTTGTGACGACGCTCCCGCTCAAGGGATTGCGCACAATATCGGCGGCCACCTCCGAAGTTTTTAATTCCGCATTCCTCACGGACGACTGCTTAACATCCCCGATACGAGCAACAGACCTGGGTGAACGGCCTTTGCATTTTGCGCTGGTTCGTAAATGCGAACTGCGCGCCAGCATCGCTGCGGCGTGATTTTAGGCGGCGTCGAGCCGTGTGTTATCCGATCAGATCGCCTCATGACTAAAAGCCAACTCACAAGAGTGGTTGGCGTGCACTTCATGCTGCGCTTTTGGGCATGTATTTGCCCATGACGCACTTGTAACTTTGTAACCTCCACTCATGATACGGACCATTCGCGAGCCAGTCGGCAATACCAATTTGCGCGTTTACCTGACAGGCAGTCATGGTGATGCCCGACTGCTCACTGGTGGTGACGACCTTCTCCAGGCATAGCTGGCCGTTGCAGAGAATAGCGACAAGAGTAACAAGCATGGTGACCTTCATTGATTGGGAATACCCGGTCAGTTCAGCCCATGCAGAGTTCATGCCACCATTTGTGCGCGCCACGCATTCTCGGGTGGCGCGCCTAAATTATATAACAATTTCAATTATATAATAATTCGCAGTTTTGTTCTGAATGACACGCCATGTTTCTGCGGATCCTCAGGGAGCATCCGGGGAGAGACCGCCATGCTGCGCTTTGTGAATCGCAGACGGAACCACTCCGAAATACTCCCGGAATACGCGGCTGAATTGCGATGAACTCGAAAAGCCCCACGAGAATGCGACGTCCGTGACGGATTTTCCGGCCTGGGTCTCCAGCTCCTGGCGGCAATTCTGCAGCCTGGCGTGCCGGATATAGTCGCTGATGGTGGTACCTCTGTCGCTGAACAACATGTGCAGATAGCGCTTGGTGCAGCCCAGCGCCGTCGATATCTGGTCGATAGAAAGATCCGGGTCGCGCAGATGTTCGCGGATGAAGAACTGCGCCCGGACATACATCGCCTCAGGTCCGACACGATCGAACATCGCGTCCGCCTCGCGGAGCGGCAACAGCAGGAGGTCGATCAGCGAATCGGCCACCCCGATCGCGTTGTTTGGCGACAGCTTGGTCGCTTCGTCGAACGCGGCATGGACAAAGTTATAGGCGATCCGGCCGGTGCCGGTGCGCGCCGAGATTTTGCATGCCGACATCTTCGCCAGGCGGAAGCCGCGTTCCTGCAGCAGTTCCTTCGGCACGATGACAACCTCGTGTCGCGTCAGCGTCGGGCTGACGATCGTGTGCGGACAGGATACGTCGTAAGCGAGACAGTCGCCGGGCATCAGCTCGATGCGGCGGCCATTCTGTTCGAAATGCGAAATCCCGAAAGTCTGAAACAGTATTTTGACGAACGGATGGCCACCCGGGTCTGCGCGCGAGGCGGTGTGCGCCAGCCGATGCTGGCTCGCCTCGATCTGGCAGAGCTTCAGTTTCGAAACCGTCGCGTAGTTGATCCGCCCTTCGAACGAGGGAGCCTCCAGCGGATCGATGTCGAAATGGCCGCAAAGATCGGTCAGAGTGTCTGACCAAACCTGGATTTGCTGCTTTGGTGTAAATCCGGAGGTGTTACGTGAGCGGACCGAGTCGGACATTATCTAGCCACCGATTCGAGATCAAAAACATGACCGCTTGCCGCGAGAGGCATCGAGTCAGGATAACCGATTTTTACCTCAATTTAAGGCGGTCATTGGGCTTTGAGCAGCACGCCTGCTGACATCCCTCGATAATCCTCCGACTTAGTTGCAGCGCCGTCAAGGGGACCTCGGCCTGTGCTGCTGCTGCGCAGCATAGACGCGCGGGAGCCGACGAAAGTTGCGGGTGCCGGCTAAAAAGTTCGTCGTATTTCGCTCCCGCGCAACCGCGCTTCTCTCTCGGGCAAGTTTTCCAATTCAGAACCGGGTATAAATCCCGCCGAACAATACCGAAAAGTGGACCGTTTTTACGGAAACCCTTCGCTTACAACTGGGAGGAAACACTATGCGCAAGGTGCTAATCGCGACAGGTCTTGTCGCTACGACTTCGATTTTCGGGCTTTTGGCGGTGCAGGGATCGGCGGCACGCGCCGACGAGGCGTTGGACAAGCTGGCCAAGGACCCGAAGCAATGGGTCATGCAGCAGGGCGATGACGCGAACACGCGTTATTCGAAGCTCAATCAGATCAACGCGTCGAACGTCAAGAAGCTGCAGGTGGCCTGGACCTTCTCGACCGGCGTGCTGCGCGGTCACGAAGGCGGTCCGCTGGTGATTGGCGACGTGATGTATGTCCATACGCCGTTTCCCAACACGGTCTATGCGCTTGACCTGAATAACGAAGGCAAGATCCTCTGGAAATATGAACCGAGACAGGATCCCAACGTGATCCCGATCATGTGCTGCGACACGGTCAACCGGGGGGTCGCCTATGCCGACGGCAAGATCTTCCTGCATCAGGCGGATACCACCCTGGTCGCGCTGGACGCCAAGACCGGCGCCAAGGTCTGGTCGGTGATGGACGGCGAAGCCGGCAAGGGCCAATCCGGCACCGATGCGCCGTTTGTCTACAAGGACAAGGTTCTGATTGGCGTTTCCGGTGGCGAATTCGGCGTTCGCGGCTGGGTCAGCGCCTACAACATCAAGGACGGCACGCTCGCCTGGCGCGGCTATTCGGAAGGGCCGGACTCCGACACGCTGATCGACCCGGTCAAGACGACGTCGCTCGGCAAGCCGGTCGGGCCGGATTCCTCGACCTCGACCTGGCAGGGCGATCAGTGGAAGATCGGCGGCGGCGCGACATGGGGCTGGTATTCCTACGATCCCGAACTGAACCTCGTCTATTACGGCTCGGGCAATCCCTCGACCTGGAACCCGGTGCAACGCCCCGGCGACAACAGGTGGTCGATGTCGATCTGGGCGCGTGACCTCGACACCGGCAAGGTCAAATGGATTTACCAGATGACCCCGCACGACGAATGGGACTTCGACGGCGTCAATGAGATGATCCTCTCCAATCAGACGATTGGCGGCCAGCCGAGGAAGCTGCTCACCCATTTTGACCGCAACGGCTTCGGCTACACGCTCGATCGGGTTACCGGCGAATTGCTGGTCGCAGAAAAGTTCGATCCGGTGGTGAACTGGGCGACCAAGGTCGACATGGACAAATCGTCCAAGACCTACGGCCGTCCGCTGGTGGTCGACGCCTATTCGACCCAGCACGGCGGCGAGGACAGCAACTCGAAGGGCATCTGTCCGGCGGCGCTCGGCACCAAGGACGAACAGCCCGCGGCCTACAGCCCGGAAACGCAGCTGTTCTACGTTCCGACCAACCATGTCTGCATGGATTATGAACCCTACAAGGTTTCATACACGGCCGGTCAGGCTTATGTCGGCGCCGCGGTGGCGATGTATCCGCCCAAGGGCGATACCAACATGGGCAATTTCATCGCCTGGGACGGCAAGACCGGCAAGATCGCGTGGTCCAACAAGGAGCAATTCTCCGCCTGGGGTGGAGCATTGGCAACGGCCGGCGGCGTGGTGTTCTACGGGACGCTTGAAGGCTATCTGAAGGCGGTCGACGCCAAGACGGGCAAGGAACTCTACAAGTTCAAGACGCCGTCCGGCATCATCGGCAACGTCATGACCTACGAGCACGCCGGCAAGCAATATGTTGCCGTGCTTTCCGGGGTCGGCGGCTGGGCGGGCATCGGGCTTGCGGCCGGCCTGCTGCAGCCTGAAAACGCCGCCGCCTGGCATGGCGCGGTCGATCAGGGCAAGCTGCCGTCAAAGGAAAAGACGGTCGACACCGCGGGCCTTGGCGCCGTCGGTGGCTATGCCGGGCTGGCGTCCTATACCTCGCTGGGCGGAACGTTGACCGTGTTCGCGCTGCCGTCCGAATAGGCGTGACGGCACGGTGAAGTGACAATCAATCGGTGCGCCGCGGTTTCGTTGCGCGCCGATTTTGTCGCAATGCTCCACGAGGAATGCTTACGTGAATATCAAGTACTGGAAATTTGCGCTCGCTGTTACGGCGAGTGCCTTTATGACCGCAAGGCGAGAGCAAAAACCGTCGGCGCCGATACCTCATGGATCCAGGTCGACCGGCATCGCGCTGTCGGCGCTGCTCGGCGCGCTGTTCTGCGGCTTCGTCGCGCTGCAACCGGTCAGGGCCAACGCCCAGACCAGTGATTCCGGCGCCGGCTCGCTCGAACTCGTCGATCCCGATGTGTTTCGCGCCTGCGGCGATCCGCGCAATCTGCCGTTCTCCAACGACAAGGGCGAAGGGTTCGAAAACAAGCTCGCCGAACTCTTCGCCGCCAAACTCGGCAAGAGGCTCACCTACACCTACTTCCCGCAGGCCACCGGCTTCGTCCGGATGACGCTGGGCTCGTTCCGGTGCGACATCATCATGGGATTTCCCCAAGGCGATGATCAGGCGCAAATCACAATCCCCTATTACCGGACAACATATGCGCTGGTCGCCAAACAAGGCAGCGGTCTTGAAGATGTGACCGCGATCGACGATCCAAGGCTCAAGGACAAGCGGATCGGGGTTGTCGCGAGGACGCCACCCAGCACCAACATGGCGATCAACGGCCTGCTGGCCCGCGCCAAGTCCTACCCGCTTTTCATCGACACCCGCGCGGATTCCTCGGCGCAGGCCATGATGGACGACCTCGCCCGCGGCGAAATTGATTGCGGCATATTATGGGGGCCAATGGCGGGTTACTACGCGAGGCAAGCGAACCCACCCCTGGTAGTCGTGCCGTTGACCAGGGAGACGACGGGCCCGCAAATGACCTACCGTATCGGCATGGCGGTGCGCCCGGCCGACCAGGAGTGGAAACGCACGCTCAATCAGCTGATTTTGGACAACCAGACGGAGATCAACAGACTGCTGCTCAGCTACAACATTCCAATCCTCGACGAGACCAATGTGCCGATCACTGCCGAGACGCTTTCCAGGCGTCCATGATCAGGGCCGCCATCCGTTTCGCGTTCATGGTGATCCTCGTTGCCGCTGCCGAGGCCGCAGCGGCTGAGGTGCCCGAGCCGGATGACTACCGCCTGGAGAACTATCGCGCACCGACGCCCGCCACGCTGCGGGGCGCCAGAGCGATCGGGAATGACGAGGCGGAAGCGATCTGGCACAGCCATTCAGCTGTTTTCGTCGATGTGCTACCGAGGCCGCCGCGACCGCGGGAATTGCCCAAGGGAACGCTTTGGCGCGACAAGCCGCGCCCCAATATTCCAGGCAGCATCTGGCTGCCCGACACCGGATATGGCGAACTCGCGCCCAGCATGGCCGGCTATTTCTCCGGCGGCCTGGAAAAGGCAACAAACGGCGATCACGCCAGAATGATCGTCATCTATTGCCTGGCGGATTGCTGGATGTCGTGGAACGCGGCCAAGCGCGCGCTGTCCCTCGGCTATTCCAATGTCGCATGGTACCGCGACGGTACCGACGGCTGGCTCGCCGCCGGCCTTCCGCTGCAAGACGCCACGCCGGAGCCGCGTCCGGCCGAATAGGCCGATCCATCAAATCTTCACCTCGGCTGAGTATCGGAATTCAGCACATTCTGGATCGCGCTTCCCAGATCGAACAATCGCTTCTCGATGAGGACAGGCACGTCGCACATATAGGAGGTCGTCTTGCGACGGTCCTCGAAAATGCGCGTCTGCCACAAGAGCTGACTGGCGAGTTCGTCGTTCTGGGCCTGATCGGCGTTGGGCATGTCCTGGGCTTGCCGCATCTTCTGGGTTTTCTCGCGAATATCCTCGGCCATGGCTTTCTGCTTGCGCGAAAAGCGCTCGATCCCGCTCATCACCTGATCGCGCTGGCCGTTGAGCGTCGAATACAACGCGGAGAACAGCACCTTCGCCTTATCCTGTTTTTCCTCGTTCGTTCCGCTCAAATAGTCCGCGATCAGTTTCCTCGCGTCCTCCATGGACGTGCGGCGTGCGGCGAGCCGCCCTACCAGTTCCCCTTGTTTCATATCCACCGGTTTTGTCGTGTCGATGGCCTCGATCGATGGGCCGCTCCAGACCGCCGCGACTGAAATTTCGGGTACCTTCAATTGCTGGCAAGGCCAGTCCGGATAACGAGGGTCGAGCGCGAAGGCCGGTTGCGTCGCACACGCAACTATCGCAAGCACGGTGCTGCGACAAAAATTAGGCATTGAAACAGCCACGCCGCGCCTCCCTGTGGACTCGCAACCACCTTCTTGCCGCGCGGCCCGTCGAAATTGCGTCGGAGCGTTGAGCTCTCTCATTCGGCCGGGGCGCACGCGCACCGCAAATATATGCGATATCGTGCGAGCGTCGCAAATCAAATTGAGGCGTATCAATAGTGCCAGCTGCCGTGGATCGAAGTCAGGGACGGCTCCCGGTGCCGAGTCATTTCAGCACGAGGCTTTACGGCTGTCTGACATCCGCGTTGCTGGCCGCTCCAGCCTGTTGCGGAGCGCTTGCCGACACGCCCGTCATCGTACCTTCGAGCATGCCTCGCGTCAGCACGGTCGACGCGCGCTTCCAGTCCTACAACATCGAAATGATCGAAGTTACCGGCGGATGGTTCTGGAAGCCCTACCGGGCAGCACAGGCGGCGGCTCAACCCGGCTCCGGCATTCCGGCGGGTGTGGATCCAAATTTATATGCATACCGGCCGCCGATCGATCTGACCGATGCGCGCTTGCGCAAGCTCGCGGCGGCGCTGGCACCCGCCTATCTGCGCGTCAGCGGAACCTGGGCCAACAGCACCTATTTTGCCGATTCGGACAGCGCACCATTGGCACCGCTCGCTGGATTCAACGGCATTCTGATGCGCCAGCAATGGCGGGGTGTGGTCGATTTCTCCAAAGCGGTTGACGCTGGGATCGTGACCTCGTTCGCCACCAGTTCAGGTACTCGGAATGCGGCCGGGGTTTGGACGCCGGACCAGGCCCGCCGCTTGCTCGCCTATACCAACACGGTTGGGGGCAGCATCATCGCCGCCGAATTCATGAACGAACCCGACCTCGCCAACATCGACGGCCGCCAGAAAGGCTACGACGCGGCGGCCTACGGACGCGACTTCAAGGCATTCCGCACTTTGGTGAAGCAGGCCGCGCCGGAATTGATAATCCTCGGTCCCGGTACGACCGGCGAGAGCGCCATTGCGGCGGACCTGCTCGCAGCCTCTGGGCCCGGTATCGATGCGATCTCGTATCATTATTACGGGACGCTGTCGGAGCGATGCAGCGGCAAGAGCTCACCGGAGACCGCGCTCTCCGAAGTCGGGCTCGCGGCGGCGGACCGGGCGCTGGCATTCCACAAGACGCTGCGCGACCGCTTCGCGCCGGGCAAGCCGATCTGGCTTACAGAAACGGCGGATGCCGCCTGCGGCGGAAACCCGTGGGCCGTCACCTTCCTCGACACGTTCCGCTATCTCGATCAACTCGGCCGATTGGCGAAGGGCGGCGTTCAGGTTGTCATGCACAACACATTGGCGGCGAGCGACTACGGCCTGCTTGACGAGCGGACGTTGCAACCCCGGCCGAAATACTGGGGCGCGCTGCTGTGGCGGCGGCTGATGGGAACGGCAGTGCTCGACGCCGGCGTGCCGATTCAACCGGGCCTCCATGTCTACGCGCATTGCCTGAAAGCCACACCGGATGGCGTGGCCCTGCTGGTTATCAACAATGACCGTAACGCGCCGCACACGTTAACGCTTCCAACTGCATCAATGCGCTACACGCTGGATGCTGCGAGTTTGCAGGATACCTATGCCAGACTGAACGGCCACGTGCTGCTGCTGGACGCGGGCGGTGAGTTGCCGCCCATCGCAGGCGTTCCGGTCGCAGCCGGCACGTTGAGGTTCGGGCCAGCCACCATAACCTTCCTGGCGATTCCGGCGGCAGGAAACAATGCGTGTCCGTGACTTTGGTGCTTTCCGAAAGCTCTCTGCCTTCGCACGGACCGGTTTCCCGGCATGGGCTGGCGGTCGCGCGGCCTCCTTGTGACTAAAATCGGAGTCAGGAACAAAACCTGCCGGACTATCTCAGCAAACGCAACAGCGCCCGTCCGGCGGCGGTATTCAGCTCCTTGGCATCCAAGGTTCCATCCTTGTCTGGATTGGCCGCGTTGAACCGTTGCTCGACGACAGCGAGATATTCGTCTGCCGTTAGCGTTCCATCGTGGTCAGGATCGGCAGCGGCAAACTCCTTGGCGCTCAATCTCCCTCTTAGTTCGTGTCTGTCGAGCGTCCCGTCATGATCTCGGTCCAGCTTCACGAACAGGGCTGACGCGGCCTTCTTCACCTCCGCAAGGTCCAGCGTTCCGTCGTTATCGAGATCGAACATTCGGACCGGATTGGCGTCGCGCGAACCCGCCAGGACCGGCAAGCTTGTGCCGGACAATGTCGCAGTAGCCAACGTCAGCACAACAGACCGGCGCGATATCATGTTGACCTCCTGTTTTTTCCTTGGTCCAAACTCCAGCGAGAAGTGCGGCGTTCCGTTCCACCGCCGCCGACCACAATATAGCTTATTGTTGACCGCAATGGTGTCAATATGGAGGGAAGCGCCGCCTTGAGGCGCGGTTCTTACGTCACCAGTGTGTGCTCAAAACCAGCCGCCTGACTTGCCTTCGGTCACGGGCTGACCGGTAACGGCGAATGTAGCCAACGCCGGTTTCAAGTTGCTCAACTCTTCCGCTCTGGGGCCTCGATTACCCATGTTCCCGTCCGAGGCCGCCGAGCGGCGCAACGCTCCTAGATCTCGGTGTAATCCAGTTTCGTATGTTCCCCGGACCAGACTTTGTCTGCGTTGTAAATCCGCTCGCGGCGCTTGGACTTGAAGTCTGTCCCGAGAACGACCTCGCCCATGGTCATCTGCTTGTCTTCGGCAAGGCGGCGCACTTCCTTGAGGAGATCGTCGCGCAGCGCGCAGCAGTTCTCGTCGGCGCGCGAGAGCCCGCCATCCTCCTTCACCGGCTCAGCGTCGATGTTCACCTCGCTCATATCGTTGACGATAACCACGACCTCCGTCCCTTCGCGGTTGCTGAGGATGCGGTTGAGCAGCGTCGTCTTTCCTTCGCCGAGGAATCCGGACAGGACCGTGACGGGGAGGCGGCGGTCTCCCCCGATCTGGGGCTTGGTCATGGGGCGACTTTTTGATGTAATGTTATAACATTCTATAGTTGTTACGCTCCTGGGCGTCAAGGGAGATCGGCGGCGCGGCCCAGTGAAGCCACTTTTGGAACGTTTTCTGGCCTTTCGGGAATTTTTCCCGATCAGAAATTCAAAGATTCCCGAATAGTTACGGGCTTTTGGGGATGCCCGCCGGGGTTTTGCGCCTTAGCGTCGGGGCTGTCCGAAGGGCGGTGGATTTCAAAATCGCCTACGGCTGGGAGGCGCGTTATGAAGTTGCAATGGGCAGCGCTGGTTTCGACAACGTCACTCGTTTCGACAATATGTCTGATTACGCCGGAATGCGTTCACGCCCAAAGCGCGCCCGGCGCTGCCCAGCCGTTGCCACCCATCGTGGTGACCGGGACCAAGCCAGGCGTCAAGCGCGGCCGTGACGAACATCCGACTCGCGTGGTCAGGAGACCGCCGGTTGAGCGGTTGTATCCAACGACGCCGCTGGCCAGCTCCAGCATCGATGCCGACAAGGTGCCGGCCGCCGTTACCACCGTCGATGCGGCCGCTATCGCGCGCACCGGGTCGCTGAATATTACCGACGCCCTGGTGCAGAACGTGCCGTCGATCATGACCAACGAAGTCGCAGGTAATCCCTTCCAGCCTGACGTGCAATTTCGTGGCTTCATCTCGTCTCCGGTGTCCGGCACCCCCCAGGGGCTCGCGGTTTACCAGAATGGCGTTCGCATCAACGAGGCCTTCGGCGACGCCATGAATTGGGACCTGATCCCGACCACGGCGATTCGATCGGTCGGCGTCGTCACCAACAATCCCGCATACGGTCTCAATGCATTGGGCGGCGCGCTCGACATCCAGATGAAGAATGGCTTCAACTATCAAGGCGCAGAAATCAACACGATGGCCGGTTCCTACGGGCGCATTCAAAGCTCGGGGCAATGGGGCAAACAGATCGATAATTTTGCCGTCTACGGCGCGCTCGAGGAGATTCACGATGACGGCTTTCGCGAATTTCAAACCACGAACATTCGCCGGTTTTACGGCGACGTCGGCTACAAGACCGACACCAGCGAATTCCACATGAATATGGGCGCCGCGGACAACACCTTCGGCGCCGCCGGTACCGTTCCGGTCGAACTGCTTCAGCAAAATTTGGCCGCTGACTACACCACGCCGCAAACCTCGCAAAATCAGGTTGGCTATGTCAATTTGACAGCGAAGGTCGAGGTTACGCCGACCTGGACTCTGGAAGGTATCGCGCATGCGCGGATTTTCAACCAGCAGACCCAGGACGGCAACCCGACCGGGGCTCAGCCCTGCTCCGCCAATCCGATGCTGCTCTGCTTTGGCAACGGCAGCACGCCGGCAAATGGCCTGAATGGATTGCAGCTTAACAATCCGTTCGCTCCGAATGCCTTCCTGGGAGAAGACGATCGAACGACGACGCAGTCGACGACGACGGGTGCGTCCTTGCAGGCGACCAATGACGATCAATTATTCGGGCACAACAATCATTTTGTGATCGGAGGCAGCTTCGACCATAGCGCGACGAATTTCACGGCCAGCGCCGAACTCGGTACCTTCAATCCCAACTTTGTCCTCGAAGGGAGCGGAATATTCCTCGGCCAATCCGGCAGTCCGGTTTCGGATGGACCAGTGGGGCTTCATGCCATCAACCAGTATACCGGGGTTTACGCGCTCGACACCTTCGACGTCACAAACGCCCTCTCGATCACGGCCGGCGGCCGTTACAACGTCGCCAACGTCATCCTGCAAGATCAGCTCGGCACCTCGCTCGATGGCAACGACACCTACACCCGGTTCAATCCGACTATCGGCGGCACTTATAAAATCAGCTCCGGCCTGACGGCATATGCCGGCTATTCCGAGGCCAACCGCGCCCCGACACCGCTGGAGCTCGGCTGCGCCAATCCCGCGCAACCCTGCATCCTAGCAACATTCCTCGTCTCGGACCCGCCGCTGCAGCAGGTGGTTTCCAAAACCGTTGAGGCCGGCCTGCGCGGCACGCACGACTTCGGCGCAGGCATCGGCAAGCTCGACTGGAAATTCGGTGCCTTCCGCACAACAAATTCGAATGACATCCTCAATATTCCGGATCCAAATACAAGTTTGCAGGGGTTCGGCTTTTTCCAGAACGTCGGTTCGACGCGCCGTCAGGGCATAGAATCCGAAGCCAATCTGAAATCCGGCGCCTACGAACTCCATGCCAGCTATTCCTTTATCGATGCGCGGTTCCTCAACTCCCTGATGCTCGGCTCCAATAGCCCGTTCGCCAACGCAAACGGAAATATCCAGGTGTCGCCGGGCGACCTGCTTCCGGAGATCCCGCGGCACCGTGTCAAGCTGGGCGTCGACTACAACGTCACCGACGCATTCAAGGTCGGCGGTGACTTGCTGTATGTCAGCAGCCAGTATTTCGTGGGCGATGAATCCAACCAGGCGCCGCAACTGCCTGGCTACGCGGTCGTTAACGTGCACGCATCTTATCAAATCAACAAGACGTACCAGGTCTATGTGCGCGCGGATAATATCTTCAACAATATCTACGCAAGCTACGGAACATTCTTCGATACCACGGCTCTGCCCAATTTCCACAATGGCGGCGCGGCGTTTACGAATCCGGATTCGCTCAGCCCGGCGCGGCCCCTCGCGCTTTATGCCGGCCTGAAGGCGACCTTCTAGGCCCGGCTGGAGCCTCGTCGCGTGGGTGAAGGGATTGCACAGGCAATCGAACGACTTCGCGATGCCCAGCAGTTCGAATCGTTCGGACTAAACCCTCAATAATTGCGGTCCGGCCCGGAAGGGCACTTCTGTCTCCCCCCGCGCGGGGCCGGTACATCAATGCGGCATTGGTGCCTATCGCAAAAATCGGATAGCAGTTTGTCAAGAAAACAACCCAGGGAGACTATCGTAATGCGATCGATGCTTTTTGCCGTATTGCTGAGCGCGGCCATGCCGTTTGCGGCACTCGCCCAGACGGCCGACGACCTGAAGAACGACGAGAATACGCCCGGCGACGTTCTCGTCTACGGCATGGGGTATTCGGGAAACCGGTTCAGCCAGCTCACCCAGATTAACAAGGAGAACGTGAGCAAGCTGGTCCCGGTATGGGCCTATTCGCTCGCCGACCTGCAGGGCGGTGAAAGTTTTACCGTCATCAAGGATGGCGTGGTCTACGCGACGACCCATAATGCGACCGTGGCCGTTGACGCCATGACGGGCAAACAGATCTGGCGGGTCATTCACGACTATCCGCCGGAAACCCTGCGCGTCATCTGCTGCGGCATCGTCAATCGTGGCGCCGCTATCTATGAAGGCATGGTGATCCGTGCCCTCATGGATGACCGGATCGTCGCGCTGGATGCCAAGACCGGCAAGGAAATATGGACAGTAAGTTCACCCGAACCTGCGACCGCCGAAAACGGCTACGCGATGACCGGCGCGCCGCTGATCGTCAATGGCGTCGTCATCGTGGGTGTGGCCGGCGCCGAGTTCAGCCATCGCGGCTTTCTCGAAGGATACGATGCCAAGACCGGCAAGCACCTGTGGCGGCTCTACACGGTTCCGGCCAAGGGTGAACCGGGGTCCGAGACCTGGGAGGGTGATTCCCAACTTACCGGCGGCGGCAGCACCTGGCTCACCGGAACCTACGATCAGGAACTCGACCTCGTGTATTGGGGCGTTGGCAACCCCGCGCCGTGGAATCCGCGCGCCCGCAAGGGCGATAACCTCTTCACCAACTCTGTTTTCGCCGTCAGGCCGAAGACCGGCGAACGCGTATGGTACTTCCAGACATCGCCGCAGGATCCGTTCGATTATGACGCTGTGCAAACACCCGTCATTGCCACGATCGACGTCGACGGAGCTCCGCGCAAGGTCATCATGCAGGCCAACCGCGGCGGCTTCCTCTACGTACTCGATGCCAAGGACGGCAAGCTGATTGCCGCAAACCCCTACGGCAAGGTGAACTGGGCGAACGGGATCGACATGAAGACCGGACGTCCAATGGTGACGGCTGCCTTCACCGGCGCTCTGGAGGGCAAGACGGTCACGGTCTGGCCGTCGAATTCCGGAGTGACCAACTGGCAACACATGTCATTCAGTCCGCGCACCGGGATGCTCTACATCAACACCTCGCATATCGGCATGACTTACCAGGCGGGCGATCCGCCGAAACTGGTACCCGGACGTCCGTCCGGATCCCCCACCGTCAAGCGGACGGTGGTCGTCGATGATCCCAATGTTCGCGGCTATCTCAAAGCCGTCGATCCCATGACTGGAAAATCGAAGTGGGAGACGCCGTACCAGAGCCCGAACTATTCATCGACCATGGTAACGGCGAGCAATCTCGTGTTCACCGGCGTCATGACCGGAGAATTCCAGGCCCTCGATGCCGACACCGGCAAGGTCCTGTGGAGCTTCCAGACGCCGTCGGGGATCATCGGTCAGCCAGTGACGTGGGAAAGAAATGGCAAGCAATACGTCACGGTGATGAGCGGCATCGGCGGCGTCTATGCACAACGCGGCGGCGACCCGAATCTCAATAACCTGCCCACGGGCGTGTCGCTGTGGACCTTCGCACTATTCGACAAGTGACCTGAAAAACGGAGGCCACCTGCGGTGGCCTCCATCTCCTCCAACTCGTCACTGACCTATTCGGTCTTTCTGCCGCACGCGGGAGGCAGACCGAAGACAACGCGTGGGCAACATCGAAAATGCCAATCCAGACCAGAAAAGCAATCCGGCGCGTGCGCGGATGGACCGGGGCCATGGCCGTGCTGGGTGCCGCACTGTTGCCTGTTACGGCGGCGTCGGCACAGGACACAGCCACGATCGAGGCTGGCGAGAATGTCTTCAACACCAATTGCGCGGTCTGCCACGGCGATCAATTGGTCAGCACAGGCCAGACGTTCGATCTGCGCCGGCTCAAGGAAACCGATCGCGCGCGCTTCGACAACTCGGTGCGCAATGGCAAGAACCAGATGCCGCCGTGGAAGGGCAAGCTGACCGACGATGAGATCGATCAGCTCTGGCACTATATCCGCGCCAACGCTTATCAAAAATAGACGAAGGCAGCCAAAGCGCGGCGGATTGCGATCATCTTCAAGGGGTGTTTGGCCCCATGACCATCAAGCCCGCGCGCATCCGCTGAGCATATCTCTACTGGAATCGCCAGGCAATCTCACTACGCGCCGCCGCTTGTCGCGGCGGGCTAACCATTCCTCGTCGGACGCCCTCTTTCTCGACACCGGTCACCGGCAGATCGGAGCCGTCACGCTGCGATAATTCCGTTCGCGCTTGGTTGCGTCTCCCGACCGGTGTGGCAGTTTCCAATCAGGCCGGATGAAATGACACGTGTATCCGGTCGGGAGGCGCTCCAGATAATCCTGACGCTCGGGTTCGATATCTCAAAAGAATGGCACGGCCTGGGTCGTCGTGGCATGCATAACTCGGACAGCCACGGCGGCGGCCTTGTGTCGGCCGAAAAATTCCTAATTGCTCATAGGCGCTTGCGTCACTGACCGACATTTTTCGTCTCCCACTGCTTGATGAGCTCGTCATCCATCATCATGGTTTCGACATTTAGCAGGTCGGGTCGCGTCGAAGTTATTTCAAGCTCCGGCTTGCTTACGCCCAGATGACAATCGACAAAAGGCGCGGCCTTGATAATCTAGCTCTGCTTTAAGTCGGTCTGTGGGAGGCGCGCCATGGAGCTGGATCCGGTTTTTCTCTCGCGGTTGCAATTCGCCTGGGTCATCGGCTGGCATATCCTGCTGCCGGCCTTCACCGTAGGCATGGCGGCATTCATCGCGGTGCTGGAGGGCTTCAATTTCTTTACCGGGCGCGACGTCTATCTTCGCGTCTCGATGTTCTGGATCAGGATCTTCTCGATCGCGTTCGGAATGGGCGTCGTCACCGGCATCATCATGCCTTTCCAGTTTGGGACCAACTGGAGCCGCTATGCGGACGCGACCGCCAATGTTCTCTCCCCGCTATTCGCCTATGAAGGTCTGACCGCGTTCTTTCTCGAGGCGGCCTTTCTCGGCGTGCTGCTGTTCGGACGCAAGCTGGTGCCGGCCTGGGCGCACTTCGTTGCCGCACTAATGGTGTCGCTCGGCACGCTGTTTTCCTCGTTCTGGATCCTGTCGGCCAACAGCTGGATGCAGACGCCGGCCGGTTATGAGATCATCGACGGCCGCTTCTTTCCGACAGACTGGCTGCGGGTCATCTTCAATCCGTCGTTCCCCTTCCGGATCGGGCATACCGTGGTGGGGTTCTTCGTCACCACCGGCTTCGTCGTGCTGGGCGTCGGCGCCTATTTCCTGCGGCGCGGCAGGTTCACCGAGGAAGGCCGAACCATGGTGTCGATGACGCTGTGGCTGCTCACCGCGCTGGTGCCGCTGCAAATCTTCCTCGGCGACGCCCATGGGCTCAATACACGCGAGAACCAGCCCGCCAAGCTCGCGGCGATCGAGTCGCTCTGGGAAACCGGACGCGACATCCCGATCACGCTGTTCGCCATCCCCGACGAGAAGACCGAGATCAATCGTTTCTCGATCGAGCTGCCGCATCTCGGCAGCCTCATCCTGACCCACGAGTTGAATGGCGAGGTCAGGGGTCTCAAGGACTTCCCGGCCGATCAGCGGCCGCCCGTGCTGATTCCCTTCTTCGCTTTCCGCGTCATGGTTGGCTGCGGGTTGTTGATGCTTGGTGTCGTGCTGCTCGGGGGATGGTTGCGTTGGCGCGGCCGATTGACCGACACGCCACTGTTTCTGCTGCTCTGCCAGATGCTGACCCCGATCGGCTTTTTTGCGGTCATCGCCGGATGGCTGGTGACGGAAGTCGGGCGTCAACCCTGGACGGTCTACGGCCTGTTGCGTACCGCGCAGTCGGTGTCGCCGTCCCTGACCGGCATCGACGTGCTCATCTCGCTACTCGCCTATATGGCCGTGTATTTGTTCATGTACCCGACCGGCGTATTCTTGATGTGGCGCATCGTGCGCAAGGGTCCGGCCCTGACGGACGAGGCTGAACCCGCCATAGAGGCGGGACGGCCCAAAGCGCCGGTGCTCGCCGGAGCGATCGTCAGCGGAGGAGACGGACAATGACCCAAGTCCTCGACTTCGTCCCGATCTGGACGCTGATCCTCGGCATGGCGGTGTTCTTCTATGTCCTGCTCGACGGCTTCGATCTCGGCGTCGGCATTCTCTACGGCCTTGCGCAAGATACCGCGTCCCGCAACACCATCATGAACTCGATCGCACCGATATGGGACGGCAACGAGACCTGGCTGGTGCTGGGGGGACTTGGCCTTTTGGCGGCATTCCCGGTCGCCTTCGCCGTCATCATTCCGGCGGTCTATTTCCCGATCCTGGTGATGTTGCTGGCGCTGGTGTTTCGCGGCGTCGCCTTCGAGTTTCGCTTTCGCGATGCCGAGCACAAGACCTTTTGGGATCACGCCTTCAACTACGGCTCGGCCATTGCAACCTTTGCGCAGGGGACCGTACTTGGCAGCTTCATTCAGGGATATGAGGTCACCGGTCGGCAATTCTCCGGCAGTTCCTTCGCGTTCCTGACGCCATTCTCGCTGATGACGGGCGTCGCGCTGCTGTTCGGCTACGGACTGCTCGGTGCCGGCTGGCTGATTCTCAAGACCGAAGGCGACGTTCAAACCGCTGCGCGCCGCCACGGCCGTATCTGCCTGATTGGCGTGCTGGCGGCCATCGCCGTGGTTAGCATCTGGACCCCCGTCGCAAGCCCGATTGTTGCCGCGCGCTGGTTCAGCTGGCCGAATATCCTGATCCTGGCGCCGGTTCCAATCGCAACCGCCGCCGCCGCACTCGTGACATGGCGGGCGCTCGGCAGCCGGGCCGAAATCCTGCCGTTCGCGGGGGCCATCCTGCTATTCGTCCTGTCATTTATCGGCATCGCCATCAGCCTTTACCCGATGATCGTGCCTTACCACTTCACCCTGTGGGAGGCCGCCTCGTCCGGACGTACCCAAGCGTTCCTGCTGGTCGGCACGCTGGTGCTGCTGCCGGTGATCCTGATGTACACTGGATGGTCCTATTGGGTGTTTCGCGGGAAGGTCCGGGCCGACATCGGCTACCACTGACATCCTATTGATCGAGCGCGTTCGCTCGAACGAAAACTTGTTTTTCAAGTCGCACTTCCGCTTTGGGTGGCTGAGCTTACGGTCGCAGTGGTGCAACGCTAAGTACTCGTAGAAGCCGCGCAGCATCACCGTGAGGCGCTGCTGTTGTTGGCGTCTCTTCCAATGTCTGTGTCCAAGCAACCACTCGCGGGCGCGAGAGAGGAACTTTCTGCAACTCTTGGTGCAGCGGATCCGGATCAGAGCGAACCGCCCTGCTCGATCCTCTCCACAGACGTGTTTGAAGTCCAGAAACTCAAACGTCTCTGGTCTCTGGTCCGTGCTTGCGCCGGTCGACGGCTGCAAAACACCCAAAGAGCAACAGCCGAGTTTTCTCCTCGGCCAGTTCCAGATTGAACTGCGCAAAACGTTCCCGCAATCGGCGCTGGAAGTTCTGCGCGTCTCCTCAGAACTGGAAGCTTCCCACAAAATCATCCGCGAAACGCACCAAGTATGCCTCGCCCTGGCACTGTGCTTTGAATTTCTTTTCAAACCACAGATCAAGCGTGAAGTGCAGGTACATGTTACTCAGCACAAGCGATATTGGGCCGCCTTGTGGCGTACCCTCCTCGGTCGAGATGAGTGCCCCATCGACCATCGCCCGACTGTTGCAAAATTGCCCCGGTCAGCGGGCGGCCCGCCACGTTTTCATCGGTGCGCCGCTTCGCGCGGCGCCGTTTCTTCGGACCCGTTTCTTTGCAGGATCATCCGAGCCGCTGCCGTTTGCGTATGTCGATAAGGCTGTCGGGGAAATATATTTAAAAGAGATCGCCAACTGCGGCGTAGAATGCGCGCTTTCACCTTCAAAGAGAAAGCCCGAATAGCCGCTGGGGCCGTGGCAGCGTTGGTCACTGTAAGATGGATGGTCGTACTGGCCGACCGTGTTTCTTTCCGTGCGCTATAAAGAGAGCGGGAATGAATTCATGCCTCAGGAACAAAGTCCGACTCGGCGGACGAGCGGTCCTCTCCCTTCAGGCTTGAATCAGGCGGTTTTGATGTAGTTACACAGCGCTTCCTGTTCCATCTCGTATTCCATGACGCGCCACTTGACGATGTCGCCGATCGAAATCAGGCCGACCACCTTGTCACCCTCGACCACAGGCAGATGCCTGAATTTTCCGAGCGTCATCATTCCCATGATCGCAGCAACAGTGTCGGATTGCTTGCAGCTAACGACGTTGCGCGTCATGACGGCACTGACCGGCTCGTCGAGCACGGCAGCATCCCGTTCGCCGAGCACGCGGACGATGTCGCGCTCCGAGAGGATGCCTTCGATACGGCCTTTGCTCATCACCAGCACGGCGCCGATCTTCCGTTCGCCGAGAATCGTGACCGCGGCCGACAGCTTGGCGCCCGGCCCGACGCTCTCAATCTGATGGCCTTTGGAATCGAGAATTGCACGTACCGTCATTGCCGCCTCCCTTAAAGCTGATCGCGCCCTTGAGCGAGCGCGGTGTTTTCCTCTTCAGTCTTCAATCAACAGTTCAGCGCCGATTTCGTTGCGGGTGCATTCGACAAGCACGCGGCCGCATTAGGGAACCTCACCACCACACAATGGAACTGCATGTGCTGTGCTTCTCACTAAAGCAGCCGTGTCGTGCATTTCCCATCAAGCGAGCAAACTGCGCATGACTCATATGGAGCAGCGTCTCGTGATCGCCCGCCTCCATATAGATCTCCGGCTGGGCCCCGATACCGTCGTCCACGATGAGAGGCAGCGCGTAACAGCGACCGAGGGGTGGAACAGCCCCTTGCGCGCAATCCGGGAACAGCGGATGTATCTCGGATTCCTTGGCCATTTCAACATTATCGCCAAGCTGGTCCCTCAAATCCGAAAGGCGTAGGCGATGCGACGCTGGCAGGACCACGAGCATATAGCCGGC
>Ga0208193_1000554_pt1 | contig 19532 bp, 13 predicted proteins | sample June2015DPH_17_2_FD_184716 | JGI IMG/M metagenome (GOLD analysis project Ga0208193, IMG submission 184716) | Peatland microbial communities from SPRUCE experiment site at the Marcell Experimental Forest, Minnesota, USA - June2015DPH_17_10... | ecosystem: Environmental > Terrestrial > Soil >... | reverse complement strand
GGATTTGTCGCTCTGGGCGATGGGCGCAAATGCGAACCCGCCGGCGATGTGAATGGACGCCCACAGCGTGTTCAAACCACCGTAGAAGGCCGTAACGGCTGGCTCGTCGGCGAGATTCCCGAGCGGCACCAGCGAGACTTGTTTGTGATTGCGGTGGGCGAAGCGTTTCGCCTCCTCCTCGCTGTGATAAGGAACGCGGCAGGCAGCTGAAATGGCTCGATCATGGCCCCGCGCAGACGGTTGCGCAATGCCTGCGCCATGAGTGAGAAATGCACAGTGGCAAGTGCCGCGCGATGACGCGGGGTAGGATCATGGATTTTCCGGTTTCGCGCCAACGCGGCCGTAGCGCTGTAGAATCGCGCGCAGCTCGTCATGAGGCAGTCCGAAAAGGCGCAAGCCATCGGCTCCCGTCATGGTGACTGCAGCGACCATCGCATTCACGATGGCTTCTTCGGTGGCTTCGACCGTACCTTTGAACAGCGGGTCGATCTCCGTGCTGGCCACGGGTGTAATCGGCGACGGCTTAGTCTGGTCTGGATCGTCGGCCGTCCCGGCGGTCGAGAAAGTGACGATCAGATCGCCCGACCCATTGCCTGAATAGGACCCGAGCCGCGCGAGACCCATGGCGGCGCGTTTCGCTACTCGGGCGAGCTGCACGGGGAGGAGCGGCGCGTCGGTTGCGACGACGATGATGATTGAGCCCGCATCGGACGGCGGCTTTCCACTGCTGGAGACGCCCGCACACTTTGGCTGTTTATCGGCGGGCGACAGCTGCGGATCGTAACAAGGCAACCAGCGCTTCGAGAGCGCTTCTCCTACCGGAGCACCGGCTATGCGTAATACCTTGCGATCGCCGGTATTGCACTGGACCAAAACGCCGACTGTGTGGAGCTGATCGCCCAGATTTACTTTGCGGGATGCGGTGCCGATGCCGCCTTTGAAACCGAAACAACGCATTCCGGTGCCGCCGCCGACATTGCCCTCGGCGACGGGACCTGTCTTCGCGGCCTGTATGGCAGCGACGGCGGTCTCGGGCTGAACATGAAAGCCCTCGATGTCGTTCAGTCCTCCGTCCCAGGTTTCGGCGACGACCGGAAAGGTTGCATGGCCGAATCTTTGCTGAGTCCATTGTTGAATGCCGGCGTATACCTGTCCGATTGCATTGGTATTGGTGATGCCGATAGGTCCTTGGACGACACCGAAGTCCTGCAAGTAGGACTCACCGGTCATCTCGCCATTGCCGTTCAAATCGAAGAAACCACCATAGACGGGATTCGAGTTGGCGCTGCCGCGCGGAAAAACGATGGTCACACCGGTCCTTACCGGTCCAACCCCGACCTTGAGAGGGCCTTCGCCGCTGATAATCGAGATTTGGCCGACCTCGACCCCCGTTACGTCGGTGATTGCATCGAGTGGACCCGGCGTTCCCTCGAACGGCACTCCCATGTCACGCGCGCGCTCTGCGGCAGCGGCAAGGCCGACGCTCGCAAGGGCGGCACTGACGACGAACGCGATCGAAAGTACACGCCATGTTCTCATGTCTCTACCCCCATCATGTCTTTACCCCCATGCTGGGAAGTTCGCGGATCAAGTCTGCGCTTACCGTCGGCATCTCGTCGAGTCCGCGGGCCACCTTGTGTCCGGAATAGACCGCGGCCTGGATGGTGCTTGGCGCGTAGCAGTCTCCAATCCGTGTGACGCTGACGATGCCGGCGGCCGGGAGTTGATCGGGCGCGGCCACGAGCTGGGTGTAGAGTCCATCGACAGGCAGGCGGGCGGTTACCGTGATCACCGCGGCGGCGGCGCGTTCCATCACACCCCCCGTGAGCCCGTTCACCAACGTTTCACGCCTGTCCGCGAACTGACGCACGTTGGTATGGGGGATCACGTCGACTCCAAGGCGGGCCAGCCGTCGGGCGATCGGCAGCGCCTCCATGGTATTGACGGTCCACGCCGAGGGAATCGCGGCGGGCGTTATCAGCGTTACGCGGCCTCCTCCCATCAGGCAACGCTCAGCGAGCACTCCGCCCATATAATAGTGGTCGTCATCGAAAATCACGATGGCTCCGGTGGGCACCTGTCCCGCCATGATATCGTCCGGCGTCAACACGCCCACGCCGTCGAAGCCGCCGATCGGCCAGCCGTTCTCCCGGCCGACACCGTCCCGGCGCCACTTGGAACCGGTGGCGACGACCACGTGGCGTGCGCCGAATTCCAAGACGTGATCGACGGCCAAGGCACTGTCGCGATAGATCGACACATTCGGCAGTGACCGCAACTGACTCACACGCCAATCTCGAACCCGCGCCCATTCAGCCAGGCCGGGAAGAGCCGACTCCTGCGTGACACGACCGCCGAGTGTGCCGGTAGCTTCGGCCAAGTGAACTTCATAACCGCGGCGCGCGGCGGCAAGAGCCGCCTCCAAGCCCGCGGGACCGGCCCCGATAACCAAGACCGAACCTTCCGAACGGCGCGGAGCGATCTGCTCCGGGTGCCATCCGCGCCGCCACTCCTCGCCCATCGTCGGGTTTTGGGTGCAACGCAGATTGGTCGAGGTGTAGTCGCTCGACACGCAGATATTGCAGCCGATGCACTCACGGATATCGTCAGGGCGCCCCTCCTGGATCTTTCTCGGTAGAAATGGATCTGCGATTGACGGACGCGCGGCACCGATGAAATCCAGCACTCCACGCCGAACCTGACTCACCATGGTATCCGGCGAGGTGAACCGGCCGACGCCGACCACAGGCTTGCTGGTCACGGATTTCACGAAACGCGCGTAGTCCTCCTGGTAGCCCTCCTTCGCGAAGCGAGAAGTCTGACTGTCATTCGACCAACTTGAAATATTGATATCCCAAAGGTCCGGAAGCTCGGCGAGCATCCGCACCACATCACGTGCCTCGCTCTCGCTGGTCAGACCGGCGGGGCCCATCAGTTCGTCGACTCCGAACCGCACCGCGACGGCGCAGCGGTCGCCGACGGCATCCTTGGTCTCTTCAATCAGCTCTCTAAGCAGGCGGGCGCGGTTTTCCAAACTGCCGCCATACTCATCGCTTCGGTCATTCTTACGCCGCTGAAGGAAGTGCATGGCGAGGCTAAGATCGTGGGTGGCGTAAACGTAGACGATATCGAAGCCCGCCCTCTTCGACCGGAGTGCAGCGTCGCGGTGCCAACGGCGGAAATCGCGGATGTCTTGCTTGTCCATCGCGCGGGCCTGCACCGGACTATGGTAGATGATCGGCCGATGCGAGGGCGAGATCGGAACTTCTCGACTCCCCCAGTTGGCGCTGGATGCGCCATGGTGCATGATTTCGATGGCGGCGAGCGCGTCATGCGCGTGGACCGCCTCGGCCATTCGCGCCAGTGCGGGAATGTCCGCGTCGGACCACAATCGCCCTTCATGAAAGGGCTCGCAGTCGCTGGTGGGGTGAATCTCCACTTCTTCTGTGGAAACCACGGCCCAACCGCCCTCGGCCTTCACGCCGCGAAGTGCGGCCAAGGCCTCGGGCTGCGTCCAACCCATGCCGTTGCAGTGCGGCACCTGATAAAAACGATTCTTCGCAACCACCGGACCCATCGGAATAGGCTCGAACAGAATGTCGTAGCGCGGATCCCGGGTCACGCGGCTAATCCGTCGGCCGCGAGGCTGGTAAGGGCGGCCTCGAGTGCATCGGCTAGGCGGTCGACGATGAGATCCATCTGTTGGTTCGTCGCGATATAAGGAGGCGCAAGAAGAATGTGATCGCCGTATCGTCCGTCCACGGTGCCGCCGCCCGGATAGACCAAAAGGCCGCGCTCGAACGCCGCGGATTTCACTCGAAGATTGAGGCCGAAACTTGGGTCAAAAGGCACCTTGGTGCACCGGTCGGCAACGAGTTCGACGGCCCGCAGCAGCCCACGCCCGCGAATATCGCCGACATGGATATGTTGCCCAAAACGCGCGGTGAGCGTGTCGTGAAGGTATTCACCCGTTTGGCGAACACGCGCGACCAATCCCTCGTCATGGATGACTTGCTGAACGGCCAAAGCGGCGGCGCAGGCAATGGGATGAGCGCTGTAGGTGTGGCCGTGGCGGAAGGCACCCGAGCCTTGCTCAAAAGCGGCATACACCTCATCAGTGCAGATCGCCGCGGCAATCGGTTGGTAACCTCCGCCCAAGCCCTTGGCGAGAGTGACGATATCCGGCATCACATCGTCCTGTTCGCAGGCGAGAAATGTACCGGTGCGTCCCGTCCCGCACATCACTTCATCGAGGATCAGAAGCACACCGTACCGATCGCAGATTTCACGGATACGTTTCAGGTACCCCGGCGACGGCGGAACGGCTCCGGCGGTGGCTCCGACCACGGTCTCGGCGATGAAAGCCATGACCGTTTCGGGACCCACGCGCAGAAGCTCGGCCTGCAACGAATCGGCCGCGCGCCGGCCATAGGCCTCGGCGGTTTCACCGGGCCCTGCATAGTGATACGCGAAGCACGGCTCGATTTGTGAAGTCTCGAAAAGCAGAGGCTGGTACGGCGCACGCCGCGCCGGATTGCCGCTCACCGATAGAGCGCCCAAGGTATTTCCATGGTAGCTCTGTGCACGCGAAACGACCCGGACTCTCTGTGGTTGACCGCACTCGAGATGGTACTGCCGCGCCATTTTGAGCGCCGTCTCCACCGCCTCCGAACCGCTGTCGACAAAATAGACGTGATTGAGCCGCCCCGCTGTGGCGCCGGCGAGAATTTCCGCCAATCGTTCCGCGGGCTGGTTGGTGAAAAAACTCGTGTGCGCATACGCGAGACGCTCCGCCTGAGCGACGATGGCCCGCGTCACCACCGGGTGCCCGTGGCCCAGACACGAGACCGCGGCGCCACCGCTGGCGTCGATGTAGCGCCTGCCATCGGCGCCGATGAGTTCTATCCCCGCGCCGCCCGCGGCCATCGGCGGCACGGCTCGGGAGGACCGATGAAACATGTGGGTGTTCATGTCAGTTGCCAATCAAAAACGCTGGCCAAACTTCACCCCGAAAAACTGCGGTTTGACCGGGTATATCAAAGGTTCCGAACCGCAAATGGCGGGCACGCAGACCGTGTTCCTGCTGAGCTGGCCGCGCTCGTCGAATGCGTTCTGAATGAATAACTCCAGAGTCCAGTTGTCCTTTGCAATACCGCCCGAGAAATCGAAGGTGGTGAAAGCCGGCGTGGGTCCCAGTTCATTTGCCGCTGCGTCACTCAGCCAACTGCGCGTGCCGCTTTGGTGCAGCACGGCCCCCTGCAGAAAGGGCTTGTAATTGCGGACATCGAAGCTGTACCGCGCAGTGCCGTTGAACTTGAGGTGCGGCTGAATCGGCAGCGGAGTACCCGAGGGCGCGACAACGGTGCCTGTCGCGCAATTCGGGTTGTAATTGGCGTCGAAGGAACAGAAGTTCGTCGTCAGCCGCGCGTCCACATAAGTGCCGGCTCCGGACAGCGTCAACTGATGAGTCGCTTGCCAGGTAATATCGCTTTCCACTCCCTTGACGCGCGCGTTGCCCGCATTGTAGATGTTGATCACCCCTCCCGGCCCGGGTATGCCGTATTGCAGCTTGTTCCAGTCTTCCACGAAGGCTGCTCCGTTGAAAAAGAGGTGTCGCCCGAGCCAGCTCGTTTTCCATCCGGCTTCGTAATTGGTCAGAGTATCAGGCTGGTACGGATTTACCCCAACCGTGTGATTCGCGCCGCCCGGCCGAAAGCCGGTGGACACGGTCGCATAAAGCATTTTCTCGGGCAGAAACTTCCAGGAAAGATTGACCTTATGTGTCTCACCCGATCCCTCTGCCCGGAAATTGGTATTGACGCAAGGCAGATTCCGGGTCGTGGGCACGCAACCAGGCGGAACCGCATTGCTGGCGTAACCGCTGAAGCCATAGTCAGTGTTGTCATAGGAGAACTCGCGGATGCCGCCGGTCAGCGTCAGGTTTGGGAGGATATCGTATGACACGTCGGTGAACACCGCTTTGTCGCGGTCGACCAATAGGACGTTCGTGGCGAAGATCGAGTCACCCAGGTCGGGAACGGCGGGAGAATTGGGGATCGAGGCCAGGCCCGGGATGCCGAATGACTCGAGACTGTCATCGGTCTGTCTCTGATAAAACAGGCCTGCCACGGCACGCAACGGATAGGCGGCCGGCGATGAAACCCGCAGTTCGTGGGTTTGCTTGGTGTACTGATCGTGGCCCGAGAAGTACTGGGTCGGATCGAGATAACCGCCGTGGCCGTTCGGGAACTCCGTGAATCCCGGCATCTTGTCGTACTCGACGGTGTAGAACGAGTAGTCCGCCTCGTTGCGAATGGAGCGGCCAAAATAGCCTCCCGCATACAGCACGTCCCAGTCGCTGATCTTGCCTTCGATCGTCAGCGCCGCTTGATACCAACGATCCTTGTTGAATTCCGGCGTGAAATTGCTTACCTGCAAATCGCCGACGGCGGGATTGTAAAGAAACGAGCCGTTTGCGATCTGGTCCTGGAAAATAGCGCTTGGTGTGATCGTCCAATGGTCGTCCAGATCGATCTTCAGTGCCGCTCGTCCGCCGCGGTTCTCCACGTCGTTGTAGTTGTTCGCCACAAATTGACGATTGTTGACGGTGACATCGATGCTCGGGTCCGTTTGACCCAAGGTATAGACACGAGTGGCGGGGACATTGCTGATGTAGCCGCCGTCCTTTTCATCAAAACCAACCAGCCGCAACGCCATTCGATCGGTGATGGGAATGTTGACATAGCCCTCCACCATTCCGCCTCCGGCGCCCCCGTGGCCGAACTTGTCGCCTTGCACATCGTATCCCGCGGAAAAATGCGTGGGGTCGGGCTGGTTGGTGATCACGCGAACGGTTCCCGCCAAGGAGCTGGCGCCGAACAGAGTGCCCTGGGGGCCCGCAAGCGCTTCGACACGCGCGATGTCATAGGCGTGCATGTCGACCGAATTGCCGATCGTGGTCACGGGCACCTCGTCGATATAGAGCCCGGAGGCCGGCAAAGACCCACCGTGCGCGCCCGTCCCGCCGTCGCCACCACTCGAGATTCCTCGGAAAAAGATCTGCGATTGACTCGGTCCATAGGACTGGAAGCTGACGCTCGGAAGAAGCTTGACATAGTCGTCAAGATCTTCGACTTGATGCTGCGTCAATTTCAATTCGCTCAGCGCCTGAATGCTGATGGGTACGTCCTGAACACCCTCGGTGCGCTTCGTCGCCGTGACCACGATCTCCTCGAGTGCGGTGCCGCGCTCGGGTGCGGTGGTTGCCTCGGTCGATACCGTGTTGCTCACACTTTGCGCATGGGATGAAGCCGCCGCCAAGGCCGAGATGAATAGGGCGATCGGGCTGCGTGTATACCGAAATCCTTGCTCGGAGGTGGTCGCAGTTTTTCCGATTTTTCGCGTTTTGCGCGGCCTTTTCATGAGCGACTGTATCCTTGGTTAGCCTGTCTGAAAATGTGCTGTTTCGATTTGCGTCGGTTCACGAGAAGGTTGCATCGCTGGAACGACTGACGAGAGTTGGGTCGTGCAATGCATCGGCGAGCGGGCCAAGCCATCGCTCGAAGCGACGCCATTGATCGAGGCTGGACCGATAGATGGGTTGACGCACCTGCTCGGCGCTGGCGGTTCGCACGGCGCGGTTGGTTCGATGAAAGTTCAGGCAGGCGGGATCGAACGGCAGGCCGCAATAGGTCAGCAGCTTGCGCACCTGTGGTTCTGTGTCTGTTATCAACTCTTCGTAACCAATTCGATGCACGAGGTCGGGCAAGACACGATCGAAATGCGCCATGAGTGCTGCATAGTCGCGGTAATATCGTCCCAGATGATCCAGGCTGTAAGAGAAGGCTTGGCCGCGGGCAAAATGTTGCTTGAAATTGGCAAAGCAGCACGCCATGGGATGGCGGCGCACGTCGATGATTTTGGCGTTCGGCAAAATCAGATGAATCAACCCGATATGCAGCCAGTTGTTCGGCATCTTGTCGATGAAAAGCGGCTTGCAGGATTTGCGCTGAACCCGCGTGCGGGCGAGATATTCTTCTCCGAGCGCCCTTAAACCATCTTCGTCCAAGCCGGCAAGTACCTCGGGGTAGGCAGCGGAGCGATTCATTCCCTCGAGACGATGGGCCATCGCCATGATATCGGGCAACTCCATCGTTCCTTCGACCAGCGGATGACTGGCCAGGATCTGTTCAACCAACGTCGACCCCGCGCGGGGCAACCCAACGATGAAAATTGGATCCACGGCCCGGCAGCCGCGGCCTTTCCGCTCGTCCAGAAAAGTTCCGCTGAAAAGGGCCTTGGCGCGTTCGCAGGAGCGGGTCGTATGCTCAGGATCATAGGCGAGCTGAGTACTGCGGATGGCTGCGCCACGGCTGTAATGTTCGAAAGCCAGCTCGTCCGCCCCGCCCGCATCTTCGAGAGCCTTGCCGAGAGCAAAATTCAGATGGAGCCGGTCGTCCTCGCGCAATTCTTCGCGGACGATTTCTCGACGCATGAGCGCGATGTCATCGTCGCTGAACCGGAATGTCTTGAGGTTGGCGAGGCTCCACCATGCCTCCCCGAGCTGCGGAGCGATCGACACCGCGCGGCGATAGGCTGTGATGCAGTCCGAGGCACGGCCGACAGTCTTCAGCACATGCCCCAGGCTCATCCAGCCTAGTGCGAACGCGGGTTGGTCCACGAGCAGAGCCTCGTAGAGGACTATGGCGGGAACATATTCGCCAAGCCGGACCAGAACTGATGCCTTCAAAAGGCGATAACGCGGATCTTGCGGCGAGTTGCGCAATAGCAGTTCTATCTCGGCCAGCGCGGCGCTGGAACGGTTCAGCCGCTGCAGCACGAGAGCGTAGTGGTACCGAGCCGCCTCGAACCCGGGACTCAATTCTAAGACTCGCTCCAGTAAGAGAACTGAGTCGTCATAGCGTCCGAGTTGAGCCGCCACTTCCGCCAACATTCGGATGGCCGCCACGTCCGTCGGAATTGCCTTCAGGCGCGCGCGAAGCACCCTTTCGGCCTCGGCAAGTCGTCCGTCTCGCAGCGCAATCGCCGCACCGACCAGCACGGGATCGCTGGTCGATGCCCGTAGCGCCGACTGTTGGGCGGCATCGGCACCGTCGAGGTCCCCGGTTTGACGCAGGAGCTGTGCTGACCTTCGCCACGCCGCCGCCTCGACATTACCCAGGGACAACGGAACCGAGGGCCCAGGCTGAGTGAATGACATCGTATCCCCGCATTTTTTCGAAATACGTCTTGCCGCGCCGTTGAGGGTGAAATGCGGATTTCAGCCGGCAGACGGCGCCGCGGCGTCTGGTTCAGGCCCAGCGCCATGGCGCGGTCATTAGTCTTTCATCCCACTCTTCGACTGACTTTTTTATTACTGCCCGCATCTCGAGAAAATAAATAAGTACTTTAAAAATAATTAGATATGGAGATGCACATCAGGAAAGATCGCCGTGCAGTAAAAAACAATTGTTTCTATTGACTTGCACCATGGCAGATTGTTTTATAGCCGCGTGAGCATCAAAGAAATCTCGAATCAAATCATCAAGCGGCTGCCTGAACTCACACCCCAACTCGTACTCGGCGCCAAATTCGTCGTCGATCACCCTGATCTGGTGGTCACATCGTCCATGCGCGAAATAGCAAGCCAGATCGGAGTTGCTCCCGCCACATTGCTCAGACTGGCCCGGGCCCTTGATTTCAGGGACTGGTCCCACCTGCGCGATTCGTATGTGGATCAATTCCGTTCGTCTTCCGCACGCTATGCCGAAAAGGCCGACTCATTGATTCGTCGCCAGGGCGTACTCGGCCTGATTGACGAAGTGTCGCGGGCCCAGCGTGCCGCGCTCGATCATTCCGCCAGCGTCAATTCCGCGGAAGCAATCGATGAGGCAGCCAAACTTCTAAATCGCGCGCCGCGTATTTTTGTGGCGGCATTCATGAGTTGCCGTTCCCCCGGGTTTGCATTTGCATACATATGCCGCCTGTTTCGCTCCAACGTTCTTCTCCTGGGTGCGGAGGGATCGTCGCTGATCGCCGATCTGCAAGACATCCGTTCGGATGATGCCGTGCTTGGCATCAACTTCAGGCCTTATGCGCACGATATCCATTCGGTGGCTCGCGCCGTGCAGCGATCGGGAGCAGCGTTGGTTTCCATCGCCGACAGCCGCGTCACGCCTTTGTCGCCTTATGCCCGGTCGATTTTATTGTTCGGTGCCGAGAGTCCTTCCTTCTTTCCCTCGATTACGCCGGCGGTAGCGATGGTCGAAAGTTTGGCTGCGGCAATGCTCGCCCATGCCGGCGACGGTGCCGTCACACGCATCGGCGCCATCGAGGAATCGCTCTACGCTTCCGGAACGTACGATTTGGGAAGTGCGCCCGCAAAGACGCGCTCCACCACATAGTCGCGTGCCATTGGGAGAAACAAACACGGACTCCTCAGAACTGATCGAACCAGGCGAAAATCCGCCGCCACATGTCGCGGATGTTGGCGGGGCTATCGAGGGCATGGCCTTCGCCCCAGTAGCGCACGAATTCGGCGCGCTTTCCCTGGCGGTAGAGGGAGGTAAAGAATTCTTCGCCCTGTTGAAGTGCCACGTAGTCGAGATCGCCCTGCATGATCATGAGAGGGGTCTGCACGCGATCGACGGAGAAGATCGGGCTGTTGCGGATGTACCGGCCAAGATCTTTCCACGGCGGGTTGCCCATGCGGACCTGCGCGGACTCCATCAGGGCGGCTGCGAAGAGGGTTTCCTGCGGAAAATTCGAGTACCGTTCGCGCGCATCGAATTGCCCGTAGAGGCTGACAAAGTCGGACAGGCCGGCGAGGGAGACCGCGGCTTTGAACCGCTGCGTTTGGGTGACCAGGCCGTAGGTGGAGAATCCGCCGAAGCTCTGTCCCATCAGGAACAGGTGGTCGGGGTCGGCGATGCCTAACTCGATGGCTTTATCCACCGCGGGTAACACGCCGTCGGGTAGACGCAGCATGGGATCGTCGGTGGCGCCCTCAGGTGCCAGGGGCATACTGGGGAACAGGACGACGTAGCCGTGCGCGGCAGCGATCTGAAGGTTTAGATACAGGGGGCTGTCGATGCCCATGTGGCCCGGTGGCTTGTCGGGATAGACGGAACCCGCGTAGACCCACGTCAGGAGGGGATAGCGGTGTCCGGGTTGGTAACCGTAGGGCAACATGAGCCAGCCTGTCAGCTTGGCGCCGTTGAGGCTCGTGTACTCAATGGACTTGTATTCGGCTTCGGCGATGTCGCGCAGGAAGGTGTTGGCCTTGGCCAGTAACTGGGGCGGGCCGTTTGGGAGGGGCTGGCGCCATATCCGGAGGCCTGTGCGGTCGGAAGCGTAGAAGATGCCGGAGCGTGTGAGCGGGTCGTAAGCGGATAATTCTGCCTTCGGGTCGGGGCTGGTGATGGGCGTAAGCCGGCCCGAGCGAGCGTCGAGAAGGACGAGTGAATTGTTTGCACCGCCGCGGACGGAGAAGACGAGTTGACTGTAGGTGCGGCCGGGGATGCGGTACTGATTCGTCCCGGAGTTGGTTGCGGAGGGCCACGCAACGGCCCGCGCCTCGAGGTCGGCTTTCTCCGTGAGGTCCGTCAATTGCGCGTTGGCAGTATCGATTTGCCAGATCTTCCCTGCACCTACGCCAAAGAATAACTGCTGGCCGTCCGCGGGCCAGAGCTCCTTCGGGGGCTCCTTGATTGCCGCTGTCAGGCATTTGGCGGCACCCTTTGCGTCAATGAGCCACCAGTCACGGCGCGCCGTAACCCCAGGACGCTGGTCGCCGGCGAGCGGCGCGGCGTAAATGAGCAGCTCACGCTTGCCCGTCCACTCGATTTCGGCCCTTTCCCGTACGATCGGCGCAGCGTCAAGCGCCGGCAGAACGGTGCTCGTGACCTTTTGTGTCGTGACGTCCAGCCGATACAAGCGTGGAGGTTGGTCGCGACCGCCCGCATAACCTAAGAACGCCAGGGCCTTGCCGTCCGCTGACCAGCGTACGGAATCCGGGAGTACGTCCTTACTCATCGCTCCTTCAAGATGCGCGGGCTTTCCGTCGAGTCGGGCGAGCTCGAGAATCGAGAGACCGCTGAAATCGAAGGGGAGCTTTTCGTCGGCCTTGGGCAGGTATACCGATGTCTGATGCGTGAAGACTACCGTCTGTTTATCTGGGGACAGTTGCCACGAGCGGGTCGTACCCTGTGCAACGATCTTCTCAACGCCGTTGCCGACATCGATGAGCAGCAAATCATCCTGCGGGCGTTGCCCCAGGTCGACCGGCACTCCGCTGTAGAGAACATTGGCGGTCGGTTGATCGCCTTTGACGACCTTCGGCCATTCTTGGCTGGCGATGGTCGGCGTCTGCAGCTCGATTTTCATGCCCAGGGGCTGTTCGCCGGCGGCCAGGGCGGGGTAAAGCAGGTGTTGGTTGTCCACCCACAGGAAGGGACGCTCATCCGCATCTAGCAGCGCATCCCCGCGGGCGCTCAATTGGCGCAGCTCCCCTGTCTTAGCGGTCCACATCCATACACAGACGTTGCCGCCGCGAGTCGACAGCAATGCCAGCCGCTCGCCGTCAGGGGACCATTGGGGCGACCACCAGCCGGAGCCGTCGGAAGCGCCCTGGGTGATGTTGACCGGCGCCTCGCCGAGATGCTGTTGTACCCAGACATCGCCACCGGCATTGCCCCAGATGTATTCCCACTTGTGGTTGGTGAGGCTTTTCTTTCCACGCACCCGCGTGAAAGCGAGCTTCTGTCCATCGGCGGAGAAAGCGTACGGGCCACCGTAGTAGCGACCGACGTCTTCCAGCTCAAACAGGTCGTCGATTTGGAATGGCCGCGGCGTGGCTGCGCCGGGCGCCGCGGTCACGGTCGTCAGGATACACAGTAGCGCCAAGATTGACGCGACCGCTTTGGATGCATATCTAACCGACATGGGAGGGCCTTCTTGTCACTGCAGATGGGCGTCAGCCCGGGGAATTACGCGCGACAGGACGTTGCGTTGATTGGCTTCTCGCTCGAACACGTGTCCTTCATCCGGGTAGAGGACAAAGCGACTCTCCACACTCTGCTCTTCCAGAGCCTCATAGAGCCACTCGACGGAGTGATGTCGATCGGCGCCGCCGTGCTCGGGAGAGCCCATGACGAACAGAGTGGGGGTCGTTGCGCGATCATTCAGGTGACCCCGCATGCGGTGAGTCCCGTGGCGCGGGCTATCCATTCCGTAGCCTGGGTTAGCTTGGGCGCCAATCAACCAGAGCGCGCCGCAAATCCCTGGCATCCAGGATCGAAGCGCTCCCAAGAGAGTCCTCGATCGATGCGGCCCCCAGCACCAGCGTCCCCCGTGTCGCATAGTGCCTACCAGTGCTTCTGAAGCCGAAGCGAAATAAATCGGCCCAGGGCGTTGGCATTTACCCCGTCATAGGTAATTGGATATTCAGTTGAAGGATTGGACAAATAGGGAGGTGCCCGGTTTGTCAGATTAATCACGCTGAGCGCGATCGTAACGCCGTTGAAGGGCCCGCCTGAGGAGCCGAATGCGTAGCTTGCGACGGCATCCGCCGTAGTCCACGACGATACGTGGGCATAGGGGATGACGTCATTGTTCGAATAGTCGTTGGTGAAATTGATGTATACGCCGCCGCTCACCGGTCCGCGTGTCGCCAACGCTCGCGCGCGGAGCCTCAGGTTGATGGGGTTGTACGATGTATTCAAAATCGATACGACAGGCGCGGTGCCCGAAAATTGGTTGTCGAACGCGAAGATGTAGCCGCCGTCGATACCCGTGTCGATCCCTGTGCCTAAAATCGTTCTCTTGTATCCCAAGCCGAAATCCAATCCTCTCGTTTTGACCGAAGACAAATTCGTGCTTTCGGTGTCGTAAATGGCGCCGATCGTGGCCGGGTTGACGTTGAAAAAATTTTGGTAAGTCGGTTCCGAAATCAATTGTTGGACCAGCGAACTTGGCGGATTTCGTTGCACGATGTTGGGGCCCAGAATGGACTCATCGACGAATGCATCTTGTACAGGGAAACTATCATCGGCAGTGATGATTTCGTTCGTGAACACAATGTCATAGTAGGTCAGTTTCGCGGTAAGGCCTTCGACTTCCGGCGGCTTGAAATCGAGCCCGACCGTCCAGACTCTGGCTTTTTCGGGCGTTAGGTCGGGATTGCCGCCGGACACTGACAAAGTGTTCGGATTCGTCTGACCGGGCACAGGGTTGAAATCTGTGCCGGGGATGGGCAAGACCTGAGACGGAACGGGATTCAGCTGGCTGAGCAAGGGAGCCACGAACGACGTGCCGTAGGTGCCGCGAATGGTCACGCTCGGCGATGCCTTCCCGATTAAGCCAAATTGGGGATTGTTGGTGGATCCGAAGTCGCTATAGTGTTCGGCTCGGTCAGCCAAAGTCAATTCGAGCGCCGGATCGCCGTGGCTGCTGGCTGTCTGACCGATGACCGGCACGTGCAACTCAACGTATGCGGCATTCACATCGCGGCTCGGGTAAAACGTATTGTCGGTTGCGGGAAGTATAATTGTATTGCCGAAAGACTCCTTGCGATACTGGGCGCCGACTGCGTATCGGACGGGTCCCGCAGGAAGTGAAACAAGTACTCCGTCCAAATTGGCGTCCACAGAAACAATGGCAGCTTTCGTCTTCTCTACTATAGCCGGAGATAACGACTCACCGGTCAACTCACCGGTGGTCTGATATTGTTGCTGGGCCGTGTCGCTTTCCGAATAGGTCGCCGTCACCGTCAGCTCGCTCTGACGAGGCAGCTTCAAGGTGGAGCCCAGCGACATGCTGTAGAAGTCGATTACCGAGGGATCTGCATAAGTGATATAGGTCGGATCGTCGCTGCTGGCCGCTGTATTCGCCCCTCGGTGCGAGTAGATCGCGTCGCCGTGTATATTGAACCCGGGAGCGACCTCCTGATCCGCGTTGGCGAACACAGACTGCTGCACTTCTTCTGGAAGCAGATCGAATGGAAGTGGTACAGAGTGCAGATAATCACGGCTTCCCGCGGATAACGGTGTCTGGTCGAAATACTGGTAACTGAGCACACCCGATCCACCGGTCCAATCGCTACCCACGGTTTGGCCCACTGTAACGTTGTGCGACGATCCGTCGCTGACCGATCCGTATTGCACACGAGTTTCCGCACCGTCGAACTTGGTACGCAAGATGATGTTGACGACGCCGCCGACGGCGTCGGAGCCGTAGATTGCGGACGCACCGTCCGTGACTATTTCTATACGCTCGACCGCGGTCAGCGGGATCATGGAGATATCGACAAAGCTTCCGTCGGTATTGCCTGGCGCCACACGATGACCATTGATCAACACGAGCGTGGCGCCAGCGCCTAGTCCCCGCAAGTTCGGCGCGCTTCCGTTGACACTGTTAGTGCTGTTGGGTGCCGCGACGGCACTGATGGTATTTTCGGACGTACCGCCGAAGTTCTGTGGCAATGACTGCAGGAACTGCTGAATCGTGTTCGCGCCGGCAGCATCGATGTCATCTCGAGTGAAGACCAGAACCGGAGACGGCGAGTTCGTGGTGCCGCGAATATGCGTACCCGTTACAGTAATTTCATCGATATCGTGCTTGTTATTAGTCTCGTCGTCATTCGACGAAGAATCTTCCGGTACAGTCTGCAGCGATTCGCCGGGTGATGCCTTTTCTAGAATTCGAATCGTCTTTGTATTGATATCGACGGCATGAAGCTTTGTGCCCTTCAGCAGGAGTGTAAGCGCGTCGCCGACCGTGAATTCGCCTTTGATCGCCGCTGCCTGAAGGCCGACGACGATGGATGCTTCATAGTCAATATTTCGATCCGCCTGAACCGCCAAATCTCGGAGCGCCTGGTCCATGGGTCCCGAGGGAAGATCGAAGTGCAATTTTATGTCGGACCAGAGTGCGGACGTTTGAGATTGATCAGTAGCCAGCAAATCCGGAGCACCCGCAGATTCACGTGAAACAATGGTTACGGTCTGGGAATCCAGATATTTGTACGACAAACCGGTGCCGGCCAGCACCTTGGTGAAGGCTTCGTCGGAGGTCAGGGATCCTGAGACTCCGGGCGTGCGGACATCTTGGACCAATTCTGCTCGGTAGAGCACCTGCAGGTGCCGGTCTTTGGCGAGTGTGCGGAGCGCGAGGTCCAAGCTCTCCGCGGGAATGTTGGTAGATTTGCGGACAGAGGCATCTGCAGGCCCTGCCACAGCCATGCTCAAGAAGACAACACTTAGCGCACTGGCGAGAACGGTACATCGCATGATCCACCCCTTCATTGTTATGGTCTTAAAGGAGGTAGAGAGTGCGGGGCGCGGAAAAGTATACGTGGGTTGATCACTCCTTCTTGGCAAAGATGCGAATTTCGGGGCCGCTCTCGACCACCGTCAGGTCGGGCTGGCTTTTCAAAAAAAGAACCAGCGACGCCGGATCGGTGGAGGAATAGATCCCGCTAATCCGCACATTTGTTAGCGAGGGTGACGCGAGCACCAACCGACGCGGGCTGTACCGATTGAATTCCTCGGCAACTTCGCTGAGCGGGGTTTGAACGAACTCGAGCTCGCCGCGCGTCCAAGCGGTCGCGGCCACGGCGTTGGTCGGATGAGTCTGCGGTTTGCCCTGTTGTGGCACCACAGCCTGTTCGCCGGCGCCGATCAACACATCGGAGGGTGAAACAATGGCGGCATTGGCCAAGGCCGGCTGCACCGCCACCGTACCTTCGAGCACGGTCACCCGCGTTTCCGCACCGTGCCGATACACGTCAAATTCCGTACCCACCGCACGTACTTGCGCTGAGTCAGTGCGAACCACAAAGGGGCGCGCTGCGTCCTTGGCCACCTGAAAAAGTGCCTGACCCTCGAGCAACTCCACCTCCCGCAGGCCCCCCGAGTACCTCACGCGAAGCCGCGTTCGTGCGTTGAGTTCGATGCGAGATGCGTCCTCGAGCGTCACTGTGCGTTCCTCGCCCAAGCCCGTCGAATAAACGCCGCGCTGCAAGAGAAGATACAGCATGGTCGCGCCAACCAGGATGAGCACCGCGGCTGCGATCCCGACCGTGAACGAGCGTTTTATAGCCCGTTCCGGACGGGCGGAAATCGCCGGGGACGACGCACGTACCTCTTCGATCGACACCACACCTTCGGTGAGACGAGACCGAGCTTTCTCCAAGAGACGATCCGCTTCCGGTGGGGAAACGTTGGCAGGGCCCGGCATATGCGCATAGTGCTGGGAGATGTCCAGATAAGCGCGGATGTGCTCAGGTGAGCGGCGAAGCCATTGCATGAATTCCTCGCGTGCCCGTGCCGTTGGTTGCCCAGTCCGAAACTCGACAAACCAGGTGCTCGCCTCGTCCAAAATCTGCCGATTGGCGGTTTCGGTCATGGCAGATCCTCCTGCTCGGCCTGGCGGCAGTGCACCAGGGCCCTGGCGAGGTATTTTTTGACGGTGATCTGGGCGATTCCGAGTTCGCTGGCAATGTGCTCGATCGAATGCCCGCCCAACCGGTGCATGAGGAAGGCCATGGCGATTCGCGGCGGTAGCTCATCGAGTGAGCGCTCAAAGCGATCCAAGCGTTGATGCAGCTCGACCTTCGCCGGAGGCTCATCCGAGGAACTCATCGTCGTTTCCGTCGGCGTTTCAATCCACTCGAGCGGGACGGAGTCCGCGACCTGCTTTTGCTGATGCTGCTGAATCACGTGACTCGCGACCGTAAAAAGATACGCCTCCGGGCTTCGAATGTCCTCGTGGTGTGGCACGCGCAGGAGCCGCATGAAGACCTCCTGGGCCAGATCGGACACGTCGGACGGATTGCGCAGCCGAAACTTGAGGAAGCGACGCAGGCGGTCGCTGTATTTGGCGGCCATACCGGCGACGAATAGCCGTCTATCGGACGTGTTCAATCAGGCTCCTTAATGACGGATCTCTACTCAATGAGTGTAGAGCGTCGCCAGGGGCAAAAGGTATACGCGCTCATCTGCGGAACGTCCGGTGTGTTGACGGTTACGACGCCTCAGGGAAGGTGACATCCACACATGTTTCTGAGCTATAGTCGGCCGTCGTACGTCCAGCGCCGAATTTTTTTCGCAACCAATGTGGCCGCGAGCGGGTGTGCCGGATTCAACAGAAAATTACATTCCTCAGGGACGACGATGGATGGCACCTGCGCGATCAATTGCGCTGCCGATTTTGCCCAGGTCGTGCCCCAGTCGAGCGACACGAGGCCGGCCGGCAGCGCATCCCAGCCTACATGCAACGCGACGTCGAATTGCGTTCTCGCTTTCCACGCATCGTCCGGGATTTCAATTTCTATCAAATAGCGATTGAGCGGCAGCGGGTCCGGGCCGCCCAAGTGCACGACGGTTTCAAGACAAGCAAGCGCCATGGAAGAAGAGGTGTAGACGAGAGGTGTGCCCTTTCTGTTCCATCGCCCCCCGGTCTTCTCCGCTCCCTTGCCTGACAAATCGTCAGCCGCGTAATCGGGGGTATCGGCGGCTATGCGCCACACACGGTGTGGCATGGCTCACGCATAAGTCCCGGACTGCTCCTGCGATAGGAGATCCGCTACCAGCATGCGGCCATCCGCGGTATCCATGAATTCTCCAGGAGGTTTACCACCGAGTGCGGGCAATGGTCGATCAAGCCACGCTGACACCCACGTTGCCGCGTCGAACTCCTCTGGGCCCCCCGATTCCTTCACCAAGCTTTGTGCCTGCCCAACTAGACGTGCGATGCCTACCACACGTTCACTCTCGTCGGGATTGAGAAGCTTCGATAGGCGCACCTTGCGGTCAACCGTCGGACGTGCCAATCCCAGCGTTCTGTAGAATCTCTCCATCGGCATTTTCATGCGCGTTGACAGCACTTTCACGTACTTCGCAGGAACGCCCGCTTTTACGAGTGACACCCGGTCCACGACGCTGGTGTGATAGAGCCGCACCGCCTGTTCACGTTCCGTCCACGCATGAGATAGTGCCTTCGCCCCGCCCCGACGTACGGCGGTGACAATGCGACCTGCCGCTCGAGGGACTTTTGAGGGGTCATTCATTGGGTTTCTTTGCTCATTTGAGCAAAAATTATCACTCAAATGATCAAAATAGGCAACTCGGGAAAATCGACGCTGAAACGAGCATAAAATGCCAGAAATGGGGCCTGTTGCGATTACTCTACTGCGTCGCGGCAATTTGGCTTGTGTGTAGGCGGCTGACTACTTGCACTTCACCCACCGTCCGTGCACGTCTATATAGACCTGCTCGTAGAGTTGTTTCACTTGCTCACCACTTGGGAACGCCGCCACGAATTCGGGCGCCACATCGCCGAAGGCAAGCGCGGCGGCGCGCGCCAGATGATCGAGCAAGTAACTCGGGTCTTCGTCGCCCACGGAAATACGCACCGTGCTGCGGGAAATACCCGCCGCCGCCAACGCGGTGTCGCTCAATTCCGAGTGGCTGGTCAGAGCCGGACACAGCACCACCGTATTGGTTAGTCCGAGACTCACCTGCATGCCAAACGCA
>Ga0208193_1000553_pt1 | contig 19543 bp, 16 predicted proteins | sample June2015DPH_17_2_FD_184716 | JGI IMG/M metagenome (GOLD analysis project Ga0208193, IMG submission 184716) | Peatland microbial communities from SPRUCE experiment site at the Marcell Experimental Forest, Minnesota, USA - June2015DPH_17_10... | ecosystem: Environmental > Terrestrial > Soil >... | reverse complement strand
AGATCGATAAACAACTTTGCTTATGGTTACGCCTCGCATGCCAAGGGTTCGCATATATCACAACAATCTCTGGGCGAGATACAAGGGCGCAATTTTTTCAAAAATCTACTCTAAAAGCGCGAGCTGCGGCTTGGCAACGGAATTCGTTCAAGTAGCCGAGACTTCGGTCGAGCGCGCGCTGCTCGGCGGGGTCGATCGTTCGTATCACCAATATCCGTTCGAATTGCTGTTTGCGAAATCCTATAACGACGTTCCGCGGCATAAGCTCGTACTTGCGCTCGCCGCCGACTTGCTGCGCAATCGCAGTGAACTCGTCGTGATTCCCGGCTACCACAAACTCGAGTACTGGGTGATGCTGGTCTTGTGCATTTTGCTGCGGCGTAAGCGCGCGGTTTTCTGTGACTCGACAGCTTACGATCGCGCGAAATATCGTTGGAAAGAAAGGGCCAAGGTCTTTTTCTTTCGCCGCTGCGACGGGGTTTTTTGCTACGGGGTCAGGAGCAAGGAATACGTTGCGAGTTATGGCGTCAAGGAGCAAAAGATATTCCCCGATTGCCAAGCGGCAGCGCTTCCGCACGGATACGATGCGGTCGCGGTGCGCAGGTACTATGAAAGCACACCCCGGGACGGTGCGGCCTCGGTGAGATTCTTGTACATCGGCCGCCTGGCGAAGGAAAAGGGGCTTTACGATTTATTGGATGCATTTCACCGTGTTCGGGACCAGATGCCCGAGGCGAGACTCGACATGGTGGGGTCAGGCGTGCTCGCGGAAGAATTGAAGCAGCGGGCTGGAGAACTCGGACTTGGATCCACCGTGGCGTTTCTCGGTACCAAAAGCCCCGAAGACATCGGACGGCTGCTGCTGAGCAGCGATGTCATGGTGCTGCCCAGCCACGCGGAGCCTTGGGGCTTGGTCGTCAATGAAGCTCTGAGTTACGGCTGCCCGGTGGTCGTCAGCAATATCTGCGGATGCGTGCCGGAACTGGTTCGCGATGGAATTACAGGATATTCGTTTCCCGTCGGCGATGTCCGTGCATTGTGCGAGGCCATGTTGTCCGCGGCACGGCTGGCCACAGACCGTATTTCCGTGGCCAAGCAATGTATCCAGCTCATCGGACAATACACACCGGAACGCGCGGCGGACGAGATTCTGAGCGGCTGCGTTTGTCTGCTGGAAACGGCCGGCCAGGAACGGTGAAGCGGTCGGCCGCGCCGGGCGTGCGACCAGCACCGGGCGTGCGCAATCTGCCCAGCAGCCTGAGGCAATCACCTGGCATCGGCGATGCCTCGAATCCGCGAAGTTCGGTTAGGCCTTTGTGGCCTCGACGTAGACGGATTCGTCGCGCCTTTCACATAAATCCAGCGGCTCATGATTCGCAATTTTCGTCCGTCCGGGGTCGAGGCATTGGGCGCCCGCAAAACCACTCTCTGTCAGCAGCTTGCAAAGGGAAACACCGTCATACATCCATTGGTGATGTCTCGTCCCGACGAGCAACATGGCTATTCGCGAGGATACGGTCCGAGGACGTGGGACGCACATATAAGTCGTATCGACGAACGCGTCTGCGTCACCGTCGGCTGCGTACTTCTCGATTATTCTCTTGATATCCGGCACAGCTAGCCTGATTATGCCCTCCGGAGCGAGGACTCTGCGCGCTTCCCCCAAAAAGTGCTTGGCTTCAATTCGGTCGAGATGTTCGAGCATATGAGAACTATAAAGGACTTCGACCGAGCTGCTCGGCAGCGGGATTTTCTCGGCGGCGTTAGCCCAGATGATGGTATTTTCACGGCAAAAAGTTATCCGCTCCCATTGGGAGTCATTGACGAGTTTCACCTTGCGAAGAATTCTTGAAAGCATTGGATACGAGGAAAGCTTGAGACTCGCCGAGTTATCGAAGTTCAGCCATCCACGTGTCGGCGTCTCGCCGCAACCGATGTTTATTCTGTGCACAAGGACTCCTTTTGCGCTGCATCAGGTGGTCGTTGTAATAGGCTCATATGCCGTGCACGCTTTCTCACCGGTGGGGAATTGAATATACATGGGTCGATACGGGGCGCCAATAGGACGCCCGCGACTGATTTGTCGTCCTTTGGTCCTCGTCGGGTCGCGTTGAAATCGAGAAAGACATCGAAGTCGGACGAGCGGGTTGCATCCGGCGACGCGGCCCACTCGCAGGTCATCACACAGCTTGCGACCGTTCCGGAATCCTGACGGCCGCCGGCAATCTCATGTCTGTTAGTATGAAGGTCGACATGTTAACAAAGCTAAATTTGGGTTGCGGATTTGATATTTATCCTGGCTGGATAAACCTTGACCGGGCGGCACTACCAGGTGTCGATGTTGTGCACGATCTCGAGAAATTGCCGCTTCCTTTTGCAGATGGCAGTATGGATTACGTACTGGCAAAGGATGTTCTTGAGCATGTCGACTACATTTTGTTGATGCGGGACCTGCACAGAATACTCCGCCCCGGAGGCACCTTGGAAATTAGAGTTCCGCATTTCACATCGGCCGACAATTTTATTGATCCTACGCACAAGAGCCGCTTTTCCATACGTACATTTGACTTTTTTGTTGCTGGCTCAGCAATTGCCCGCAGTTACTACTTTGATTTCTCGTTCCGGGAAATTTCCAGGCGGCACATATCATTCTTCCGGGGACCGCTTCTCTATAACTACGTAGTGGAACTCCTGGTGAACGCCCACGGGAAAATTCAAAAATACTTCGAATTGACCTGCATCAGCCGATTGTTTCCGGCTCAAAATATAAGCGTACGATTAGTCAAGTGAACCACTGGAATCCGCATTTCGTGGGCCGGCACTTGCGTTGCGAGACCCCGCTCCCACTGGGAATCTAGTTGGCTGGTCGAAAGGTAGACGTTTGAAAATGCGCATCGGCTTTATGATTCCTTCCGATTGGGCTCTAGTTCGCGGCCATGGGGTGGTAGCCCAAGCGCGGCACCAGGCCGAAGCACTCGAATCTATTGGACATACTGTGGAGCTTCTCAATCCCTGGCGATGGCAAGACTTAAAGGATTTAGACGTTTTGCATTTTTTTGCACCTTGCGCCTTATATCCTGCATTAAATGACCGATTTCCGAACCAACATCGCACGTTGGTCGCGTATTCACCTATTATTGACTCAAATCAGTCTTTCACTGCCTATCGCTTGGCTGCGGATCTTGGATCCTTCTCATCAAGGTTATTGACGATCCCAGGAATTGGCAGATCGCAAGCACAGCACTGTGATGTGGTGATCTGTCGCTCAGAACACGAGCGGCAGCGCGTCACAGAAGGTCTACGCATATCGATGGCGAAAGTGGAGATCGTCCTTAACGGGTGTTCTGAGCCGTGCAAATTGGATATTGGCGTCGACTCGATAATAGATTCATTAGAGCTTCCAAAAGACTTCGTTCTCCATATTAGCGCCTTTACGCAAGAGCGAAAAAACGTGTTGCGGTTATCCCAGGCAGCCGCCGAATTGGGGTTTCCGTTGGTTATCGCCGGCCGTGCAACAGCCGGGGCCATACTAGATGAGCTAAAGCAAAGAATAAGACAAGGGCAACGTATAATTCTCCTTGGGTTCGTTGATGAAGCTACGAAAGCGGCTTTGTACTCACGCTGTAGAGTGTTCTGCCTCCCCAGCCACCACGAGGGCACGGGCTTGGTCGCGGTCGAAGCTGCCTCCTATGGAGCGAATCTTGTAATCACTAGAAACGGGGGGCCGCCAGATTATTTTCTTGAGATGGCGGAATATGTGGATCCGTTTGACCTTGCGGACATAAGGCGAGGACTGGCAGTGGCCTGGGACCGTCCGAAGAATGATCGACTAAAAAGCCATTTAGTGGGTACTCTTAGCTGGGAGCATAGTGCGCGCGCGCTCGCGGACGTATATTCAAAACATCGCGAATCCCTCCCAAGCACATGACCAAGCCTCCAACGACTGGTACTCCCACCCTACAAGATCCTTCGCTTGAGCCGCCCGACACTGCAGGGGCGCAGAGTCCGCCTGAGGCCGAGGTCGCACGACCGCACGTACAAGGTGGCGCCGGCGTCGTTATCAAGGGCATGACATGGGTTGCATCGGGCAATATTTTATCCCGTGGGATTGCTCTGCTCGGCCAGGTAGTAACTGCCTGGCTGTTACGTCCAGAAGATTATGGTGCGTATGCATTTGCGATTTCGATCGCAGCCGCGGTGTCAGCTTTACGTGGGGGCGGTATCGCGCAACTAATCGTAAAAGACGGTAGCAGTTACGATTCGAAAGCTCCGTTATATTTTACCTACACTCTTGCGCTTAACGTGATTGCCATGACGCTCCTAATGGTTCCCGCCTTCATCTATCTGTCAAAGAACCCGCCTGTAGGCCTGGTTCTTTTGTCCGTGGCCATAGCTATTCCGCTCGGTACTCACGCCACGGTCTATAAGGCAAAACTTGCCGTTGATCATCGTTTTAAAGCGATCTCGTCGATTAATTTGGGGTCGGCGCTGGTCTGGCAAGCCGGCGTCGTCGGGTTTGCTCTATTGGGTCTCGGCGCGAAAAGCTTTGCATTGCCCGTGATTATGCAGGCGATTTATGAAAGCGTTGTGAGCGCTCGCTATGTGAAGTCTACGTCGTCACTCTGGTCTCCCAAAACCAGCGGCTACCTAAATATTTTCAGACAGACGCGCTGGATAATGCTGAGTACCGCAGCACTCGCATTCGCCACAACAGGAGATTACTTTGCGGTCGGGATCATAACGAACGCTCGGATCGTGGGCATTTATTTTTTTGCGTTCCAGTTGATCGTGGCGATAACAACACCCGTTAATTTGGCAATTGAGACTGTTTTTCCCGCTTTGCTTACACGTTTAAATGGTGATAGCTCGAGGCAAATTCGTGCATTTTCTCGAACAGTTGCTGTTATTTCGTCGGCGGGACTCAGCGCATATGGAGCAATGCTGATTACGTTGCCGATTGCCATACATTTGACATGGCGCGGCAAGTGGGACATGGCTACGCCGGCAGTTTTAACGCTCGCCGTGTGTCTTCCAGCCTGGCTTCTGGTCGCCGCGAGTCGCTCATTGATAGAGGCAAGGGGATTATGGCGTTTCCGCTTCATATTTTTGGCGGTGTACGGCGTCGGCGGCATGTCCTCTGCTGCTATAGGTGCGCTGCTTGGGGGAGGAGTACAACCCATCGCGACTTGTGTCGCCATCTTTTATGTTTCCATTACCCTGGCATTTCTAATATCTTTGACCAGGCTGGGCGTGCGTCTAAAAGTAACCGCTGCCGCTCTAATTGTTCCGTTCATCATCAATTTAATCGCGTTCGTCGCAAGCCAGTATCTTGATTCGCTGCTTCGGATCGGGGTCGCGCCGTTTATCAGCATTGGCGTTCGGCTGGGTTGTTTCCTGTTGATAGTGTTGGCTGGCAATTGGTTATTTTTGCGTGGATATTGGACAGAGATTTTAGCGACTCTGAGACAAGCCATTCCGCGACGCCGGCGCGGCACTGGGATATGACCGCGACAGCTGATATGTCGTCTATTTGCGGCATTCAATTTATGCAGCAAAGGGTTTCCGGTCGGTCCTGTAGGACGCAAGGCCTACCTAAGTGGCCGTCCGTCCGACTGACAAGGCTGGAAATGTCGTGATAGCATCGAAAAAATATGGCCAACGACTGCTCGATTAGGTTTGGTACGGCGACTACGAACCTCGTTTCGAACCCCATTAATGCCGCGTGGATCCTGGATGGTCAGCCGCAGGCGCGAATCGAGCTTTTATCGAGCAGCGCAGACGGCACCGCCAGCACCTATTTTTGGGATTGCACAGCGGGGCGGTTCAACTGGTTCTACAGCTTCGATGAGACTTTCCACATTCTGGAGGGGGAGGTCACGCTCAAAGACCCCGCGGGAAAGTCGCGTCGCGTGACGGCTGGCGATACGGTGTTTTTCCCAGTAGGATCGAGCGCCGAGTGGACCGTCGACAAATATGTGCGAAAGCTGGCTTTCTGCCGCGTGCCCTTGCCCCAATCCATGATCTTTGTCCGCGGGATCGTGCGGGGCGTAAAGCGCGCCGTGCGCGGCGGCTCCAAGACGGACGGCGGCTCCGGGCTACTGTAGGCACCGGGCCGCCGGCCCTTTATTCTAAAGAGCGCAATTACCGGTTGCCGATGCGCTGCCGCTCCAGTAGGTCAAATCTTGAACTTGAGAGGGAATGCCGCTCATCCCATAGATTTGCACGCCCCCGTTGAACGCGAAGACCTGAGCGCCGTTCCGCGAAAGCGCGAATTGGGGGACGCCGGGCTGCGCGGGTATCGTAAATGACGTAACCCCCGCTTTGGCATTCTGCGTATAAGTATTGCCCCCAATGGTGATCGTCAGCTCGCCCGGGGCGGTCAAGAATGCAAGCAGTTCAATATTGTCAGAGGCGGCCGTGCTGTTGGTGGTGTCCATTGTGCTCTGAGCTGACGCGGCCGCTGTCGTGGGTTCTCGCCGATAGAAATAGTAAAGCACATCATGCGTGATCGTCGGCTGCTGTCCCGTCGAGAACCACGCCGCGTAGTACCCATTGAGGTCGTAGTAGCCCGTACCGATGCTGGGGTTCAGCGTCGCATCGGTATAGGGTTGGACTTCGCCGCTCTCGGAGAAGTCGTTCCACGTCACCAACTGGACCCAGTCGGAGTCTCCCTGGATCGCGCTACCCCACGCGTTGCGAAACGCGCCGCTGTTTCCAGCTTCCCAATACACAAAGTCTTTGGGGCGAAATTGCTGGGGACCGACCGGCATCATGAATATCTTGCTGTAAGTGCTGTGTACGGTTGCCGGGGCACTCTGCATAGCAGCTGAAGCCGGCGCGGTGGCTGTTCCCCAATCGCCAAATCCATAGGAAATCGGGGCAAAAGCGGCGGCGTAGCCGGCCCAGCCCAAAAATGTCGGAACGAACGCCACTTTGATGCCTTGGGCGCTCAATGTGTTGAACACGGACTGCCACCAGGCAGCCGAGTTGAGGCCCGCGTCGAACGCCGATACCACGAGATTTCCATCGCTCAGCCGGTAGGCGGCGGGGCTCTTGGCGACCGCGGCGATGATCTGAACCACGGCGGCCGAGTCGGAACCCAACGCGGTGAGATCCGGCATCACCACTATTTTGAATCGGGAATCCACCGCTTGGGCCGCGGCGAGCAACATCTGTAGTGGGCCGGTGCTGTCCGTGGCGTCGGCGACCGACATACTATCGAAGGTGAAACCGGTGATGCCGCGGGCAATGGCTGTGCGTATTTCCGCCTCCATGTTCAGCTGGTGCCAGTTCGAGAGGAGGCTTGGGGTCGTTCCGAGCGGCCTTTGGCGGAGATAGCCGCCCTCTTTCAGCCATTTGCCGGACTCGCCGTCCTTGGTGAGGTATTGCGTACTGTAGTAATCGACGGCCGGCTTCAGATTGTCGATGGACAAGGGGAACGGGTAAAAATAGTGGGCAAACACTTTCTTCGTGGAACTGAACAACGTATCCGCCGACGGCATCGTGGACGGCAGGCAAGCGTCCCCGTTATTGGAACCAGTGACCAAAGTCGAGGCCGGCTTCGGGGTCGTCGCAGGAGCCGCGGCAGCGGTTGCGGTTGCCGGCGACGCTGTCGTGCCGGTGGACGTCGAGGCGGCAGCCGTCGGGCTGGGAGGCGTGGAGATGGGAGGCGTGGAGCTGGCAGCCGTCGAACTGGCCGTTGCACTTGACGACGTCGTACTGGCGGAACTATCCGAGCCGCAGCCGCCGAGGGCCGCAAGGAAAGAAACGCACACCAATCCCGAGCACACTTTGAGTGCGCCGAACTTGAAAATCATAGTCACCTGTCCTGTTGCTGCGTGATGCACGCGGAACGCAGGCGACTACAATCAAGACCAGAGTCACGCAGGTAGCATTTCGCTGCCTTCGGTAACCCCGCTATCTGCCGCCAGCAGACCGGAAGCTTTGCGCCCCCGCCTTGCGACGGGTTTGCCCTTGAACGGCGCGCAGTAAATCACGGGATGAATTGCGAAGCACTCTGTCGTCGCCCAGAGACAATAACTGCTTGATTTGATGTGTGAACTGTCGCACATTGGCGGCGGAAGACGTGGGAATCGAGGCTGCCGGAATCGAGGCTGCTGTAAGACGTTTACCTACGCGCGAAGGGACGGAATTCTTGCATCATCGTTCATCGATATCTGGCCGAATGTGTAGATGGGGCGAATCTGCGAACGGAGGCCTGGATGAGATGCGAATATTGATCTACAGCGCCAACTTCGCGCCCGAGCCCACGGGCATCGGAAAATACTCCGGAGAGATGGCGTGGTGGCTCGCTGAGCACGGACATGAAGTCCGCGTCGTGGCCGCACCTCCGTACTACCCGACCTGGAAGGTTGACCGAAAATATCTATGGCCCCCCTTCCGCCACGAGCAGTGGCGCGGAGTCGATGTCTGGCGAGCGCCCCTTTGGGTGCCGAAGTCGCCCACCGGGCTGACGCGTCTCCTGCACCTGATTTCGTTCGCCATTACTTCGTTTCCGGTGATGATATGGCAAATCGCCTGGCGTCCGGATGTGGTGCTGACGGTTGCGCCCGCATTCGTATGTGCGCCCGCCGGTCTGCTGACGGCTCGCCTGTGCCGGGCGCGAGCGTGGCTGCATCTGCAGGACTTCGAGGTGGACGTCGCGTTCAGAATGGGCCTGTTGAAGGGAAAGCTCTTGCAGCGAATCGTGCTGCGCATAGAACGTTGGGTGCTGAGGCGGTTCGATACCGTGTCGACGATATCCGGCCGAATGATCGAGCGCCTGCTGACCAAGGGAGTGGCGCCGGTGCGGACTCGGTACTTCCCGAATTGGGTCGACGTGACGCGGATCGGAACCATGGCGAGCGGAAACTTTCGCAAGAAGCTCGGCATACCGCCCGATGCGATCGTGGTCCTGTTCTCGGGAACCTTGGGCGGCAAGCAGGGCCTGCAGGTGATCCCGGAGGCCGCAGGCCGTCTTGCGGCGCGCGGCGACATCGTGTTCGTCGTGTGTGGAGATGGGGTGGTGAAGCCCAGCCTCGAGATCGCCGCGGCCGCGCTGCCGAACCTGATGATCCTGCCGCTGCAGCCGTCGGGACGCTTGGCCGACTTGCTCAGCATGGCGGACATTCACTTGCTGCCGCAGAGCCCCGATGCGGCCGACCTGGTCCTGCCGTCGAAGTTGTCGGGCATGCTTGCCAGCGGCCGGCCGGTGATCGCTACCTGCCGGTCAGGAACGGAGATCAGCGGCATCGTGTCGCAGTGCGGCATCGTGGTAGAGCCCGAAGACGGTTCCAATCTTGCGCTGGCAATCGTAAAACTTGCAGATGACCCGGAGTTGAGGTTCGAACTCGGCCGCCGTGCCAGGACGTTCGCAGAAGCAAATTTCGAACGTGACGCGGTCCTGGGATCCATGTTCGGACCCATGGAGAGCCAAATATCCGACGTGGCGAACGATGTTGCCGCCTGACCGGCGCTGCGGGCGGCCCAGTTTCGGCGCAAATTTGACCGTGTTAGGTGAAATCAGATGCACCCCTGAGCGAGGAATTGGCACCATCAGAAAAAGACCCTAACATCGCGCAAAGAAAAGCTTTATTGATGGATTTTGCATTAGTCTAAAAGCGGGTTTCGCAGTAATGAGCAGGTATATTTATGATCGCAGAGTGCATTCTGCCGTGAGTCCAATCGCGCAAGTCACTTTCCGCAGGCGCCGCTGGGCCGGCCTCGTCGCGCTTTACACAATGTCCCTGATCGCGCTGGCGACCATCCCGTCGGCGGCCCGGGCTGCCTACCTCTTGGGGCCGGGCGATCTCCTGAAGATCACCGTGTTCAAGAACGCCGATCTCAGCCTCGATGTCCGCGTATCCGACGCCGGTTCGATAGGCTATCCCCTCATCGGTGCGGTTCCAGTGAACGGTCTTACTCTGGATGCAGCTGAAAAGAAAATCGCGAAAATGCTGCAGGACGGCGGGTTTGTCGTCAATCCGCAGATCTCCATCCTGCTGACCCAGGGGTTCAACGATCTGGTGTCGGTGATCGGCGAGGTCAACAAGTCGGGCCGATATTCCACGGAGCAATCCGGCGGCCATCTGTCCGGAATGCTCGCGTCGGCCGGCGGGATCTCTGCTGTTGGAAGCGAGGTGGTCACAGTGACTGGCGAACGCAATGGCAAGCCATTCAGGCGCGAGGTCGATATCGTCAAAATGTCGAGCGGAAATGCAGCTGACGACATCGAGCTCTTAGGCGGCGACACTGTCTTCGTGAGGAAGCAGCCGTTGTTCTACATCTACGGACAGGTACAGAAGCCCGATCAATACCCGCTCCAGAGCGGCATGACGGTCATGCAGGCGCTGGCGACGGGAGGCGGAGTGACGGGCAAAGGTACCCAGCGGGGCATCGTTCGCCATCGACGCGACGCCAGTGGAAAAGTGAAGGAAGAGAGCGTGTCCTTGGATGACGACGTGCAGGACAAGGATGTCATCTACGTCAAGGAGAGCCTGTTTTGACGCTTCATCAAATTCTTTTGATATTGCGCGCCCAATGGCGCATCGCCGTCTATATATTTGTCGGGGTGATAGCCGCCGTATTGGTCCTGAACGTCGTTTGGCCCAAGCAATACACGGCGATCGCATCCGTGGTGGTCGACATCAAGTCGGACCCCGTTGCAACGGCCAACAACGCGGCATTGGTCGGGCAACAGGCCAACACCTATGTGAATACGGAGGCGGACATCATCGGGAGCGAACGTGTGGCTCAGCGAGTGGTGAAAACGCTGCGTCTCGACCAACAGCCGGAAGCCAGAAAGCGGTGGGCGAAGAGCCCGGACGAGGACATCAGCGTTGCGATCGCCGACTACTTGTTGAACAGCAAGGTTGTCGTGGCACCGACGCACGATAGTCCGACGCATTCGAGCAACGTCATCGAGATCTCCGTCAAATGGTCGGATCCGAGGACCGCGGCGGCACTGGCCAACAGCTTTGCGCAGACTGCGATCGACACCAATATCGATTTGAAGGTGGAACCCGCGAAGCAATACGCGGCTTGGTTCGAGCAGCGCGCCCAGGCGCTGCGGGCCGATTTGCAGGCGAAACAAAAGCGCCTGTCGGATTTTCAGAACGCCAACGGCATCGTGGCGACTGACGAAAAGCTGGACGTGGAAAACAACCGCCTGACCGAGCTGTCGACGGAACTGGTGACCATACAAGGCCTGCGGCAGGAGAGCCAATCGCACGCACGCCAGGTCGGCGGCGACATCAATTCCTTGCCGGAAGTCCTGCAAAGTCCCGTGATTCAGAATTTGAAGTCGCAGCTGGCGCAGGCCGATGCGAAGCGGGAAGATGTTGCAACCCGGCTGGGGAAGAATCACCCGGACTACAAGGAAGTCGAGGGGGAGATCACCAATCTGCGAAACCGCATCGCTCAAGAGAGCGCGAACATTGCGGCGTCACTCGGCCGCACGAACGACGTCAACGTGCGCCGCGAAAGCGATGTGCGAGCGGCGCTCGAGGCGCAAAAACAGAAAGTTCTGGAGCTCAAGCATGAACACGATCAGGCTGCCGTTCTGGACGGGGACGTGACGACTGCGCAGCGCGACTTGGATGAGGTGACCAAGAGTCTTGCCCAAAGCAACCTGGAAAGCCTGACGCAACAGACCAACGTCGTGCAATTGTCCACCGCCGACGCACCCAAGCACCCCTCGAGCCCGAAGCTGGTCATCAACATGCTATTGGGCATATTTTTGGGCGGCGTGTTCGGAATCGGCGCCGCACTCGCCGTCGAAATGCGCAACCGCCGCGTCCGCGAGGCTGAGGACATGGTGGAGCTTCTCGGCGTACCACTGCTGGGCACAATCCGGCCGGTGCTCGTGCGTGCCGGCGAATTGCGCCTGCCGAAACCGCAGGGCCGCCTCGCGGCATCAACTGTTTGATTCGTACAACTCATTTTCAATGTCGAGCGTTCAATGAACAAAATCGCGGATAGGGTCGTCAAGACTCGAGAGATACCCCAAGACCGCGGCCGTGCCATCGGTGCGATACTCATTGAGCAGGGCCGGCTCAACGTCGAGGACGTGGAGGAGATTCAGGCTTTTGCAAACCTGCACGGCCTGCGTTTCGGCGACGCCGCCATACAACTGCAGCGGTTATCCCAGCTCGATATCGAATCTGCCATTGCTCTGCAGTACAACTATCCGGTCCTGGCGCGGGGCGGCGAGAGCGGCGTAGCCGACGATGTCATCGCGGGTCACCAACCCCAGAGCGAGGCGGTCGAGCCCTTGCGTGCATTGCGCAGCCAATTGATTCTTCGTTGGCTCAACGGTACGAAGCGCAGAGTGTTGGCCGTGACCAGCGCCGAGCGCGGCGAGGGACGCAGCTGGCTGACGGCAAATCTCGCGACCATGTTCGCGCAGCTGGGAGAGCGGACACTGCTCATCGACGCGGATATGCGCCATCCGCGCCAGCATCGCCTGTTCAATATCGATAATTCGGTGGGCTTGTCCGCGCTTCTGACCGGCCGCGCCGGGCGGGAAATAGCCAGGCGCATTCATCCGCAGCTCCGGTTGTACGTGCTTCCGGCGGGAGTGCTTCCGCCCAATCCGCAGGAATTGCTGGCACGCCAGGTATTCGAGGTGGTCGTCGATCATTTTGCCGCTCAATTCAGCGTAGTCATCGTCGACACGCCCGCGATATCGGAAACCGCGGACGCGCAAATATTGGCGGCGAACGCGGGCAGCGCCATCATCATTGGACGCCGCAATTACACCCTGCAGTCGAAATTATTCGCCGCCATGGAAACCCTGACGCAGAGCGGCGTAAACGTCGTCGGTAGTGTGCTTAACGACTATTGAGAGACAACCGCTAAGCATGAAGACAAAGGCATCGGGTTTCGTCTTTGACATACGATTACTCGTTGGCTTGGCCATCATCCTCAACGAAATAGTGTTCGTAAATGTCTTGGCGTCGACCGGTGTCGAGTTTGTACTTTCGAGCGTGCTTGTCACGGTCGCATTATTGATTCAGCTTCGATTTGCCCTGCAGGAGCGTGCGGGCACTCCGGCGGACATCGTCGTATTCATTTTCAATTGGCTGTTTCTCGATCTTGCACCGAAGGTACAACTGCTTAGCGCGCCGCAAGAGCTCGTCAACACATCCTCGGTGACCATCGATACGGTGGCCATGACAAATCTGGCCTGTGCGCTGTTCATGTTGACGTTCACGTTCGTTTACGCTTTCTCGGGCAGGCGAGTCAAGGAAGCCTCGGATGCTGCGCCTCAGCAGGAATTCACGGGCGGCGGCATAGGAATCGCGATTTTCGTCTGCATCGTCGTGGTGGGCGCGGCGGCACCTCACGCGTATCATGCCATCGAAGTCACCGAAACGGTTACGCCGGCAACACTGATTGTCAATAGGTTTCTGTTGTTTCTCCCTTCTGCCACATTGTTGATCCTCCTGAATGAAACCATTCGCAGCGGGCGAAAGATCTTGTTCAGCCGGATATGCGTATTGCTGCTATTGGCCGTGCTGGTGTTGATAACCGAGAATCCATATACCGAGAAACGCAACGCCCTCGGACCCGTCTACATCGGCGTGCTGCTTATTGCGTTTCAAAGTTGGTTTACGAACCGGGGTAGACGCATGTTGTTGCTGGTGATCAGCATGGTTCTCGTGTTTCCGGCGATTACGATTTTCACTCACAACAAAAATGTCGTGCTCAGTCAAGTTTCAATGAGCCAATTCGGGGAGGAGATTGCCGATCATTATTTCTCCATCAACTACGACTCTTGGGCCAATATATATACAAGCGTGGAGGTCGTCAGCGTGCACGGCTTGCAGTGGGGTCATCAGTTATTGGGATCTCTATTGTTCTTTGTGCCGAGTTCACTTTGGAGCACGAAGCCATTGGCGACCGGCATATTGTTGGCCAATTATCTGATCAACAACTACGGCATGTGGTTCACGAATCTGTCGGCCCCGATAGTCGCGGAAGGCTACCTGGATTTCGGTTATCTGGGAGTGATCGCCTACGCCGCCGGCATGGCGTACGTCGTGAGGTTCCTCAATGCGCTTGCCGTGCGGCGGGGAAAATGGATTGCCTTGCCGCTGGCCACATACGCATCGGTACTCTTGATGATCGTCATGCGCGGATCCTTGATGATCGCGATGGGATTCACAGTTGCGGCGTTCCTGGCGTTCGGTCTCGCATCTGCAATGCTGTCCGTGAAGCTCGGGGCGCGGCAGACGCGGCGCGTCGGCAGGGAAATCGGCCGCCCGCCGACCGGCGTTTCGTTGAGGCACGGCGGATGACACGCTGTGTCGCATTCGTCGGACCATTGCCCCCGCCGGTGCATGGATTCTCGAGTGTTTGCGCGATGATGTTGGAGCTCTTGAAATCCAGAATGCCGGTTGAGGTGTTCGATCGGGCACCCAAGCACGCCGGACCCCGGAGGTTTGCGCAGCAGTTGATCAAGCCCTTGAGGTACCTTGCCGGCTGCTTCCGGCGGCGCAACGCCGTTTTGTATTTGGCGCTGTCCGGCGGTCGCGGTCAATTCTTCGATTTGGCCTATGTGCTCGCCGGCAAGCTGTTTGGCCAGCATGTAGTCGTTCATCATCACAGTTTCGCGTACATCAATTCGCCGTCCAGGCTCAGCAAATGCCTGCTGGCGCTGGTTCGAGGGGATACCCATGTCGTACTGAGCCGCAATATGGGCGTATCGCTGACGCGGATATACGGTTTGAAAGCCGACGGCGTGAAGGTCGTATCGAACGCCTCATTCTACGATTCGAGGGAGAATGAGATGGCGGCAAGGGCCGGGGATGCCGCGCCCATAGAGATCGGTTTCTTGTCCAATATCACTCTCGACAAGGGCTTCGTCGAATTTTTCGGCGTATTGCGCCGATTGAAGCAGCTTGGCGTCGAGTACCGGGCGCATATCGCGGGCCCTCTCGCCTCGGAGGCGCGTACGACCTTCGACGAGCTGCTGAGTACCTCGAGCGATGTGCAATATGTCGGACCCGTGTACGGCATCGATAAGGAGCGCTTTTACGGGTGCCTGGACATTTTTCTGTTTCCCACCAACTATGCCAATGAAGCCGAGCCGCTGGTAATCCACGAGGCTATGCGGCGCGGGGTCTACGTGATCGCCTGCGACCGCGGCGCGATTTCCGAAATACTGCTCAACGGCGCCGGCCTTGCCGTAGCACGGGATGACTTGGTGGAGTCGGCCGCAATGCAAATAGCAGAATTCAGCCGTGACCGCCGTGCGCTGGCTTGCGCCCGGGATGAGTCGCTGCAGCAGGCTCAGCGAATAACGATCGCAGGCAAGGCAGCGCTCGAGGGCCTGCTGGCTTGCATCCAAAACGGGTTTTCCAAGGAGGACAGTGCGGATCTTGTTTGAACCGAGTGCCAACATGCCAGTGAAAAACCTTACGAATCGAATTGCTTTTGCCGTCGTGGTGTCCGCGTGTGCTTCGCTGTGCTCGACTGCCGGCTTGGCCGACGGAATTTATGACTTCAAGGACGCCTTGGACAGGGCCGTGGCTCCCCCGCTTAGCGATCAGCAGGCGGCACAACTCACCGACCGCCTGGATATGTATCTCGCCAATGACATTGCGTACGACGATAACCTTTTTAGATTGCCTGGAAGTCTTGCTGTATTGCCTGGAAGTCCTACTGATCTGGCCAAACTGCCGGGAATCGGACCCAACCCGAGCCGGGGTGACTATATCGACAGCGTGACCGCCGGACTCGACGGCGAATGGCTGCTCGGGAACAGGCAGAGCGTGGATCTCGATCTGCGGGCGGACGACAACCAGTACTTCCGGAATACCAATTTGAACAATGTCTCGAGCGGCGACCATGTGGGATGGAATTGGGGCTTGGGAAACGCGCTGTCGGGCTCGGTGGGCGCTGACTACAACCGATTAATCGGCGGGTTCTTCGATACGGGTATCTATTCGCGCGACATCGTTACGATGTATGACGAGTACGCCTCCATGCGCTTTCAGGCGGGCCCGCATTGGGGGATATTCGGCGGGTTGATGGATCAAAGCCTCTCACTGTCGGAAGCGGCATTCAACAATTCCAAAGTCAAAGCGGTGGACATCGGCGCCGATTACACGACCAACGCGTCCAACCGAATTGGATTTGATTACCGGTACTCCGACGACCGAACTCCCAATTCCTCCCAATTGAATGGCGTGGCGTTCGATCCGGACTACCGGGAGGACAGGGCCCGGGTTCTGTTCAATTATGCGTTGTCGGAAAAGACGACGCTCGATGCCACCGCGGGATATTTGAGACGCGAGTACCCGAGTAGCGCCATCGGCAGCTTCTCCGGCGACATCTGGCGTGTAAAGCTGCAGTGGCAGCCGACTCTCAAGACCCAGTTGGCGGTGGGGACATGGCGGCAACTCAATGCGGACTTGACCGCGGTGACCAATTACTACCTTTCCCGGGGCGTCACCATAGCGCCGGTGTGGACGGCGTCCGAAAAAGTCACGTTGACTTTGACCGCCACGCAAGAATACCAAGACTATATCGGGTCGAATCCAGTGGGCGTGCTTCCGATCGTGGATTCAACGGCAGGCAGGCGCGATACGCTCTCTACGCAGAACCTCAACATGGCCTACACACTCAGCAGAGCTCTCAGTTTCAGTGTTACCGCCGGCCACGAGCGGCGTGACTCGAATTTCTCGCAATTTGAGTACAACGACTTTCGGGCCGACGCCAGCATAAAGTATAAGTTCCTCCGCATCGGTGACCCGCAGTGATCAGACCCTGGCATGGATGGGGCGGGCAGGGGATCCGACGCAGACCATCATCGAGGGCAGACTGGTAAACACCGAGCTTCGCGAACCCACCACCGTCCCTTTGCCTATGGTGACGCCGGGTGCGACGAAGACGTCGGCAGCCACCCAGGCTTCGTCCTCGATCACGATGGGGAAAGCCTGAATGTCGAAGCTTGGGCTGCGGTAGTCGTGGGTTCCGGCGCAGAGATAGCTTTTCTGCGAGACAACGACATCTTTGCCTATGGTAATTTCCGCGAAAGTATAAAGCACGGCATCGTCGCCTATCCATGAATGGTCGCCGATCTTCAGTTTCCAAGGATAGGGAATGGTGACACTGGGACGGATGATCACACCTTTGCCGATTTGGGCGCCGAACAGGCGCAGGAGCCAGCGCCGGAATCCGTACAGCAATTGCGGAGAGCCGCGGAACAGAGTGGTCTGCACCAGCCACCATAACTGCACGGTGAGTCCTGAGCGGCCGCGAAAATTTCGTGGCAGCGCGAAGCGCTCCAGATCCTGTACTTTGTCTGCGGTCAAAGAGAACAAATCCCGTCTTTAGACGCGCTTCCGCTCCAGTAGGTCATGTCGATTACACCGGAGGGCAATCCCTCCTGTCCGAAGATCTGTACGGGCGCTTCGAACGAAAATAGCGTCGACCCATCACGTGCCAGGGAAAAACTCGGCGTTCCCGGCTGTGTTGGAACCTTGAAGGAAGTGATTCCTGCAGGTGCATTTTGCGTGAAATCATGGCCGCCGATACGGATAGTAATGACCCCGGGGGCGGTCAGAAATGCCAATAACTCGATGTCATCTTCGGGCGAACTGTTCACCACTTTATTGGCTGCCTTTTGCGAGCGGCTTGCCGCGTTGGTGGGCTCGCGCCGATAGAAATAGTACAAGACATCGTGCGTGATGGCCGGCTGCCGAGCCGTCAAGAACCAGGTCGCGTAAAAGGCATTCAGATCGTAAAAGCCGGTGCCGATATCCTTTCGCAGAGTTGCATCGGTGTACGGCTCGATCTCGCTCGATTCCGAGAGGTCGCTCCACGTGACGATCTGGACCCAGTCCGCGCCGCCGTCAATGGCGCTCATCCAGCCATTGCGGAATGTGGCGCTGTTGCCGGCTTCCCAGTAAATCGAGTCTTTGGGGCGGTATTGTTGCGGATCCACCGACATCATGAATATTTTTCCGTAGCTGCCGTGCGCGACAGCGGGGTCGCCTTTCATCCGATCCGAGGCAGCCGCAGTGGCCGTCCCCCAGTCGCCGAAACCGTCGCTGATCGCCGAGAATGCCTTCGCTTGTCCTCCCCAGCCGAGAAATGTCGGCACGAAAGAGACATTGATTCCTCGCGATTTCAGCTGGGTAAATATGGACGCCCACCATTCAGGCGGATTCGCGCCGGCGTTGAAAGCCGTCACCACCAAACGTCCGTCGTTCAACCGATATGCGGCCGGACTCGATGCAATCGAAGCGATGATCTGAGTGACGGCGTCAGCGTCCGACTTCAGCGCGGCGAGGTCCGGCATAACCACGATTTTGAAGCGAGGATCGACCGCTTGAGCGGCACTCAATAATAGATGCAGGGCGCTGTCTGCATCGGTCGCCTGGTTGACGCCCATGACATCGATCGTGAATCCCGTGATCCCACGCGCAATGGCCATGCGTACTTCCCGCTCCATATTCAGCAGCCGATAATTAGCGGCAGCGCCATCTACAGGCAAGGGCCTTTGACGAAGAAATCCGCCTTTGTCGGCCCATTTGCCGGATTCGCCGTTAGGATTCAGGTGGTTGCGGTTGTAGTAGTCCTGGGACGGCGGCTTGTCATCCACCTGTAAAGGAAACGGATAAAAATAGTGGGCGAAGACCTTTTTCGGCGAAGCGAATAGAACTGCCGGATCGGGCATGGCAAACGCCAGGCAGGCGTCGATTTTGTTCGTGTCCCTGCCGGCGGCGGGAGCAGCGGCTGCGTCCGGACACTGGGAGAAAGCGGCGATGAGCGTGCAAAGGCAAGCGATTACTGCCGGGTATCGACGCATCATAATGATCCTTCAACGTAGGCTTTGTACCCCTGTGATACTAAGCGAACCCGCCGACTCTCGTACACCAGCCGCAGCCGTATTTGTTGCATTCCAGCAGCATGAACCTGCGCACGTGATTCTTGACATATTGTTGTCCTTTTTTTTGGTAATTGCTTCCACGATCGAGCAACATTTACAACACCGGCGCAGTCCCACTATGATTGCGCGCGCGCTGAGGGATTCGCTGTGCGCTGTGTGAGTACTTCATGGACTGCCGGGACCGATCAGTGGACGAACCGCTAAACGATGCTCAAGTTGCCGAGTTCTTCCGGCACGGGTTTCTCGCCATCGAGACGCCTCAAATTCCGAAATCCGAGCTCGATTGGTGCGGCAACATCCTGATGCGCATGCTCGAAAGCGGCGAAGGCCGCAGCGAGGGCAGAAATCTCGATCTCATTGCAAGGGATGGCGGCGGCGACACCGTGTTGCCCAGCGTGCTGCAGCCTTCCCTGTACGCGACCGAATTGCGGAAATTGTCCTATCGGAAGACGGCTCTCGCCATCGCGAGGCAACTGCTCGGGCGGCAAGCCGCTTTTGCAGGGGATCACACGATTTTCAAGCCGGTGCATAACGGCGGCCCCACCCCGTGGCATCAGGATGAAGCGTTCCGCGAGCCGGGTTTTGAGTACGATGAAATCAGCATCTGGATCGCGCTGACGGACAGTACGACCGAGAATGGCG
>Ga0208193_1000552_pt1 | contig 19570 bp, 21 predicted proteins | sample June2015DPH_17_2_FD_184716 | JGI IMG/M metagenome (GOLD analysis project Ga0208193, IMG submission 184716) | Peatland microbial communities from SPRUCE experiment site at the Marcell Experimental Forest, Minnesota, USA - June2015DPH_17_10... | ecosystem: Environmental > Terrestrial > Soil >... | reverse complement strand
GGCTGCGGCAAATCCGGCGCAGGACTACATGCTGTATTGCATGGGCTGTCATGGCCCACAAGCCGAGGGGGTGCCGGGCAAGGTACCGCCCCTGGCCCATGCGCTCGGCCTCTACATGAAAACCCCCGCAGGGCGAAATTACGTGCTGCGGGTACCGGGGGCGGCCAATTCGGCGCTGTCGGATTCCGAACTTGCCGCCGTACTGAATTGGCTCGCGGTTAGCTACAGCGCCGGGGAGATCTCCTCGGACACCCCGATGTTCACGCCGGCGGAAGTGGCAAAGCTGCGCCACGTTCCCCTGGAATCCGTACTCGCGGCGCGGCGCGAGGTCATAGGTGCGATGGCGGCGGCCGGCCACGCCCCTCCTGTTGAATACTAGACGAGCTCCCGCAGAACGGTTTCCAGTTCCACTTCGCCCTTGACGATGTCGGCCTCCCTGCCTTCGAAGGCGATCCAGCCTTCATTGAATCCGTCGAGCATGCGCATGCGCGGCAACGGGTCCTTCGTGCCCTGCGACCGGAACAGCGCTTCCCAGGTGTCGCGCCCGACAACCTCGGCTATGACCGGGTGGCCGACGATGCGGGCAAACGTGGCTGCGATGTCGTTCGGTGCGACGCGACGCGGTCCTTCGAGTTCAACGACACGTGCGCCGCTCCAGCTCTGCTGAAGCAGTTCTGCGGCGACACGACCGACGTCTGCCGTTGCAACCATCGGCACGGCCCGGTCGATTGGTTGCAGAAAGCTCGGGATCACACCCTTGTCCCGGGCCGGCGCGACGTCCCATGATGCGTTTTCCATGAACCAGCCGGGGCGCAGGAAGGTCACGGGCATCGGCAGATCGCGAAGTGCCCGCTCCATCAGTGTGCGTTGCGTGAGCAGATTGGTCTCGACGGCTTGCGCGCCGATCGTCGACAGACAGACGACCCTGCCGGGTCGCGCCGACACGAGCGCGGCGCGCACGGCGTCGATGATGACCCTTGCCTCCGGAAAACCCGGAGACGGATCGAAGTTGGACGGCGGCAGAATGAAGACGCCCTGTGCCCCCTTGAAAGCCGCAGCAAGGGAAGTCGTGTCGTCCATGGCGGCCGTCACTACTTCACAGCCGCGGCCCTCCCATGAGCGTGCACGATTGGCGTCGCGTACGACCGCGCGAACCGGCTGACCTGCTGCGAGCAGCGTGCGCGCCGCTGCGCCGCCGACCTGTCCCGTTATTCCCGTGATTGCATACATTCGTGATTCTCCTTCGAAAAAAATGAGATTTGAATGGGATGCATTCCGGTGTTCATGCCGCCGCCTTCACCGCGCTGATCCTTGCCTCGCGCAGGCGAGATGCCTGGCACGGCGGCGCGGCTGAAGGCGAGGACTCGTTCCCGCACACGGACGGCGAACACCTCGCCGCGAACCGGATATTTCTCGCGGCGTTGACATCCCGGTCATGAGTGACACCGCACTCCCCGCATACCCAGCTTCTTACATCGAGCATGTCCAAACCCGTGGGACCCTTGAGAGCCCCGCAGTCGCTGCATGCCCGAGTCGTGTTCCTCTCCGAGACGATCATCACGCATCTACCCGCCGCCTGGCCTTTGTATGACAGTTGCGTCTTTAGCAGCCCCCACCCCGCGTCCAAAACGGACTTGGCCATCCGGCCCATGACGCTCCGTGGACAAAGGCGACGAGAAACTAAATGACATGAAGGCGCATGTCTGATGACTTGTAGTCACCAATACGCCGTAGCGCGGTTCTTGAAGCACCGTGCCGTGCTCATCGACACCGGCATGCACTCATTGGAACACCCGCTGGACGATCCGGTATTGGACGAGCGCAACGCAGTTGTACGTCCTTGATTCCCGATTAACTCGTGCGTCGGGTGGTCGCCTTGACGAGGGCGCGCTTAGCCGAAGCGAATATATTCGAAATCGCCTTCCTTCCTGTTGACCCCTTTTTCCGGAGGTGCGATCCAGTTGGCAAACTTCCCCGGGTCGGTAACGCGGCCCATCAGCGAGCGGACAAAGGATCGATCATCATCCGTCGGCAGCCACTCGTGCACATTGGCATGCCATTCCGCCGGAGAGAGTACTCGCCCATCGGGAGCGACTTTGAGCCCCGCGAGCGCTCCAATCTGCCGATTGAAGCCCTTATGCGGAACCGAGAGCCGAAACGCCACGCCGCACTTTTGGATGACCTTGTTCCAGCGGCCGACGCCGGACACCGTATCCTTGATATAGTCATCGCGCAGCTTTTCGTTGAGTGCGTTCAATGCCGGTGCCTCAACCGAGACCAATTCGCCGCCGGCAGTCTGAAGCACGGGATACGACCGGTCCTTCAGAATATGATCGTCTTGGATCCGGTTTTCTTCGTAGCGCCCTTTGAGCCCGGTGCTATAGAACGTCGCTGCGTTCGACGATACGTCGGCGCCGAATAGATCGAGCGTGACGCTGTAGTGGAAATTCAAATAGCGCTGGATCGTCGGTAGATCCACGACGCCGAGTTCGCGCACCCTCTGCGGGTCATCGGTCTTGTGCTCCCTCATCACGTCGCAGGTGCGCCGGATCACGCGCGCCACACCCGACTCGCCGACGTACATGTGATGCGCCTCTTCCATGAGCATGAAACGTGTGGTCCTCGCCAAAGGGTCGAAGGCCGACTCGGTCAGTGCGCACAACTGAAACTTGCCGTCCCGGTCCGTGAAATAGGTGAACATGAAGAAGGCCAGCCAGTCGGGCGTCTTTTCGTTGAATGCGCCCAAGATCCGGGAATTGTTCGCGTCTCCCGAGCGCCGTTGCAGCAAGGCCTCGGCTTCCTCCCGGCCGTCGCGCCCAAAATGCCGATGCAGCAGATACACCATTGCCCACAGATGACGACCTTCTTCCACGTTGACTTGAAAGAGATTTCGCAAGTCGTACTGCGAGGGACAAGTCAGGCCCAGATGCCGCTGCTGTTCGACCGACGCAGGCTCGGTATCGCCCTGGGTCACGATGATGCGCCGCAGATTGGCTCGATACTCGCCAGGCACATCCTGCCAGACCGCCTCGCCCATATGGTCGCCGAATCCGATCGTCCGGTCGGGCTGTTGCGGATTCAAGAATATGCCCCAGCGATAGTCGGGCATTTTGACGTGCTCGTAATGAGTCCAGCCGCTCGGATGCACGCTCACGGCGGTGCGCAGGTAGACCTCATAACCCTGCGACCCTTCAGGTCCCATTTCACGCCACCAATTCAGAAACTCCGGTTGCCAGTGCTCGAGCGCGCGCTGCAGAGTTTTGTCTTCCGACAGGTTGACGTTGTTCGGGATTCTGTCGCCGTAATTGATGTTCATCGCCGCTCCTTCCATTCGCACCGCCGCATGATGCGGATCGCAGATCTAAACTCGTTCCCAATTGAATTTGGCTTTGCTGCCGGTCCCGAAGGTCTTGAGCGCGCCGTCCGTTCCGACCGCATTCGGGCGGATGAAAATCCAGTTCTGCCACGCCGACAGCCTCCCGAACACGCGGGTTTCCAAGGATTCCGTGCCGCCGAAGCGCAAATTGGCCTCCATGCCGGTGAGAGCGTCAGGCGACAGGCTCGCGCGCTCTTCGAGCATCAGCCGGATCTCGTCCCCCCAGTCGATGTCGTCCAGCGCGGCGGTGATGAGACCCAGTGAAAGCGCCTGCTTCGGCGTGATCGCATGCCCGACGGTTCGCGCAACGGCATTGATCGTGCCGGCATCGCCGTAGAAGCGGCTCGACAGCCGGGATTGGCCGTCGACCCGAGGATAGGCTTCCCGGTTCAATTCCGAGACCGCCAGGCTCGGCGCGTGCTCCGTGAAATCGGTCATGTAGGTACGATCTGCGGCCAGCGCCAGCTCCAGCAGTGTGCCCGCAAAACAGGAACCCGGCTCGATCAATGCGATCAACGTACGCGACGTAACATCCAGCCGCGCCAGCGTTCGGCGCAACATGCCCACCGTTTCCCTCACCAACCAATGATGGCCGAGCGATTGGAGCACGGCGTCAACCGCCAACACGCGCGCCTGGTCGCCGGCGGTCTTTAGAATCCAGGTACCCAAGTTCAAATGATTGGTCCGCAGCATCAGAATGGCATCGTCCAGTTCCCGTGCCATCTGCAAAGGCCACCAGCGGTCGCCCAATGCGACGATGCCTTCGATGTCGCTTGGCGCATCGACATCGGGTGCGCGCACCGTCACTGTCGCGCGGCGCGCGTCCGCTTCGATCTGCACATCGACGTGCGCGTAATGATAGCCCGTGGCGTCGGCGCGGCATGTGAGCGGCCGCAGTGCGATCCCCTGCGCGTCGGCCGGGCGATCGCTTTGCTCCGCGAGTGCCGAAGCGCGCGCTTGAACATGCCCGGTGAACTGCTGGGGTTTCACGACTTCATCGACGAGCCGCCACTCCTTGGCGCGGGCCCCTCGTACGCCTTCGGTCGTCGTGCAAAGAATATCCGCCAAGTCGCGCCGAACTTTGCGCTTGTCGGTGAGGCGCGTAAGGCCGCCGGTACCCGGCAGCACACCCAACAGCGGTACTTCGGGCAGACTGACGGCGGAGGAGCGGTCATCGACGAGGATGATTTCATCGCAGGCAAGCGCCAGCTCGTAGCCCCCTCCGGCGGTCGTTCCATTGCAGGCAGCGATGAACTTGAGTCCCGAATACCGGCTCGAATCTTCGATGCCGTTGCGGGTTTCGTTGGTGAATTTGCAGAAGTTGACCTTCCACGCATGACTCGACGATCCCAGCATGAAGATATTCGCACCCGAACAGAAAACCCGTTCCTTGCCGCTGGTGATGATGACCGTGCGCACGGCGGGATGCTCGAAGCGGATGCGTTGCAACGCATCGTGCAGCTCGATATCGACGCCTAAGTCGTAGGAATTGAGCTTCAGTTTGTATCCGGGGCGAATTCCACCGTCTTCCCGAGTATCCATCGTCAGCGTCGCCGTCGGCGCTTCGACGCTCAACCGCCAATGTCGATATTGCGAGGGCTGGGTTTGAAAGTTCACCGTGTCCGTGGTGCTGAGCCCCGCTTCGGCCGGGCCGGCCGGTTGTAGATTCGTTGCCATGCGTAACTCCGCTTAAGGCCGCGCCACGACGTCGCGCAGGCGTGCAAAAGATTCGTCAACTGAAATACCCGAGGTATCGACCGTCACATCCGCCTTTCGGTACTGAGGCTCCCGGCCAATCAAGATGCGTTTCAAATCTTCCATCGCCTCATGGCTCTCGGCCATCGGCCGCATGTCGCCCTGTGCGATTACCCGTTGCATGTGCTCCGACGGACTCGCCTTGAGCCAAACCGTAAAGCAGTTGGCGAGCAAGAAATCATAGGTGCTCGCCTCGGATACGACACCGCCGCCGACCGATAGGACTGCTTGCGGGTACTCCTTGATGATGCGATTCAGGCAACGGCCTTCGAATCGCCGATACCCCGCTTGGCCGTACAGCGAAAATAGCTCCGATAGCGGCAGCCCTGACTCTGCCTCGATCTCTCGATCCATCTCGAGGAACGGCGCGCCGAGTTCTTGCGATAGTCGCCGGCCCAAAGTAGATTTGCCGGCACCGCGCAATCCGATGAGGGCAACGCGATGACGCCGCCCCTCCCGAAGGGAACCTACTTCTCGTTCCAGGCGGCTCAAAAGATCGGGCATGCGGTGGCGCGGAATCTGTTGCAAGAAACGGCGCACAGATCGCTGCTCCAGCTGCTCGGGTTCTATTTCCAAGAGCTCACTGATGGGTACGTTCAACACCAGCGCGAGCCGCCGCAAGAGCATGATCGAGACGTTTCCTTCACCGGTTTCCAATTGGCCGAGGTAGCGCTCCGACACGTCGGCTTGATTCGCGAGCGAGCGGCGCGTCAGGCCGCGTTCCTCACGCAGCTCGCGCACCCGACGGCCGACTTTTTCCAAAAAGTCGGCCTCCTCTGCCGCAGGGATGGCGGTGACCGGCTGTAAGCGCGTCGGGGATTTCATGGCTACAGTATTTCGTGCCTCCCGATGAGTTGCAAGCAGTATTATGCGTGTGGTAGCTTCCTAGACCAATACACAGGCAGTATATTGCCTCTTAGGCGGGACAAACTTGCTCGAACTGAGTCATGTGGATCGTTCTCAAAGTCCGCCGCATGTGCATATCCCAAGGATATATAACGCGGCTTACGATCTGATCCAGCGCAATCTTCGCGCCGATCTCGCCGATAAAGTCGCATACGTCGATGATCGGCGCACGTTGACCTTTCGGGAACTCGATGCGCGCAGTTCGGCCTTCGCCAACACCTTGTGCGCGCTCGGAGTCGAGCGAGAGCAGCGCGTTTTCATGTGCATGCACGACACCATCGATTTCCCCGTGGTGTTCTTGGGCAGCATCAAGGCCGGCGCCGTCCCGGTACCCGTCAACACGCTGCTGACTCAGAACGACTACGCCTACATGCTCGAGGACTGCCGGGCCCGTATTGCCGTGGTGTCGGCGACGCTCATGCCGGTGATCGATCCCTTGCGCGCATCGCTGCCGGACTTGCGTCGCGTACTCATCGCAGGCGCGGATTCCGCCCATGGCGATTCGCTCACACGTTGCCTGGATCAGGCCGATGGGATTTATCGCGTGGCCGAGACGGTCTGCGACGAACCGTGCTTCTGGCTGTATTCGTCAGGATCGACGGGCTCACCGAAGGGCACCGTGCACGTGCATTCGAGCTTGATCCAAACGGCGGAACTCTACGCGCGCCCAGTCCTTGGGATCACGGACGGCGATGTCTGCTTTTCCGCCGCCAAGCTATTTTTTGCGTACGGCCTTGGCAATTCTCTCACCTTTCCTCTGTCAGTCGGTGCGACGACCCTTCTCATGGCCGAGCGCCCGACCCCCGCCGCCATTTTTGCGCGCCTGGCGACGTATCAGCCGACGATCTTCAGCGGGGTGCCGACACTGTATGCCGGCATGTTGGCCAGCCCCGACTTGGCCCAAGTGGCCGCAACCCGGCTGCGACGTTGTGTCTCCGCGGGAGAACCGCTGCCGGAGGAGATCGGGCGCCGCTGGCAGCGGCGCTTCGGAGTCGATATCTTGGATGGGATCGGCTCGACGGAGATGCTGCACATCTTCATTTCCAATCGGCCCGGCGAGGTGCACTACGGCAGCACGGGTCGTCCCGTACCCGGCTACGCCGTTCGCCTGGTCGATGACGACGGCAAGACTGTTCCACGCGGCGAACAAGGCGAACTGCAAGTCGCCGGGCCAAGCAGCGCCCAAGGCTACTGGAACGATCGCGAGCGGACCCGCAATACGTTCCTGGGTCCGTGGACACGCACGGGCGACAAGTATACCGAGCGTCCGGATGGCTGTTTGGTTTATGCCGGACGAAGCGATGACATGCTGAAGGTGGGCGGCATTTACGTATCGCCCACCGAAGTCGAGTCTGCTCTCATTTCACATGAATGCGTGCTCGAAGCCGCCGTGGTCGGTCGCGAAGATCAGGATGGATTGGTCAAGCCCATCGGCTACGTCGTGGTTAAACCCGGCGTGACTCCCGATGAAGCATTGTCGAATCAGCTGAAGCTGCACGTGAAATCAAGGTTGGCCCCGTACAAGTATCCGCGTTGGATCGAGTTTCGGGACGAATTGCCGAAGACGGCAACCGGCAAGATCCAGCGATTTAAATTGCGGGCATGTGCATCTACGACGCCGGAGCGCCCAAACGACAGCCGACTGCTGCGAGTGAGCGTTGCGGGGCGCTCTCTCGAGTATCGCCATATTTCCGCCGGATCATCCGAATCACCTACGCTCGTATTCCTGCATGAGGGATTGGGGTCGATTTCGCTGTGGAAGGACTTTCCGGGCCGGCTCGCGGCCGCGTGCGGCTGCAACGCCTTGGTGTATTCACGCTACGGCAACGGATTTTCCGACACGCTGACAGAAGCTCGTCAACCGGATTACATGCACCACGAAGCTCTCGAGGTCCTGCCCCGGCTGCTCGCGCAGTTGGCCATTCAACGGCCTATTTTCTTCGGACACAGCGACGGTGCATCGATCGCGATCATTCATGAAGGAATGGGCCCGCGCACTGCCCTCGGCATGATTCTGTGCGCACCTCATGTCTTGGTCGAGGATGTCACCATCCGAAATATCCAGGCATCCAAGATCGCTTACGAGACAACGGACTTGCGTTCGCGGCTCGCCCGCCATCATGCCGACGTCGATCTCACATTTCGCGGCTGGAATGACATCTGGCTTCGCGAAGACTTCCGTGGCTGGAACGTCGAAAACGGCCTGCCACGGATACGATGTCCTGTGCTCGCGATTCAGGGCGCGGACGACGAATACGGCACATTCGAGCAAATCGATAGAATCGCGGCCGGCGCCGCCAATGTGGAGCTATGCAAGCTGGAGAATTGCCGCCACTCGCCGCATCGCGACCAACCTGACGCCGTCATCAACGCCACGGTCAAGTTTCTGCGGCAATTCTAGCGTCTGCCGCGACCCGCTCTCAGTGCACCAACCAGACTTGACTGTTGGAACCCGTTCGCCGGCCGATCCATCCGCGTGGCCGCAACGTTGCCTCAACGCTGGTGCATTTTTCTGGGGATTGCTTAGAATTCGCTTCAGGAAAGTAAATTCAAACACAAGGATCCGGGAACAATGCCCAAGATCATGTCTTTATCGATCCTTGGCCTCGCGGGGATTGCATCGTCGGCTTGCACCACCACCACGTACGTCTCGGTTCCCGATCCCATTCCGGTCATCGGTGCACAATTGATCGGCGACAGCGGTTCGTGCGCGGAAGTACGTGACGGCGCCACGGCCGATGGCAGCCCGTTGGATCTGTTTCAGTGCCACGGGAGCCCCAATCAACGCTGGTTCATCGGCAAGGGACGGATTTCCGAGAGTTTCGGCAGCTGCATCGACGTTGACGGCGGAACCGCCCGGGAAGGCGCAGCAATCATCCTGGTAACTTGCAACGGCACGCCCAGCCAGCAGTGGGCTATCGTCAACGGACAAGTTGTCGGGATCGGCGGTAAATGTCTCGACGTAATGGGCGGCGGCACCACGGACTTGACGCCCCTGATTCTCGCCGCCTGCCAGCCACCGCCTCGCCAGCGCTGGACGGTACAGTAGTCGACAACCCACATCCGCAACCATGACAGTTGGAGTCTCCATGTCCAAATTCCTATTGCTGCTGGGCCTTCTGGCCTTCGCATCGGTGTCTTTGAACTCTATCGGTGGCGCCGCACAGGTCGTGAGCACCGGCGGCGAGTGCATCGATCTTCCGCAGGGCAACACCTCCGATGGAACGCCCCTCATCCTTTTTCACTGCCATGGCAGCCCCAATCAGCAGTGGACGTTGAGCGCTGGTCAGATCTCCGGCGTCGGAGGTAGCTGCATGGACGTGCAAGGCAGCGCCGCAACTGACGGTGCGCCGGTGATACTGGTCGCGTGCAACGGCAAACCAAGCCAACGCTGGAGCGTCTCGAATGGCCAGATTGTCGGGATCGGCGGCAAATGTCTCGACTCGATGGGCGGTGGCACCACGGACAGGACGCCCCTGATCATCGTGAGCTGCTCGACCAGCCCGACGCAGCAATGGTCGCTGCAGTGATCTAAGCGGCGGGTTGGAGTCGGCAGTGGGTATCCCGTGCGAATGTTTGATGACTCTCGTGTTCGGCGGTAAAGGTTGCGGCATTACCTTGCAACTGTTGAATCTGAGCGAAGATTAAGGTAATACCTGCAACTGTTGAGTCATCGGAATGTCGCTGGATAGCTTCGCCGAATTGACCAATTCGCTCAGAATAGACAAGACTCGCAGGCTTTGATCGTTGAGAAGTCCTGTGGGACTTGCGACATGTCCGCTGCCGACGGCAACATGCACGCCGTCGTAATCGATCCGCAGCCTGGCTTGCTTCCCCTCTTCCGAATCACTGCGGCGCAGGATAAACATCGCGTCCCGTAGGTTCTCCGCGCTGCTGCCGACCACGTCGCGATCTTGGCTCACCCGCCACGTCACGCCATTCTGTTGGCGCAGTACCGCACCTAAATACTGGAATACTTCGGCAACCGAGCGCCACTCGATGTGACCCAAAGTCTCCGTGTGCTTGCGAAACTCGGTTTCAGTGGTTGGGTCTCGAACGGTTTGATCCGCGTAGCAGTCGTCGGCACGCAAGAATGCGGCCACCCGATTTTCCTGAAGTGACGAGCTGACCGCCGGCATGGCCGAGCCGCCGGAGCCATGGGCCGCTCGGCCACCCGCCGAAGCCGCATCGTTCGCAGCACCCGGTGAGGCTTCGCCCGCAATCGCGGAAACGGTCAAAGAATAGGATCCGAACGCGTTGACTGACCCGGTCGACATCGGCTTGCCCGTCAGCGCCTTCGCTGCGGTACAGGGGTGGTCCGCAGGATGGTCACTTGCGGCGCATTGGGTTTTGAAGGAGTCAAGCCGATCTTCCTGGGACTTTGCGAAAGGGACGGTCACTGTCCCCTCACGCGCCGATTGCGCGTGCTTTGCAGTCTCGATGTCCGCGCTCACCGGGTAGATGTAGAAGGTGCCATCGGCCGTTTTCACCGGATCTTCGGCGCACACCGCCACCTGGTTGGCAAACACGCGATACAGCTGCCCCCGGCCGGGAAACTTCTCGGCGTCGCCGACATGATATTGCCCATCGTCCAAGTGCGTCGTGAGCGCGTATGCGTCGAGCGGATTCTGGAACTGGGCGGAGACAGCGTCATTTTTCCCTTTCGCATCCACGACGGACATCTGGGCGGCTGCATTCAACCTCGCCGCCGGCGGCAGAAAGGGAAACGGCGGCCCGATCGGCTCCAGGATTTTCATCACCTTGATGCCGACGGTGGGCAGTACACTTTCGATGACGGCCCTGAACGCCGCTTCTTCACCCGGGGCATCGGGGTTGTTCAGAAACTTATGATGACAGGCAACCAGTTTAGTGTCAGTCGGGTCGCCCGCGGATGTCGAATCCGGCAACGCGGCACTACCCTTCCCTGTATCGCGCAGCGAGCTACATTTCTCGGGCGATGACGCGTAGGAATCGGCGAATTGAATTTCCTTTACGAATAGCAGCAACAGCAGCTCGTGGGAAATCCCGGAATTCCACTTACTTGCGATGTACACGGGGGATATCGGCTGAATAATGTTCAGGGTAAACCCTCGCGTGTTGAGCGCCGCCATGTTGAATGTCGGCGCCGCTCCGAGCTCGACCGCCGGGGTCACCGTGCCCCGTGGGGTCGTTCCGTAATTGCCTCCGAATGGCACGCTCAGCCCGAGATTGGTTTGCGCGGTCAGGGTGCCGGTGACCGTCGAAAGCTCGGTGATATTGAGCGGCACGTAGTCGCGAGCGCGAATGATATTGGAGAGCAGGACGCGATCGTTGATATCGCTGATTGCCGTGCCGTAAGCTACCGCATCGTCGTGCAAGCCCGGCGCAAGGGAGGGAACGACGGACGAACACCCTAACAGGGCGAGCGTCGATGCAAAAGTAGCCCACCCCAATATTCCTCTCATATACGTTCCCTGCTCTTTACCACGCGCGGGCGCAGTAGATTTAGATCCATAGAACCGCAGCCGCGTTGAAGAAATAGTAGCGTAACATCGCGCGCGAAGCCAAAAGCGGCGAATGGTGGGAGGCGGTGGTGTCGCAGAAATCCAGGATGCGACGCACGATTCCCCCTCGAGATCCTGCAGCGCCGGCGTGATCGCCGGCGCTGCAGGAGTTGAGTGGCTCGGAGAATCAATGGCTCACTGAGAGCTCGCCTCCAAGAACAGTAGACCGAGTTGCTGTCCATCGACCTCGATGGCAATGGTGAGCGAGCTGTCGACCGGGTAGTAACCCCAACCGCTCTGTGTCGTGGTATCGCCGCTCAGTCCCGTCAGATTCAAGGTGCCGGCGGTCGGGTTCTGGCTGCCACCGAGCGGTGTTGCCGGCTGCAGGGTGCCGTTGTTGTTGTAATCGGTCGTGCCACTAAAGGCCCCTGAAACCACCGAGACGGGCCCGACGGCGCTGAAGCTTCCGCTCGACGTGAGCCCTTGGACGCTCAACGCATAGGTGCCGTTGAGAGGTGGATTGGAGGAATTTTGTACGTAGGCCAGCCCTTCAGTCACTTGGAACCCATCGACCCCGATGACAAGACCATTGCCGTTGCCATCCAGATAGAGTTGGAAGTTGAGCGTCACCCCCGTAGTTGCGAGAGCAATTTGGTTGAGCGTCACGCGGCCTGTCGGACGGATGACCTGCTCATGCACCTGCGATGGAATTTCGAGCGAGCTGATCTGCTCGGCATATTCATCTGTGTAATCATGGTCGGTAGTCTGCTGAGCTGTCTTGCACATCGTGCTGCCACTGCCCGTTGCGATCACCCGAAGCATCGTCTACCTCTATCGAGTATGTATAAGGCTCTTTACTTACCCGCTGTTATTGGCGGTAGGATTGCTCCTGACGCCGTGGCAGACGCTGCTGGACGGTTTGCGTTGGGATAAGCTGATCGCGGCCATTGTGACAATCACCGTGCTGACGGTCAGCGGTGCCTGGTTCGCGCGCTTCGCAAGACTCACATTCGTGGAAGGCGCACTGATCGGCCTCGCCCGCGCAGCGATGGGAGGCTCGGGAGACATCGCAATCTTAAGTGCTGCACGCCGGATGGATCTCATGCCGTTTGCACAGATTGCGACACGGCTCGGTGGGGCGCTCACGCTGGCACTGACCTTGGCGTGGGTCACGCTGCTGCGACGCTGACGTCCATCGATGTTGCTCCCGCGCACTCTCCACTCGTGTCCCGCGCCCGCCGCCCCCCCCTCGCACCGGTGGTGGGCCGCTTTCAGTGCACCAACCAGACTTGACTGTCCGACCCCGAACAGGTCGCAATGATGAGGGGGGCTAAATTGTCCGGCTCACCGCCCCCGATGTCTATGCACTTGCCGCCGATACCGACGATGTGATTGTTGGCAACCGTCCATTTCTGGCTCGGACGGCCATCGCAAGGTACATAGAGCACCGGCGCGCCTTCGGCCGCGGCGCTGCCTTGGACATCGAGACAGAATCCGCCAACGCCCGTGATTTGACCGTTGCTGAATACCCATTGCTGATTTCGCCAGGGATCACACGCCTTGACGCGCAGCGGCGTGCCTGCAACCGGATAGCCGTGGTTCTCGACGTTCATGCACTGATTGGTATTGCCGCTCGAAATTTGCCGGGAGGTCGCGCAGGATGATGACAACCACGCGGCCACGAAAAGGAGCGTCATTGTTACGCAGATTGATTTGCTCACCATTGCAGTAACTCCATGCTCAATCCCAGATGGCCGTGGTGATTCTGCCCTCCTTATTTAAGACCAGGGTCAGCCGGTTCGGGTTGGAGTCGGCCGTGGGTATTCCGTCCGAATGCTTGATGACTCTCGTGTTCGGCGGTAATTGATCCTCCTTGACCACCTCTGCCGCCGATTTGCCGGCGGGCGGGGCCGCGCCTTTCGCGACGAAAATCTTACCGACACATTTGGCACAATCTTCGCCGGCAGCCTTCCCCTCCGCATAACCCGGAAGTTGGGTGAGCGTGACCGAATCTGACGCACTGTGCACATTCACGCCCTTGAAGGGGTGGCCGGTCTCGAGGGGAAATATGGCTTCGATAGTCTCGAACCCGGTAGCCTCCCTGGCGTCCGCGGGGGCCTGCGCGACAAGCACCAGTTCCAACATACCGTCGGGCGGTGCGCCGCGTGTCAGCGGAACCAGCTCCGCTTCCTCCCAGCCGCTGGAACTCGCGAGTCCGCGCACTCGAATGATATCGAGTGCGGGGCCGTGAGAGCTGCGAATCACCTCGATGCTCGTTATTCGCAGCACGGGGGCCCGAATTTGTGGGCTGTCGCTGCCGCCTGAGGCTTGGCCAGGTGGTCCGCTTCGAGATTGATCCGCAGGGCTTGTTTGGGCCACGGCCGACCCAGCAAGGCTCATCAACAGGCCGGCGGCGACAACAGCCGCGTAGCGATTAGCTTCATTCATCGTATTCTCCCTTCAAACCCGGCGGCGGTCTCTCGTGGAACTAGCGTGGTCATACCCTCGGCAGGCATGCTTCCTTCGAGGCTATCGAATGCTTCGAGAATCAGATCGATCGGCACCATTTGCGTCAGCTGGCAAAATGAAGTTCGCGTGCTGCGAAAGCTGCCGTTCTCCGCCAGCTTGTTGACCGGCGCACCGCCCCCGCACACCGAGAAATACTCGCAGCTGCCGCGGCAGTCCTCGACGCCGGCCGCGATGTCCCGTGCCATCGCAACCATCGCGGCGCTTCCCCGCATTTGATCAAGCGTGTCGGTCAAAATGTTGCCGATGATGAAATCGGCATACTGTTCGTTCTTGAGTCCGAGCAGCTCGGGCGAAAAGCTCGAGACGTTGCCCAGACAGTCGATATTCAGCATGCCGAACGGTTCGACCTGGACATTGCTCAGCGCGCTATCATTCGGCCGGAATACGCGAGGCAACATCCCATCGATCTCTCGGACGAAGCGGATCCGCTCGGAGCGACGTGACAACGTCCAGAATTCACCCAAGAAGCGCCGAAACCGGCCGCGCACGTCGTCCGCCGCAAATAGGCCCGAGACGTGATCGCCCTCCGACTCTTCGACGTTGAAACACACATCCTCGATACCTTCGGCCAGGTAGAAATCCAGCATCTCTTGCGGACCACCCAATCCATCCTCTGAAAGCACCGAAATGACGTGGAACGGCACGCTCTCGTGACGCAGCATTCGAATCCCTTCGATCGTGCGATCGAATGTGCCGCGTCCCGATCGAGTCACGCGATGCGCGTCATGCAAATGTTTCGGGCCATCGATACTGACGCCAACGCCAACGTTCCATCTCTTGAATAAATCGCACCATGCGGGGGTAATCAGCATGCCGTTCGTCTGGACCGAGTGGCGAATCTCGATCTCGCCGGGCCGCAAGCTTTCGATTGCCTCGAAGGCCGCCTGATAAAAGGCCACCGGCACGACCAACGGTTCGCCGGCGTGCCAAATGATGGTGACATTGGGCTTCATCCACCCCGAGGAGAATAGCTTGTTGAACAACGTGACAATCGTGTCTTGCGACATCACGGTCTTCACATTGCGCTGAGGGAGATAGCAATAGCTGCAGTTGATATTGCAAAAGGGGGTCGGCTGCACCACCACGGTCTCGATCGCGGGGACCGCATCCACAAGCAACATTGGCGATGGCATGAGGCGACCGAGATCCTGCTACCCGCTCCAACTAGCCGTTATGCCAGAAATTATGCCAACCGCCATTGTTCCAAACGCCACCATTGCCCCAACCGCCGTTGCCCCAGCCGCCGTTGTGCCAATTGGGCCAACCGCCGTTGCCCCAGCCGCCGTTACGCCAACCGAATCCACCATTACCCCAGCCGAGGCGCCAACGACCCCAGCCACCGTTGCCCCACCACGCGGGGGCTGCCTTTGCGTCCCCATCCAGCCCGTCACCCGCCGATCCGGTCATGTCGGAGACCCCGATCCGAATCTCTTGCAGTCGAACAGAGAGGCTCTTGCCGGAAGATGATTGGCCCGAGGATGATTGCGAAGTTGCGTTCGGGTCGACTGCCGCCGACGCAGCCCCGGACGAGGCCAATGCCAGAACAACGGAAGCACCGACGGCGCCGGCAGGTAACACCACAGCGAGGGCTTTGGCGAGACGGTTCCATGTTCGCATTCTTAAATCTCCCTAACGACCGGTGATATCCCTGCAGCCAAATTGCAAAACGCCGACGGCTGATTTACGCCTATTCGGCCAATTTGGCAAGACTTGCAACCAGAGCCGAGCCGAAGAAAATCTGGAGTAACATCACGCGCGAAGCCGGCGAGCGAACGGTGGAGTGGTTACATGAAGCGCAATGGCACTGTCATCGGATCAATGATCCTCGCGGTCATTTGCCTAAGTGTGGTTGCCGCAGAGCCGCCGGCGTTTACCGGAAAGATCAGCCCTTTCGCGTATTGCGCGAGCGTCGGAACCACGGACAGTCCGGCCGGCACCACCGGGCCCTCGCCGATACCGCCGGCGCTCGAACCGTATCTGCACGACTCCTTGGGGACGCCGACAGATGCCGAGCTCGCACCGGGAAGCGTCTACTGGCGATGCATGGACGGGGCGGTGTATGTCTGCGCAACCGGCGCGAACCTGGTCTGCGACCGCACCGCCGATCGCGCCACAACGAATCCAGGCGCCGACAGCTATTGCAAAGACAATCCCGATGCGGCGGTGGTGCCCGCTTATGCCGCCGGCCACGACAGCATATATGTATGGCATTGCGCCGCCGCGCGCGCGCGCTACGGCCCGCCGGTCGCCAAGCTTGACCGCCGCGGCTTCAGGATCGAGATTTGGCACAAGATTCTGCGCCCTCGAGCGGTAATGACGCCGCCTACCCAGGTCCCAAAAATCGTCTTCACCCGTAACGGCGTGAGAGGCCTTTTTCACGGTCAACGACCCGCGGCACGGCGCAGTGATGTAGTCTAATAACATATGGTAGACGTCTGTTTCATATATTGAATAGATACACTTCACGTATCAAATAGCGCAGCTTAAGCGCCGGCCATAAACAGCGTTTTCTCGGCTTTCATGGCCGTTTTCCGATGGGACGTGACTACTCCGCAGGTAATTATCCGGGCATCATCAGTGGATAAACATATCAACAATGCATATGCCACATATTGGATTTTCGACGGATGCAACCCCAGAATTGAAGTCGCCCAGTTGGGTAATAGCGGAGATAAATCATGCGTACAGTGAAGTCCATTCAGAGAAGTTCATCTCGGCCGGCTGCAACAGCGGTTCGGATTTTCGCAGTCATTGGCGGCTCTATGCTGTTGAGCAATCTTTACGGCTGCGCGACTTTTGATAAATGCGGTTCTGCCGGTTGTGCGGGGGACGCAAAGACCACGGCAAATGTAGAGGCACAGTTTCGCCAACATGCGGATCTGAGCCCTCCGAATTTGTTGAACGTCCAGACATTGGATCATGTGGTGTATTTGAGCGGGTCGGTCAGTTCGGGCTTGCAGCGCGATGACGCTGAAGAGGCTGCCCGAGAAGCCGACGACGGCGCTCGGATCGTGGACACGATCAGCGTCATTCATTGACCGGTGAGTTGCGGCGATCCCAATGCAGCCGGGAAATCCCGCCGGCGGCCTTGGGACCGCCGACTGGTCGGTGCGGCGCTATAGTTCGCCGCCGGCATGAGCAAAGCCGCTTACGGAACTGACCAAGTGAAAGTCTTTCGCGGGATTCGGTATGCCAAGGCCGAACGCTTCGGCCAACCGGAACCGATCCCTTTTACCGAATCCCTTATTTCAAAGGAACGCGGCCCGACATCGCCGCAGCGCCCCTCGCCTCTGGAAATCGCGACGGGCCCATTGCCTGCCGACCATCAGGATGAGCATTGCCAGGTGCTATCAGTGTTCACGCCCGCCCGCAGCGGCCAGCGCCCGGTGATGGTCTTCCTGCATGGCGGCGCCTTTGTCACGGGCGGCGGTGAATTGTGCTGGTATGACGGCGACAAGCTGGCAGCTGAGCAGGATGTCGTGGTGGTGACGGTGACCTACCGGCTGGGTGCAACGGGCTACTTGCTCATGCCGGGTAGCTCCGGGCCCAGCCCAGGGACGAGCGATCAGGTTCTCGCCCTCCAGTGGGTCAAGGCCAATATCGCATCTTTCGGCGGCAACGCGGACAACATCACCGTGTTCGGTCAATCTGCCGGAGGTATCTCCATTAGCGCCCTGCTGGCCTGGGGCCATGGAGGCAAGCTTTTCGACCGCGCCATCGTGCAAAGCGGGCCATTTCCGGTGAAGGCGCGTTCTGAATTGGAAGATATTTCCAAAACCTATCTGGGGCTCTTGCAGGGCGACGCAACCAAGCTGCCCGTGGACGATCTGCTCGACGGTCAGGTCAAGCTGACCGTCATGCGTAAGGGCGATCCCGGCTGGTGGCCCATTGCACCGGAGTCACCGGCCAAGATCAATACCACGGTCATGGCAGGCTGGACGCGAGAAGACGTGTCTCCCTTTGTGTTGATTCGCCAGAACCGCTCCCCCGAGCCCGGCACGGATATGACTGCGTTCCGAAAATTCACGGAGAGAATGATAGAGCCGACTCGACAATTGGCGCAGGAAGCCGCCAAGGCAGGCCAGAAAGTCTTTCTTTACAATTTCGCGTGGAACGGTCCGGATACCGGCTTGGGCGATTGCCACACAATCGAACTTCCGTTCCTGCTTGGCAGCGAAGCTGCATGGAAGGATGCGCCCATGCTCGAGGGCGCTGCATGGACCGACATGGAAGCCAGGGGGCGGATCATGCGCGCCATCTGGTCGAATTATGCACGTCACGGCCTTCCCGCCGCGAAGGGCATGGCACCTTGGCCGCTCGTTACGGCGGATGCGCAGCCGGTTGTCGATCTGGCACGATGATTGCTTGATCATCGATGAGGACTCCAATTCCCGAGTGGCAATGCATCACATATCTGCGCTCAACACCGCCTACGCGCTCTCGACGACGCAATGGCAAAAGCCGGCCCCCACCAATCAGTCCGCGAAATTTACTCTGGGCTCGCCCGACGCGGCGGGCCAGGATGAATTATCCGGTGCTGCGGCAGGCAACGCGTCACAGTCGATCGTGAGCGCCTTGCAAGCCCAGGTGACGCAGTTGCAGGGAGCGGACTTGCCTCAGAGCGCGCAGACCCAGGGGCCGATGCAGCAGCATTCCCAGCCAGCCGCGCCAAACGCAGCGGAGACTGACGCCATGCAAGCGGACCTCGGCCAGACCGGAAAGGGCGCCTTCGTAGACGTCATGGCGTAGACGGCATTCGGGCGGCACGGTCCCGCCGCCGGGCGGCAAATCTTTGCCGCTTCCGGCAGAACCGCCTCGTGCAGAACCGCTTCGTTGAAAGCCGCAATGCGTTGGGGTTCAATAGGCTAAAGTTTATCCTCCCATCAATTGGCCTTTGAACTCATTTTGAGGACGGAACATGGCTATCGCGTATTGGATTGGTTGTTATCGGGAGATAAAGGATCCCGCTAAACTTGCCGCATACGGCAAGCTCGCAGTGCCGGCGATCGAGGCCGGTGGCGGACGAATCGTGGCACGGGCAGTCGCAGCTCAAGTGTATGAAGCCGGACTCAAGGAGCGGACCACCATCATAGAGTTTCCGTCGGTCGAGCAAGCGATTGCGACTCATGACAGTCCCGCTTACCAAGCCGCTCTCAAAGTGTTGGACGGCGGTGCCATACGAGACCTGCGGATCGTTCCCGGCATCTAGGAAGTCGGCGCACCGTGGGCAACGCAGCAAGAGCGACCCCGGCAACGGCGCCTACCGCAGTGTGCTCAGCAGTTCTGTACAATGACCGCAAGCGACGCTACGGCTACAATCGCCGACCTTCAAGGGACTGGATCATAAAAAAATGCCCGGATATTTCAGTTGTGCAGCGGACTTGCTCGGAGCACGTCGCCCCCGGAACCCACCCAGCGCACGCTGGGTAAGCCGGCTTCTGTACCTGACCTTAGGCCTTGCCGCCGCGTTGCAATTAGCTTCGGCGCGCGCTGATTCCGTCCCTTTTTGGGGCGCAAAGGC
>Ga0208193_1000551_pt1 | contig 19589 bp, 15 predicted proteins | sample June2015DPH_17_2_FD_184716 | JGI IMG/M metagenome (GOLD analysis project Ga0208193, IMG submission 184716) | Peatland microbial communities from SPRUCE experiment site at the Marcell Experimental Forest, Minnesota, USA - June2015DPH_17_10... | ecosystem: Environmental > Terrestrial > Soil >... | reverse complement strand
CCGCTATGCGATCGTGCGACCGCAACAACTCACGCTTCCAGCCGGATAATCGCCTCTCCATCGCCAACGCCGGAGAACCACGCCCAGAGCACCATCAGACTACCACTTATCTACAACTGTAGTACTAAAGCGCCCTTGGAACCGCTTATTGCTCCCAATTGCCCCGTTATTGCTCGTCACTGTTGTTGGCGTGGCAGGCCCGATAAAGCAATGCCATTGAATCCGAAGCGCGCATCGCGTATTACCGTCTCAAACACAATACGTGACACGCGCCGAATGTCTTTATGCGAAGCAGTAGTTATCCTGTTACTTTTGCAGGCGCTGTAAAGCGGCAGATTCACGAACTCACTCATGGTCTTCCGCTCTACAACGTCGGCACTATGCAGGGGGCTTCAACAGGTCTCTCGCCCGCCTTTACTTCGCCATGCCGATACTCTGACATTTGCGCCAATTCCCCTGGGCTTGCAACTATCTGATGGACCACTCAGAAGTTTAACTTCATCGCCAATTGACCGATCCTCGGGTTGCCCGCAGCCGTAATAGCTCCAAATCCAGCACCGGACAAGGTTGTATCCGGGTCGCTAAGGTCCGGGTGGTTGAATGCGTTGAAGAACTCTGCACGAAACTGCAGTTTCAAGGACTCAGCCAAAGCAAAGTCCTTGTGCAATCCCATGTCCCAATCGAAATTGCCGGGACCACGCAAGCTTCCTTTCGCCGCGGTGCCGAAGCGGTAAGGATACGTCGCATAAATTGCCGCAGGAGTGGTACTCGCTGGAAGCGGTACGCTGAATGAAGCGGGGTTGAGCCAGTTCTTGCAGGCCGCCGTACTTGAGACGGCAACACAGGCGCTACCTCCGTGTGGATTTCCCGAGACGATCGCGCGATCGCTTCCATCGGTCAATGACTGGTCTGTGCCGGCGAAAGCCGTGAATGCATCTCCTGTCTGAGCAGACACGATGCCCGTCCACTGCCACCCTCCGAACGGGCCGCTCACGTACCAGGGAAGACTGTTCATCCGCGAAAGCTGCCACACATAGGACGCAACGAAGTTATGGGTGTGATCGAAGGTGGATGGACCGTACTCGAAACGGTTATAACCCGATTCATAGATCGGCATGCTGAAGTTGCCTGCTCCGTTCGCTTGCAGAGTCTGGTTCTGGGGAATATCATCCAGGCTCTTCGACCATGTATAGTTCGCCAGGATAGTAAAGCTCCGCGATAACTTCTTCTCCAAAGTAATCTGCAAAGAATGGTAGTTCGAAGCTCCAGTCTCCGTCTCTTCCCCAATGCTCGTGAGATTTGGCATATAAGTGCGGCGCGAATTCGACGAGAGAGCCGGGTTTCCATAGGGGCCCGGAGCGCCTGCATCATAGATGACCGGGTTCAATTGCTCGTCCCGCCGAATATGAAGGCCGCGTGAGCCTGCATACGCGAGCCGGAAGAGCCAACCAGGGGCAAACTCATCCTCGGCCGTCAGATTCCATTGATAGTTCACCGGCACCAGGAACTTTCGGGTTGGGTCTAAAGTAAGCGCGCTGATCGGCAGCGGGAAAACAAAATTCAATGGGGCCGGAAGAGTGAACGGAGGAGTGGATTGGGCGTTCAGTCCAAGATAAGGATTGCTGTAGCTGCCTGCTGGTGTGGTCAGTGAGATCGACGGGCTGAAAGGGTTCTCATCGACCGTATTCTGCATCATCTGAGAGATCACGCGCGAGTTGAAAAATGCACCCGCGCCGCCGCGGAGGCTGATTTTATGGTTTCCATAAGGATCCCAGGCAAATCCAAGACGCGGAGCAACGTCGTTGTAATCGGGCTTCGTTCCTCCTCTGGGAAATCCAGGATCGCCCGGAAAGGAAAGTCCCGCTGGAGCATTGATGTATACGCTAGAAACCGTTCCCGCCTTGAATGCTGCCGGATTGAATATCTCTTCACGGTTATGGATTTCGTTCCATGGCCGATACGGCTCATAACGAACACCGACCGAAAGCGTAAAGTGACTTGAAAGGCGCATGCTGTCTTCGGCGTAGATATCCACAAACGTGTTGCGCACGTTCATGATCTCTCCGCTTCCCTGCGAAAAAGTGCGCACACTGCCAAGCAGAAAATCCGACATCGAGTAACCACTTGCGTCTCCAGAAAAGCTGAAACTTCCGAACTGGCCATTCTGGTTATTCTCATCGAACCGCGCATATTCAACCTGGCCGCCGAGGCTGATGTTATGACGGCCTCTCGATATCTTTAGATCGTCGTAGAAAGTATAGTCATTGCGCACAAAGCCGCCGAAGGCGTGATCGCCAAAAGAGAACAAATTGGTCACGCTGATACCCTGCATGGCCTTTCTGCCACCGGGTTGGTACATGTTGACTCCCAGGTCGGTTAAATCCGGCGCATTTGTAGGCGGCACGTGCAGTCCGTTCACACGTGAGAAAGAGATACGCGCATCGTTCAGCAGGGTCGGACTGAAGTTATGAATCTCCTGAATCAGGGCATTTTGCGACGTGTTCGGCTGCCCATCGTTGTAAGTCAGAATATTGCCGTTGGAATAGATCGCCGGATTGCCGTAATTGTCAATGAAGTAGCGTCCCGTCAAGTGATCATTCGGCGAAATGGAATGATCGATCCGGACCATCTCTTCCTGAAAGTCCTGCGGCGCGAAAGGCTGAACGAAATGTACAAAACCGGTCGCGTCTGTAGCAGCGGGCAACAAAGCTACGGTATTAATTGCTGCCTTGTCGAAGAGGTTGGTGGGGATCTGGTTGTTCTGGAATGGCTGCTTGGTCGCAGGATTAATAAGCTGCTTCACCGCGTGAAGAGGATTATCCGGGCTGGATGCATCGAGAAGCGAGGAAAAATCTCCGGTTAGATTCGCCTGGGTGGGCACATAAGCGGAAGAAGCAGCCCCGATGTAATGAAAAATAGTTCCCTGAATGCCGAAGAAGAAGAACGTCCTGTTTTTCCCGTTGTAAAGTCGAGGAATTCGCACTGGTCCGCCAATGGTTCCGCCGAACTGATTGCGCTTGATATGGTCCTGGGCTATCGAAGCCCAGTTTCGCGCATTGAAAACATCGTTCCGGACAAATTCGAAGAGGTTGCCGTGAAAGTCATTGGTGCCTGACTTGGTGACCACGTTGACGATAGCTCCGGAATTCTGTCCATACTCTGCACTAAAATTGCTGGTCTGTACGCTGAATTCCTGCAGCGAGTCCGGCATTGGGAAAGGCTGGTTCACATTCGTGTATTGATCGACGTTATCGCCACCATCCAACTGATAGTTGACCGCTGTCTGCGAACTGCCATTGACCGATATGGTCACAGCCGCGGCCTGTCCGCCAACCTTCTGGTTCCCGAAGGTCGATGCCTGGAAGGCGCCCTCAGAGTTAGCGGATGTGGAACCCGCAACGAGAGTCGTAAGCGTTGCGGCGTTTCGTCCATTGAGCGGGAGGTCGAGCATTCTCTGCTGGTCGATTACTTCGGAGATGGTTCCCGTCATGGTGTCTACCACCGGCGCGCCCGCGCTTACCGTAGTACTCTCCGTCACAGAACCAACTTGCAGGTTGGCATCCACTGTGAGTGTTTGATCGACTTGAAGTTCGATATGTTGCCGGGTTAGCTTTTTGAAGCCAGGGGCCTCGGCATCCAACGTATATACGCTGGGCGGAAGCAAGGCGAGCGAATACTCGCCCTTTCCGTTTGTCTTGACCGAACGGGTCAGATTAGTTCTCTCGTTGGTTACAGTGACTTCAGCGTTTGCAACGCCTAATCCGGAAGGATCGATCACACTCCCGGATATCGTACCTAGGGATTGCGCCGTCGCGGTGCATTCCATAGCAAGACACAAAGCAATGAAAAATGATGATACCCATAACAACCGTTTCATGATGCTTATTCTCCGTATCTATTTCGAAGCACACCTACTGTTGATGGACTGCGTGACGCGGCACATCGGCGTCGATTAACAGAGCTCGGCTCCAATCAAGCGAACCGATTCTTTTAAAGTCCAGGTTGGTCGTTCTCGCACCGCTAACGCGATACGAGTGGGGAGGCGGGGGCAACGTGCAGATGCACTCCACCACGGAGTTGCGCACGTTGTTGAACCAGAGATGGGAAGCGGATTTCCCGCCACCATCCGTAAAGCCGAGCAGTTGCATTGCATTCACGTCATCGGCCACAATCGCCGGCAGTGCTTCCAGATCAGAAGTCTGTATTTGCAGGCCCCGCAAGGAAATCGTCGAGACATGGCGCATGAATAATCCGGAAGCCGGCAGCGGACCGAACATTGTAGGTTGCGGATACGCTTTTGGAGACTCGGGAATCGCTTCCAGAGCTTTGGAAACTGTGCTCGAGGTAACCATCGTTAGCGACATGCCATCGATGGAAATGCCTGTAACAGGAGCACCGGGAAGGCCTGCAATTACGCAGGGAAGCTTGGCGCCGCTCGCACTCACATTCGCGATTCGTATGGAGTTGACCAGACCAGGACCATTCCCGAAAGCGCAGTGGTCTCGATCATTGCGCAGAATCGCCAACGGAGTACCCACATCGCGCATCACGATGTTCGATATCGCCACGTTGTCGAGCGTTCCGCCATCCGCGGAGTAAAGAGCGATTCCAGGATTGCCGTGGCGCATGCCCATTCCACCCTGGAACACGCAATTGCTGACGGCAATATTGCGAAAATCTCCACAACTCTCCGTGCCACATTTAAAGTGGATGCTGGCCGTCCGCAAGATGCAGTTATCTACGGTTACGTACTCTGTTGGCCTGCGCTCCCCGAGTGCCCCACTACTCTTCAGGACAATAGCGTCGTCTACGGATTCGATAAAACAGTTGGAGATACGAACATACCGGCAACAATCGGGATCGATACCGTCGGAATATCCATTCTGAATCGTAACTCCATCGATCGTTACAAATTCACACCCCAGCAGGCTGATGTTATAACTCGGCGCATTGCGAATAGTGATGCCGCGAATGCTCAGATGGCTGCTGCGCCGCAGGGCGATCGGCTTTGGGCCGCCGCCCTTGGTTCGATTGCAATCGATGACCCCTTCGCCGAAGATGGCGACGTTCTCTACACTGTCACCTGCCAGAAGCGCGTTGCTGAAGTCTGCGGTACTCCGGTCCGCCTTCGGGTCATAGCTCAGCTTCTCCGCGGGAAAGAACTCTGCGGTATCGGGACTCATGAAAATCGTTGCGCCCGAGTCCAGCCAAAGCGAAACATTCGAACGCAACCGGAGCGATCCGGAAAGATAGCGCCCGGCCGTGATATGCACTGTACCACCACCGTGCTCGCCAGCCTGGTCAATCGCCCTCTGAAGCATCCGCGTGTCGCTGGTTGCGCCCTCAGGTCGGCCCCCAGGAATAACAACCACGACTGGGCTATCTGCCTGCATGGCCTGGGCGTGCTGCGCGACGACACAAGCCGCGATAGATCCGGTAATGAAAGTTCGGCGCGAAAGCGGAAGCAAGAATGACTCTCCTTTGAAGATGGATTAGTTGGATCAGCCGGCAGCCTGAACCCACAAAGAGGCCAGCGGAGTGTTGTGCAATCCGTCCACGTTATTTATGGAATGTGGACTGATGGATTTCCTTTCCATCGTCCGAAATTAACCGCACCACCAACTGGTGATTGTCCGCTTCTAACACTGTGAAGCCATTGCTCACTGCCTTGTAGTCGGAATGGCTATAGTTCGGGTATCTGAATTTATACAAACCGGCTCCCCCGCCACCATCGACGAAAAAATGCACACCGGCTTCTTCTTTTAACTCCTGTAAGTTATGGTCGTGCCCACATAGATACAGATCGGCCCGGTTGCGCAGCAGCGGTAACAGTCTCTGGATAAGATTCTGCTCGTCGCCTCGCGTAGCGGAGTATATCTGATAGTGGCCGTAGACTATCTTCCAGGTCGCTTTGCTCTTGGCCAACTCCGCGTCGAGCCACGCTAGTTCTGCATTAGGCAGCGAGGTATCAGAAAGCTCTATGGTATCGATAGCAAAGAATTGGACAGAGCCCGCAGTGTAGGTGTAGTAAGTAGCTGGCATGCGCCACGATGGGCTTCTCTCCGAATACATAATCTCCGCCGCAGGGCTGTCCGGGCGTCCATAGTCGTGGTTTCCGAGCGTGGCATAGAATTTAATTTCCATCGGTGCATAGAGATCCTCCCATTTGGATTTCCACTGCGGATCGTTGAGGCTTCCCGCTCCATTCGGATAGAAGTTATCGCCGAGAGTAAGTCCAAAATCGAAAGGATGTTCTTTCTGATATTCCCTCATCGTGGCCGCAACCTTGATCTGCGCGGGTGAGCTGGTACCGAAATCTCCCAACGCAACCACCCGTATGGGTTTGTCTTCCGGGACCAGACGGAAGACTGGAGGCGGTGTGCGCAGGAAGTTAGGAAGATTCATCTGCGTATCCCAACCAATCCATTGATCACCTTCGGTGCGGAGCTTGCCTGCACCGGCCAAATCCCCTTCCTTCCGAGCCTTTTCGGCGCGTGCTATCAGCATCTGTGCGTAGTTACCCCACTGCAGCCGTCGTATGGCTTGAGCCGCTTCGAGCGATACAGTAGAATCGCTGTCCTGTTGAGCTAGACGGACCAACGTTTCCCGCACGTTGTCCGGCAATTCGCCAGGCTTGGCATGGCGAATCCGAGATTGGATACCTTCCCGCAGGATGAGTCTGCGAGTCTCGGCCGACGTTTCCTGGCTTACTTTTTGCAATAGAAATTGCAAGCCTTGCGGATCGCTCGACAATCCCCGGACGACGAGTGCTAGCACCGCAGTCGGCGAAATCGAGGCTGCTTTCAAGGCCTCTTGCTGTGCTTGCTCTGTCGCGGTTAAATGCAGTGCCACCGCCTCATCGCTATAGGCGACCGGAAGCTGCTGAAGAATGGCCTGTGAATACGGAAGCTGAGGAGGATCGACAGGGTTCGGTTGCGCTTTGAGACTTTGTGCCAGGCAGAGCCCGATAAGACAGGAGGCAAAACAGTTATACCAGTAGCGGATCATGATTCCTCGTATGGTTAGTCTGTTGGTTCTTGTTCGTTCGACTTGTTTCTCGAATTGGATCGACTTACTATCGCTCGATACGGAAAAGAGTTTTCAGCCCACAGTCCATGTGCATCTGGTTGTGACAATGGAAGAGAGCGGGCCCCAGCCGTTCCGGCCTGACAATGAGATCCACAGCCTCATACGGACTGACCACGACCGTGTCTTTCACTATCCCGGCAGAAGGTATGCCATGAAGCCGCGCCAGTTCAAACGAGCAGCGGTGCAGATGCATGGGATGAAACTCTCCGCTCTCATTGGCAATGCGCAATCGGTAGTGTTTTCCCTGGTTAAGCACCGTGGTTAAGGAATCACGATTGTCCTGGCCCTCGCCGCGAAGCGCCCAGCGCTCGAAGCCGTCCTCGCCCAGCGGCAACCGGGTGATCCGAAATTGGAGCTGTTCCTGGCCGTATTCGGACTCCTTATCCTTGCCGAAGAGACCGTAGCTCCACGCCTCCGCTGCGGGTGCGGACCACACAGGTTCCCCGTGCGCCCCCGCATACTCCACCACGATGCCAAGTCCCCTTCCACGCGCTTCATCGTCCATGGAACCAAGCACCCATACGCCAGGCGAGCGCATCTCTACAATCGCGTCGATTCGTTCCCCGACGCCCATCTCAACAGTGGAGACATGTGCGGGACTCGGGACGCGATTGCCATCCAGGGCCTGCACCAGGAATTGGTGCCCTGGTAGCGCGAGTTGCAGACTCTCCGTCGCGCTGGCGTTCAAAAAATGAAACAGAACCCGCTCGCCTTGCCTCACCTGAATCGGCTCACCATGCCCAAGCGCCTTTCCGTTCAGTGAGGCAAACCTGTACTGAACGTCCCAGCCACCCTCTCCCATTTCGTTTTCAGCCTCAGCGTCAACGCGAAGATGAAGCATCTCCTCGGCGGATAGGGCCTCCTTCGTCATGTTCACGAAGCGCGGTTCCCATTCGTGGCTGGTGAGAAAGATCTCACGGTCGTAGGAACCCGCATCTTGCCTGGGCTCGACGTAAACAAACGCGAACTGGCCGCTGTACGTTCCAGCGGTTAGATTGTGATGGGCCATGGAGTGGCTATGCACGTAATAGGAGCCAGACGATTGCGGAGGCAAGGTATATCGCACGCGCCCGTGTGCCGGTACCGGCAGGCTGCCCTCTTCCTCGGTACCGTCGAATCGGGCATCCAGAGAAAAGCCGTGCCAGTGAACGTATTCCTCCACATCCGATTCGTTCTGGATTTCCATCTCAATCGGCCTTCCCTCCGCGAGGCGGATAAGCGGCCCAGGAACGCTGCCGTTGTACGCCATCGTGCGGACGGTGTGACCGGATGCAATCTCACTATCGAGCGGGGAGATGCGCAAGCAGACATCGAGGGGCGTTGCAGAAGCCGGCGCTATGCTGCTTGGGCACAGCAGTCCGGCGGCCGCCACCGGCGCAGCGGAAAGTAGAAATCGCCGCCGTGAGATCGCTGTGCCGGAATGGGCAGCCAATGTAGCATCGCCGCACCATGGCTCCCCACTCTTGCTTTTCATGAACCTTGCCATCGCCCCTATACCGGCATCCAATTCGCGATTGCCGGCCTGCCGGCATTAATGCGAGGAACAACCAGCCTCAAACATGCAGCAGGTGTCCTGTTAAGTAGCCTCTTCATGCATCGTGCCTTGAATGAGACCACACTAACCAACTTCGACCGCATGCAGAGAGTGAATTCGCAGCAACAACGCCGTTAAACGGATGAAATGGCTAATAATTCAACGATTTACATTCCATTCACAAGGGTTTTTCCGAGCTACTTTATACGGGACTTAACGTTATGACAAACGCATCGGCGGACGCAGACGGACGTTTCTTTGGTTCTCAGGCCGGGAAACTCGTAAGGGGACGCCAATCGCTACCCATTGTGTTGCGAAGTGGCGTTCACGAAGAATTCACGGCAGTAGTATCTACTCTTTTTAAATCGGCAGTGAATTCTGTTCGGTCGCATTCATGGGAACCGAAACCCTTCAAACTACGACATGGAGCACCCTGGTCGAGGATCCTCGCTGGCAACTCGTCGAACGTATCGTTGCCTCCGCTTACTTCGCGAAATCCGATCGGCTATGCAGGCTTCTTCTTTACATCTGTGAACTGTCCCTGGAAGGACGAGACGACGAGATCAATGAAGTTAACATCGGATGTCGTCTCTTTGGCCGCTCCGGTTATGACCCCTCGATTGATGGAATTGTGCGTTCCCATGCCAGCCGAATGCGGCAACGGCTCCAGCAGTATTTTGAAAACGAAGGCTCGCAGGAACCGATTCGTCTACTTGTACCGAAGGGCGCCTACGTTCCCGTCTTCATGCCGCGCTCGCTGGAAGAACAGGTGCAGGAACCGGCTCCCACGGACACTACCCTCCCTGACGCCAGCACAATTCTGCGCGGAGATTTGCGACCGTCCGGACACGCTCGCAATCATTCCCTCGTATGGATATTGAGCGTAGCGCTCTCCCTGGTAAGCATCATGGCCATGGGTCTGGCAGCTCGCCTGCACAACCGCGCTCCCGCTCCGGCCCCAACCTCCGCCTCAAGCAGCTTCTGGTCGATGCTCCTTGCGCAGCATCCCACCACCATCGTCCTCTCGGACGCAAGCTTGGCAATCCTGCAAGACATCACCGAGCACAGTGTAGACCTGCACGAATACGCCAGTTCCAACTATGTGGTGCACATCACCAGCCCAGGCGCATCCGCTGCAGAATCAGAGATGTTGAAAGACCTGGCGACGCGGCGCTTTACATCCTTCATCGATGCCGGCATCGTGACTCAGTTTTATCATCTCCCCGGGATCAATCCGGACTGGATCAAGATCCGCTACGCGCGAGATCTTCGTCCTACCGACCTCAAGGACGGTTCGGTGGTCCTACTCGGAACCCGGGAGAGCAACCCCTGGGTCGAAATCTTCGAGACCCACATGAACTTCGTCTTCCGCAATAAACTGCGTCAACGCGGTTTTTCTATTATCAACCGTTCGCCGCGCGGTGATGAGCTCTCGCAATACGACTTTGATCCGTCGGATCCCGCGCATCAGGTCTACGCGGTCGCCGCGTTACGTCCCAGTCTCAGTGCTTCTGGATACGTCCTGATTCTGGAAGGCACCTCTGCAGCCGGCACCGAGGCTGCCGCGGACTTCATGTTCAACGACACAAATCTGCAGCCGTTCCTGAACAAGATCAGGAACCCTAACGGATCTCTTCCCTATTTCGAAGTCCTGCTGGAGTCTAGAAGTGTGAACGGCGATGCGTCGCAACTGAAAATTGTTGCTTATCGCAACTCACAGGATTGAGTGGAAGCAGACAAAAACTTCAAGATACAGCAGGGGTGGAGGGGTGGCGTGATTGAAGTCGAAGTGTAGCGCAGAACCTACAACTATGCGGACCTGAGTATGCCAGAAAATCCTGAGCAGAAGAAACATGGACAAAGGCGGCACTCCCAATGGACAAGGAAAAGCAGCAAACCTTGGTCATCGAGTGCCCATTTGTCCAGAAGATTTACTTTCTGTTTCAGCATGCACTCGGAGTGCAGCCTCCTCAGGGACCGCTAGACTGTGCCGAGGCGGCATGCAGCAGTCCAGGACTCTTCCTCCCACGTACCCGCGTGAATTCGCCGAAAGAATGAGCCGCGTCTCTTTGTGGAGGCAGAGCGGGAGCACGAGGAGCACCAACGAGAATGGCATTCCATCGGCCTTCTCTTCCTCGTATCCAGCCAGAACGCGAGAGAGAACAACGCCACAGAAGGCAGGATTGAAAAGTGTTTTGAGTTCGAACGGACGTTGCAGCCAGGATTTCATGCGTTGACCGCCAGCACTTCGCGAAGTCGCTTGAGGAAGAACGGGTGCCAATAGATTCGTGGCAGAGGGTTGATGTTGGCCAGGATGTGAAAACACCCTCGGACCACGTAGGGCTCCGTTACCCTCTCGCGAATGCGAAGCGAACTTATGTTGCCGCTTTCGAGATCCGCCCATTGATATAGTTTCTGGCCCGCCTCGCGAAGTACCGTTTCTGCAGTTTCACCATTGAGTTTTTCGAAAACCACGTCGCGGTATCTCGACCACTCGTCTTCGAGGCGGTCTTCATATTCTTCTAATTCCCCTGAGATCAAAAGATTTTCGCGAGCCCAAGCGGACCGTTGTTCATAGGCACGATAGTAGTCAAGAATCGTGTTGCGGATGCGTGATGAAGAGATCCCGATCTCACGCAACTGACGAACGAACAGTCTTTCGTCACCATCAGTATCAATCTCACCTTCAGGAACCTTGCCTCTGAAGGTAATTGGTACCAGTCTCCTGCTTCGCCGACGCACTGTGGACTCCAGTGAGCCCAGATGCCGAATTTGGCATCCTGATACCACTCCGGCGCCTCGTATTCCAGCAATGAGTCCCACGTCGGTTTGAACGGACCGGAGCCGCAAGATCGGCGATGGGCGACTGCGAAGGCACATCGTCCCACATTCCACCTGCAATGGATTGTGCTGCGGGGCTGTAGTTCCAAACGGGCTGTTGCCAGGCCGACTCGTCTAACCGCTCTGCGACGATCTTGCCGTCACTGACTTTGTAGAAGACCCTCTTCTCCGGCGGCAATGCGCAGAACTGGGCATAGTCCTGCGTGTATTGGTGGAAGCCGCTGGGCAGGGCTGGCTGGTTATCCTGCGAAGCCTGCCCATAGGATGGAACAGTCTCGGATGCCGCAGCCATCGCGAGTAGTTTGCAGAAGTCTTGTCTGTGCACAGCGCTCTCCTTCCCCTGCTGAAATCAGCCGACATCGGCTATTCCGGTAAGTCGATCTGACCTTCGATGTGGAACTTTCCGGTTGCTACGGGCACGCCTGTGTCCGGTTGGCCTCCACCGATGCTGATGGTGTAATCGCCTTGAGCGATGATGGGAGTTCCGCTCTCGGTCACCATTCCCAGGTCGCGATCCTTCAGGTCGAAGTGAACCTTCTGGCTTGCACCGGGTTCCAGATGGATACGCTGGAACGCACGGAGAGCAACGTGCGGAGCACCCTTCATGCTGGGGAATTTGACATAGACCTGGACTACTTCATCTCCGCCGACTTTGCCGGTATTGGTGACGGTCACATCGGCGCCGACTGGCTGGCCCGCGGAAACGGACTGGGTAGGAATTGTCAGATCACTGTAACTGAAGGTCGTGTAGCTGAGCCCGTATCCGAAGGAATAAAGCGGCTTGCCTTCAAAGTAACGGTAGGTGCGGTTGGCCATGCCGTAGTCCTCAAAGTTGGGCAACTGGTCGACGCCGGTATAGAAGGTGACTGGGAGCCTTCCTGCGGGATTGTTCTTGCCGCTCAGCGTTTCCGCCACTGCCGCTCCGCCCTCTTCACCGGGATACCAGGACTCGAGGATGGCGTTGGCGTGCTTGTTGATCCAGTTGACAGCCAAGGCGCTGCCGTTGAGCAGCACGACGGCCATGGGTTTGCCGGTCGCCGCGACGGCTTCTACGAGCGCTTCTTCGGGTTCCGGGAGGTCGATGCTGGTGCGGTCTCCGCCGAGAAATCCGGGCACAGTCACCGGCATCTCTTCCCCTTCAAGCCTGCTGGTAATGCCGACGACGGCGATGACGACATCCGCGTCTTTGGCGGCTGCAATAGCCTCTGGCGACGGCGCATCATTCACTTTGGCCCAGATGAGCTGAGCTTGCGGGCCGGCCGGCAGGCTGCCATAGTCCAGGCTCAACTCAGCCTTCTGCCCTTTGACCAGATGGGCGCGGCCGGTGGCTGCATCGACGTCGTCGTAGGTCACGAGGGTGGCAACCTGCTTGCCGTCGATCGCGAGCCTTGCGAAGCCTTTGCCGTGCACGCCGAGGAGATAATCGCCGCTTTCGGTGGCTGTGATTGAGCCTGCCCAATGCACTGCAACGGTGCTCTTGCCGACGATCTCAGATGGGAGGCTGCTCTTGGAGAGATTGACGTTGGTTTCAGTTCGGGTGGCGAGTGCAGGGCTCGATTGAGGGCCGCGTACACCGGTGGACTCGCGATATTCCGCTTTGAGGCCGGGCTTGCCGTCGGGAGTTGTCAGTACCGCGTCCGGAACGGGGTCGCCATCGTTGCGCAGGAACTGGGTTCCCGAGATGAAGGTGATCTTTGCGTTCGGGAACTCCGCTTTGAGACCGTCGAGGATGGAGACGCTGTGGGTCGGTCTGCCTGCATAGTTGCCGAGTAAAACCCTGGTCTGATCGGCAAGTGCGCCGACGACAGCAATCTTTCTGACTCCGGGTTTGATGGGAAGAATTCCATCGTTCTTGAGCAAGACCATGGACTCGTTGGCGAGCCTGCGGGCGAGGGCGCGATGTTCGGCGCTATCCAGTTCTTTCTCGTCGATCTTTGAGTAGGGAACCATCTCCGGAGGATCGAACATGCCGAGCTTGATGCGCGCCGTGAAGAGACGAATCAGTGCTGTGTCCAGCGTGCTTTCAGGCAAGTAGCCCTGCTGGACTGCATCGATGTACGCTTTTTCAACTGGCTCGCCGAATCGCGATGTGAAGGTGACGCACTCGTTGTCCATACCGCGAATGACCGAGATGGCCGCGCCTTGCGCCTGGGTTGGACGATAGCGATGATTGGCGGCAACGTCCCGGACAGCGTCGCAGTCGGAAACGACATATCCTTTGAAGCCCCACTTGCCGCGTAACTGGTCCTGCAGCAGATATTGGCTAGCGCATGCGGGCTCGCCGTTGATGGCGTTATAGGCGCACATGACTGAACCGGCCTTGCCTTCGATAATGGCGGCGCGGAAGGCGGGCTCGTAGGTGTCCACCTGATCGTGCTTGCTCACGTCAACATCGGCGAAGTGGCGGGTTGGCTCCGGCCCGCTATGCACCGCGTAGTGCTTGGGTGTTGCGATTGCCAGGTAGTACTTTGGATCCTCGCCCTGCAGGCCGGTGACGTAAGCGACGCCCATGCGGCCGGTGAGGAACGGGTCTTCTCCGTAGGTCTCCTGTCCACGGCCCCAGCGCGGGTCACGGAAGATATTCAGATTGGGAGACCAGAAATCGAGGCCTCCCATAATGCCCTTGTGTCCTTCGCGCACATTCTGCACATGCTTGATGCGCCCCTCGATGCCGATCTGGGCCGCCATGGTGTGGATGGCTGATGGATCGAAGGTGGCTGCCAGACCTACGGGCTCTGGATACTCGGTTACGCCGTCGTTGATGACCCCGTGCAAGGCTTCACTCCACCATTGATAGGCCGGCACGTTGAGCCGCGGAACTGCTGCCGAATTGTTCTGCATCTCCGAGGCTTTCTCGGCAAGAGTCATGCGGTGTACTAGATCGGCAGCCCTCTGTTCAGGCGTAAGATTCGTGTCCAGATAAGGAGAAGTCGCCGCACTTTGAGCGACCGCCGGCTGCGCGGCGAACGCAAAGGAAAGCGATCCAGCTCCCAGGACAAGTCTTTGCATCATGCGGATCATGCGTCGTGTTTTCATGTTTGGACCTCAGGCTTGGTTTTGGCGCAGACCGTGTTGCGGCCGCACTATCTTGCTCAAGAATGACCCGCCGCCGATCACACCACGCGGGCCATTCACTTTGAATTTCGCTTTCTCGGCCGCCGCTTTAGCGCGGAGCACCCGATTCGCTTCCGGACTGGAACAGACGCGGAGCAAAGTCTTTTAAATCGCGGCGCCATGTCTGCCATTCGTGATCGGTGCCGGGCGACTCGTAAAACACGTGCTGGACTTTTCCTTCGTCGAGCGAGGCGTTCAGGCTCTCGAGAGCGGCCTTCATCCGTTCCGGTTCGTTCGTTCCCACGCCGATCCAGAGCAGATGCACTTTCTTTTGAAAGGCAGCGGGGTCAGCTAGGGCGCCGTTGAAGGCAGTCTTCAAATCAGGCTTCTCGCTACTGCGCATCATCGCTATTCCGTTCGCTCCGCTGAAGCCGCCGATGTATGAGAAGAGATCGAGATGGTTGAACGTGACCTGGAAGGTTTGCATGCCGCCCATGGAAAGCCCCGCCATCGCCCGATGCTCACGATCCGGAAGAGTGCGAAATGTCTTGTCGATAAAGGGAATCAGCGCCTGAGTCATGTCGTCTTCAAACGCGCCCATCCGCTCCTGCATTACCTTCAGGAATTCTAGAGAACCGAACGGCGTTCCCGTCATATCAGGAACAACATATCCGGCGCGGGTGGCATACCCGTTCGCCATGACGACGATCATTGGCTTGGCGCTCCCGCTGGCTATCAGGTTATCGAGAATGAAATTTGCCTTGCCTTGCCGTATCCACCCACTCTCATCCTCGCCTCCGCCGTGCTGCAGATAGAGCACCGGGTAGCGTGTCTTCGCGGTGTCATAGTCCGGGGGCAGGTACACGAATGCGTCCCGCCACGTTCCCGTCACGCTGGAGTGATACCAGACCTCGCGCACTTGTCCATGCGGAACATCCTTAGGCTGGTAATAATCCACTCCAGCTTCAGGCACTTCGACGGCACTCGCCCATTTGCTTCCACCAAAGTAGGCGGTGCTGCCCGGATCGCTGACCTCGGCGCCATCGACATTGATCACGTAGTAGTGAAGCCCGGGAGCCATGGGCGGCGTTGTGACCGTCCAGAATCCGTCAGCCTGCTTCTCCATGTCCACCTTCGGACCACTCCAGAAATTAAGCTTCACCGTCGTGGCGCCAGGCGCTTTGAAACGAATCTGCACATGCGAATTGCCGTCAACTCTTGGATACTGCGCGTCCAGAACGTTCGATGTTGCGGGCTTGAAATCACCTGAATTCTGCGCGGCGCAGAAACTCGCTGCGAACAACATCAACAACCCGATCAATTTCATTCCAATCTCCGTAAACGTCTTCTCTTCTCAGCCAATTCCCAGCAGGACGGGCAGGGCTCTTTATGTCAGAGGCATAATAGCGCATCGTTATCCAGAAATAAAGCGATTTATTGGCTTGTACACCAAGCCTCGGCCGCCGTATATTTGGTCGTTCCTTAATTTTTGGATTGTCCGGCTCGCCTGCGATGGAAAACGTTTGCCCGCAGACGAACAGGCTTACAACTCCGCCGGACTATGCCGCATCACGAGAGAGTCAAATGATTTCGATACCTTGGAGTTTTCGACGCAGGGCTCTTGTCGTTGCTTTGTCGGCCCTATCGCTTTCTCCCGCGCTTTGGGCGCAAACGAAACCGGTGAACGCCACCATCGATGTCTCAAGGACCGGCGCTCCTATCTCGAAGAACATCTACGGCCAGTTTCTCGAGCATGGCGGCGACATCGTCAACAACGGCATCTGGTCTGAGTTGCTCGTGGATCGCAAGTTCTTTTACCCGGTCGCGGCCAGCGCGCCGAAACCACCGCCGGTGATGGGCAACGCAGCCGGGAACCCGCGCTTCAACCGCATTCCGACGCGCTGGTGGTCTCCCATTGGCGGCGACGGGGTGGTCATCATGGACGCCAAGGCGCCTTACACGGGTGATCAATCGCCGCTTGTCAAACTCGCCGCTAAAGAACCTCACGGCTTCAAGCAATCGGGAATTGTGGTTCGCAAAGGCAACGCCTACACAGGTCGCATCGTCCTGGCAGGCTCTCCGGGCGCTGTTGTCCAGATCACGCTGACGTGGGGCAAGGAAGCCACCGATCGCCAGACCATTACGATCCGTACGGTGGAACCTGCATACCGCAAGTTTTCGCTGCATTACACGGCCGCGGCTGACACCGATGATGCAACACTCGAGATCACCGGCACAGGCACAGGCTCCTTCCACGTCGGCACGATCTCGCTCATGCCCGCGGACAACATCGAAGGGTTTCGCCCCGAGATCGTTGCCGCGCTCAAGCAATTGCGCTTCGGCGTACTTCGCTTTCCCGGCGGCAACTTCGTCTCCTCTTACGAGTAGCGCAACGGTGTTGGGGAGATCGATAAGCGACCGCCTATCTTCGATCCTGTCTGGCACGCGGTGCAGCCAAATGATGTCGGCACGGATGAATTTTTGACGCTGTGTCGGCTGCTTGGGGTAGACCCGTACATCACGGTGAACGCCGGCTTCGGCGACGCATGGTCAGCGCGCGAACTGGTCGAATATACCAACGGTGCCGCTTCCACGCCGATGGGGAAATGGCGGGCCGCAAATGGCCATCCTGCGCCTTACCAAGTGAAATGGTGGGGTGTGGGCAACGAGCCATGGGGCGACTACCAGATGGGCTCGATGTCGCTCCCGCAATTCGAGTTGAAGCACAACCTGTTCGCAAAAGAGATGAAGAAGGTGGACCCATCTATCAAGCTCATTGCTGGCGGTGCGATGCCGGACGTGATGGAGGGCGCGGACCAGGCGAGACGCATCAATGGCCAATATGTTCCCGACTATCTCTCCGCTGCCGACTGGACCGGCCAGATGCTGCTGAACTGTCTCGATAACATCGACATGATCAGCGAGCACTACTACGCATCCGGCACGCAGCACACCGACATAAAGCTGCAGAAGAAGGTGCCCATCGATCCTCCTCTGTCGTTCATCGAGTGGCAGCGTGCGCCGGCAGTCCAGGTCCGCGCGAAATACGAGCATTATCAGGAATACCTCAAGCGCATCTCCGCGCTCCGCGCCAAGCCCGTCCCGATAGCTATCGACGAATGGGCCTACTTCGGTGGCGCACCGAATTCCTACAAGACCGTCCCCGCCTACGCATGGGCCTTTCACGAGATGTTCAGGCATTCCGACGTTTTTCAGATGGGTGCCTTGACCTTTGCGACTGCAACGATGAGTTCCAACCGCACCGAAGCCATCCTCAATCCCACGGGCATGCTTTTCAAGATGTACCGTGATCACTTCGGCACCATCCCTGTTGAGGTGAGCGGAGATTCGCCGCAGCCCAAGCCCACGTTTCCGCCCGGCGGCGACCAGCCGGCGGTTAATCCCGGCAGACTACCTTAGCCACTGGAGCAGGTCGGGAATTCAATTCGCTCTCCGCGGTCACGTGCACCTTGCACCCGATGGGCCCGTTGCCCAGATCCAATTATCGACCATGCGAGGAATGATTCTCTGGTCTGCACGATTCAGCGGTGAGTCGCTGCAGGGTAAATCCAATGAGATCGCATCCACTGTTTACAACTCGTTCCTTAGTTCCACATCCCCTGACAATCGAAACGGGTCTAGAGCATCCACTCTTGAGAATTGAGACTCGATAATGCACAATCTCAGGCCATTCCGCACATTCATCAACGCGAAGTGCGGTTTATCCTTTTCACGGTGATCTCACTTTCAGCACTGAAGTGTCGGCAGTAGATACGGACCAAGCAGGGATGACGTTTTCGTACGCAGCGCAGCGAGGTTCAGGTGTCCAACGGACAAAGCTCACATTCGAGACGCAGTTTTCTAATGGCTTGGCTGTCGTGACGATCAGTCGGTCTAGAGCAGTATCAAGATATCTATACCCGCCGGGTTTAAAAAGATTTATAGTTTCATTCTCTGGTTCATTGGCCGCGACGAGATATCTATGGGGCGAGCGTATTCGGACGATCTTCGGTTGCGGATATTGGAAGCCTATGAGCGCGGAGAAGGCAGTTGCCGTGCGCTTGCGGCACGGTTCGGGGTAAGTTGGGAGTATGTGCGGAAAGTGCGCCAGCAGCAGGTTCGCAGCGGGCACAGGAAGCGTTTGGTGCAATCGCGGTTCGGCGTTCGGAGCCGGGTAACGGAGCAAGTGAAGGCCCACATGCTGGTTCTGGTCGAGTCGCAAGCCGACATCACGATCACCGAGTTGCGTGAGCGTCTCGAGGCCGACAAGGGCGTCCCGATGAGTTGGACACTTGTCCAACTGTGGGTGAAGCGGCTCGGACTGCGGCTCAAAAAAAGTCGCTCCATGCAATCGAGCGGGACACAGAAGCCAATCGCGAACGTCGCGCCGATTTCCACCGCCGCATCCTCTCGACCGACCCGCAACGATTGATATTTCTGGATGAAAGCGGAGTCACTACGTCGATGACGCGGCTACGCGCCCGAGCCTTGGGCGGCCAGCGCATCCATGAGGCAACGGCCGGCGGTCATTGGAAGATCATGACTGTTCTGGGAGCCATGAGTACACGCGGCATACTTGCCGCCATGACCATCGAAGCGGCTACAGATGCCGACATCTTCCTGGCCTATTTGGACCAGGCGTTGTGTCCGGTGTTGCGGCCAGGCGATGTGGTCGTGATGGATAACTTGAGTTCCCATAAGGTGCAAGGCGTGTCGGAAAGAATCGAACGAGCCGGAGCCGAACTGCTCTATCTTCCGCCCTACTCGCCCGACTTGAATCCCATCGAGAAAGCCTGGGCCAAAATCAAGCAACTGATTCGTTCGGAAAAACCACGCACCAATGAGGCTCTTCAACAAGCCATCGCTGAAGCCCTCCAAAAGATTACTCCTCAAAACGCTCAAGCATGGTTCAGACTTACTCTGAATTGGGTACAGTTATCGTGATAATGCGCTAGATCATTTTCAAGGATAGTGTAGACTGATGGTCGGCGAATCTCCGGCGACGCAAAAGCTATGGCGCGAGCCTTCGATGATGATTTGCGGCGAAAGTTTTTGGCCGCGTATGACCGTG
>Ga0208193_1000549_pt1 | contig 19608 bp, 20 predicted proteins | sample June2015DPH_17_2_FD_184716 | JGI IMG/M metagenome (GOLD analysis project Ga0208193, IMG submission 184716) | Peatland microbial communities from SPRUCE experiment site at the Marcell Experimental Forest, Minnesota, USA - June2015DPH_17_10... | ecosystem: Environmental > Terrestrial > Soil >... | reverse complement strand
GAAGCCTATGCCGGCCAGGATCAGAGTCTGGCCATCGACGGCAAGACGATGTGCAACGCCCTGGATGAAGACGGCCGGCAGGCGCACATCCTCAGCGTCGTCGGCCACCAGACGCAGAATTGCTACACCCAACAAAAGTTGGCACTCTGCCCTTAGAGGGCAAAGAAGAAGTCAAACGTACCAACGAGATCAAGATGGCCATTCCGGTGCTCGAGACGATCAACATCGAGGGAAAAGACATCATCGCCTACGCCCTGCTCACCCAGCGCACCTTGGCCGAGTATCTGGTCTCGGAGCGTAAAGCCCACTATCTGTTCACCGTGTAAGGCAACCAGCCGCGACTCCTCGACGATATCCAGATGTTCTTCCAGGATCGAGATCAAGTTCAGTGTCAGCCCGATACAATTCGGAAGCAAATCCGCATCAATTTAAATTCCAATCGAAGAATGCGCATTCTTCTTGCGTTATCGTCAATGGATGACTAGTGATGCTGAAGGATCCGAAGGATCACGATTGCCGCTCCCGCGATGGCCGCTAGGAGTCCAAGAACGACGAATAGTAAATGCTCGGCTACGAGCCCAAGAACGATGTACAGCAAATAGGGCATCGGAATGTCGTCCAGGTCGTCTTTCATGTCTTTTTCCTTCCTGTCCAGTAATTCCCAAAGACGTGAGTGCTCAGCCAAGCACAGATACATTGCAATCTGTCGACGCCATTCTGTAAGAACGACTCAACTTGTACAAAAAATCCGAGGACAGAGATTTCATCACGGTTAAGTCCACCGTTACCTTTGACGAATCACCCTTTTCAAAAAACAGGCGATCGCGGTTACTCGCAATGCCTGTAAGCATGTATTTCTCAGCCGTACGGTAGCGATCGATGCCGGAGGTTGACTAGGAGACACACAGAACCCAAAATGCCCGCAACTCAAACAAATGAGGTCCAAGTTAAAATAGAACCAGACGGAAGTGTCTCGCATCCTACCTCATGAATTCGTACAAATAGCTAAGCCATAGCAAGTGATTCCCTTCAGGCAAAGCGTCCTCTTGCCGATCGGGCAAGATATTTATGACGCCGGTGGCAAACTCGAACGCAGGTCATCTATGGTCCATTTCGCGATTTTGGCGATATCACACTTTCTTCGGCCACCGAATGCACTCGTCCGTTCGACAGATATCGGATACGTCCGCGAGTAACAAGACTTTCAGTCGATCAATCACTTTAGGACGACAGCTTTAAACTGAACATCCCGAAGGGCAATTAGGTGCAAGAAATGGAGTGAATTAACCTGTTGCTTCTCTCGGGAGTTGTAGATCGAGAAGCCATCTCCTTCATGTCCGTTTGTTGGCCGTTCGACTTTCATGCTGAAGATTGACCGAAACTCACGCGAGTCATCTTCTTGCTGTTTTGTAGCCTTGCTCGCGGAATCGCATGGAGGAGCGCGCCTCGGCATAGAGACGCGCAACGTCGCGATTCACGATCGCTTTTCGGACGATTCGCAAGGCGGCTTCGGGACGAAAATAATATTCGTCGTAGAACCTGTGCACCATCTCCCTGACATATTCGACGGGAAGGCCAGGGTATTCGATCACCGCCAGTTGGTGGCCGCCGCCAGCTTCCATTCCGTGATCAGTTACAAAACCGTTTTTTTGGGCAAAGTCAAAGAATTCGGTGCCGGGAAATGCGTGCGCAACGGAGACCTGAATAGTCTCGCAGTCAAGATGCTTGGCAAACCGGATCGTATTTTGAATGGACTCCTTGGTTTCCCCAGGGAGACCGAGAATGAAGTCACCGTGTATGACGAACCCAAGGTCACGGCAATCCTTGACGAAGTCATGCGCACGCTGAACGGTTGCGCCTTTCTTGATGTTCTTGAGTATCTGGGGGTCACCGGACTCGAATCCGACGGCTAGCAGCCGGCAACCCGCCTCCTTCATCGCCTTGAGCGTCTCGAAGTCAGTGGTTACGCGAGAATTGCAGGACCAGGTAAGACCGAGAGGTTTGAGCTTTTTACATAGCTCGATGGTTCGTGACTTCAGGATATTGAAGGTGTCGTCGTCGAAAAAGAACTCTTTCACCTGCGGAAAAAGCTTCTTGGCTTCCGCCATCTCCGCCGCTACGTCCTCCGTCGAACGTTCTCGCCAGGCATGACCGGAGAGGGTCTGAGGCCAGAGGCAGAAGGTGCACTGGGCAGGGCACCCGCGGGTCGAAAAAAGGCTTACGAAAGGATGGAGAAGGAACGGGATATTGTACTTAGTGATGTCCAAGTCGCGGTGATAGATTTCTGTGGCCCATGGCAGCGCATCGAGTTCCGCGGGGGTGAGTTGCGCACGGTCGGGATTGTGCTGAATGATGCCATCCGAATTCCTGTAGCTGATGCCGAGAATCTCGTTGAGAGGCGCGCCATAGGCGTATTCAACAATGGAAAATTCGAACTCCCGGCGGCAGATAAAGTCGATTGCGGAGCAACCATCGAGAGCGAGCCGGGGCGATGTGGTCACAGCCGGACCGACAAAGGCGATTTTGAGGGTGGGGTATGTCTGCTTGATGACCTCCGCCATTTTCTGGTCCTCATCCCAGCCGGCAGTGCTCGTAAACAGGACGAGAAACTCGTAGTTCTTTAGGATATCGACGACCGCCTTCCATGAAAGGTCGTGAGGTGGAGCATCGACAAGACGCGATCCTTCAAGTAAACCCGCCGGATAGCTGAGCCAGACCGGATACCGGTACGACTTGAATTCGCGGGTAGCGGGCCAATGGCTGCTGGCGCCACTATCGAACTGTTCAAAAGAGGGCGGATTCAGGAAGAGTGTTCTGAGTGGATTCATTGATCTCCCGATCTTTCTGTGGATGCCATGCATCTCCGGCTAGAGTCGTACTCTGCCGGCTGCTGTTCGAGAAAGTGTCGCATGCTGGCAATATAATCTGGCTGTTGCAAGCGATCCGCAATTGAGACTTCCGTCTCAGTCGGAAGTCTCCACAGCAATTGGTTGGCCGATGTTCAATGCTTAGAATTAAATGAAAAATGACGAAGTCCGGATGTGCGAACCGTCAGAGAGTGCCAATGCGCTGGCGATCTGTCAACTGATTGGCACTGCGAAGTCTAGTGTGGATCAGAATCCGGAGCTCGCTGTGGCCTTCAGCCGATTTCCGCTTTCGGTTCGAGGTCGGATCTGCCGTGAAGTAATGCCAAGATCGCTACGTGTTAGCTCTCGAGCGGTTCTCGTTTACTCTTATACCGAATCGTTCTGCTGCCTCATTGGATGTACTCAAGTGCAATATCACAGGGAAACCTTCCCACTTCCATGCCGTCAGACCACCCTCGAGAACTTAAACGTTCGAGATGCCTTTCGTTTTGAGCGCGACAGCCACCCGTGCGCTGGTTAGCTCTCCGGAGGAGGTGCAAGTTAGCCGGGATGGGAAGACAGACTATCCTGGCAAACACAGCTGCCCCGAGAATCAGATCGATAACGCCGAACGGATAGTGGGATGCAGCTGGCCCTAGCATCCAGGCTACATTTATCGAGCTGACCGCATGCCATACTGCACGTTCGACTCCATTCCGATGAGATTACTCTGCTTCGTTGAGCAATACCGGGACAGACGTGAGATCCTTTGGCAGCCCGCATAGGGTGGCACTGCGGCGTGGCTTAGGGCGACTGGGGGTTCTTGCCGCGCGATAAAGGCGAGGTACTGACTCTGACACTTGTACTTCAGGATCACTCCGAGCTTTGGATGCTGCGTGAACGATCGGGAAGGCTCGATACTGAAATAGTGACGAGATCACTGTCGATCGACAAGTCTTCGTTCAAGAAGAGGAGTGCGGTGTTGTTGTATCAAGATGCATTCTGTTCATCGAGTTCGGAAGCGAGTGCCGATACCGCAGCGGTTTGGATTTTCTCGTGCCCCGGAGTGAAAACTCGCTGGGCCAAAGGCGTCATCAGTTGTTAGCGATTATAGGGAGTAAGCATAACAATGTCCGGGACTGCGACAAAATGGGAACAGAGACTCACGCGCGAGGAAAGCATAGCTCAAACCCGTTTTGCGCTGATGGCCGTGGGGCGGAGACACTTTTTGCGATACGGGCTCGGAGGCTCGGTAGCGGAGAAAATTGAGGAGGATGTGAAATATTCTCGAGGTGCCCTCTACCCCAACTTTGACGGCAAAGAGGAGTTGTTTTTCGCTTCGATCGATTAGGAACAGTCGCGGCACTCGAATGCTTTCCAGGTGATGTTTAAAGCGGAGCATTCGGAGAGGATGCGCATTAAAAAGTTTAGGGGCGCCATCGCCGACCTTCTTACCGATCCCGACTGGGTTGTCCTTCGTGCTGAATTTGCAGCCGGGGCACTACGCAATGAGCGCATTTGAGAGAAGTTTGTCGAGGTGCATCGACAGTAGATTCGCGCTGGAGGAAAGCTTATCCGCGATCTCGCACGATTTTCCGATGTCAGTCGGAGTGTAAGACTGAATGAGTTCATCTTGATCATCCTCACTCCATGTCATGGACTCGCCGTCACTCAGAAGCTCCTCGGAGCTGAACTTTCTCGAAAGTTTACCCGACACCTGATCGAATCGCTCTTCGATCGTTTGACGTCCTCCTCGTGATCGGCAGTCTCTTGTGCTGGTCGGAACCCACATGACTTTGCTTGAGCGAGAAACTTGCGCACTCAGTTGCCGCTGAAGTCGGATGGAGCGGCGCGGAAAGGTCTGCGAACTATAGATCCTTCAGGAAGAGAGCAAGCCGTCTGGTTTCTGTTGATGATCGCTTTCTCGTTCATTGCCACATCACCTGCTCAGTCACGAATACCACTCTAACCCCGGTAAACTCGGATGAGAAAGCAATTTGAGGCGAGATTGTCTGCCAATGGTTTGGCATTCGGCCAATCAGTTGACATCCCGGCAAAACTTCCGCGCGCGTGGGCAGCGAGGCCAGATCTCGGTTGTCACCCTTTTATCCCTTATTTTCACCGATCTTCGGCCCTCGAGGATTTGGCATGTTAGTTGCTTCTGTTATATGCATCGGGCTGCCAAGCCGGAGAAATGGGAAATTGAAATGAATGTCTCGTCAGCCGCGCTCCAAGGAATGTCTTTCCACGCTGCTTCAATGCTTCTGGCTTTGCTTGTCAGTGTGAATGTTGTTCCCAATGCCAACGGGCAAGCTGGCAGGATCGAAAACTTCCATGACGACGCTTTCGATATAACATACTTCTATTCAGGGGACTTTTCCCCAGTACCGTTGGCGGCTCCGACCGACGGACAGAAGTGCATCCGGACGACCTTGGCGGCCAATTCCGCTGCGCCCTCTGACCCTTCCTCATTCACCCTGTCCACCATCGATCACACATGCCCCGAGGTATTGCGCGATGCAGTTGAACTTGGCCCCTTCACCCGCGCGCAGCTCTTGGTTCAGCTGAAGCAATATGGCGCGCCCACGATTACTCAGGCGCCTGTCGCTTACACGATCGCTGGCCACCCGGCTGCCGTTACTTTAGCTTCGGTCGCGATCCCGGCGGCACCCGGCAAAGTCGCACAGACAATCTATGCGGCTAAAGCATGTGCACTGGGCAACGCTGCCGTCAAGAACCGCAAGAAGTCTGAGCCCGTCGAACCCGAGACTCACGTTGTCTGCATCGATTTTACGACGCAAAGCACGGGGCTGCCGTCGCAGATGTTCTCCTTCATCATCCAGTTCGGCAGTGGCTCTCTCGAGTCGGTATTTCCGGGAAACGTGGTTCGCAAATTAGGCGGTACATATCCGCGCTGAGAAGATCAGCTAAGAAGGGCTCTAGCAGGTAGCCCCGTGTCGATGACAGACGCTTTTCTTCTGTGGCTAGGGCGAGCAAGGCGGCTGCTCCTCATTGGCTCTCTCGACCGCGAGCGATATTTAGTAATCATTCCGTTCTAAATCTACTTTCCGCACATCTCGGACACGATTTCCGGGTAATTTCGCCGGCGGTTTATCGGCGCTTCTTACGTGTCTGGACGGCCAGTACCTGAGCCGAGAGCTTTCGCATCTCGCTAACGGCTCGTTCTAATATCCGGTTATCTTCAATCCAAGCACGGCAGAGCTTGACTTCGTCTTCGTCTTTTAGCAACACGGAGATAGTCCGACCCTTCACCCTGCGAACCCAGTAGTGATAAGGACCGTGTCGGAGCTCGGCACTCTGGTGACAGCTGCACGTATCCTTCCCGCACTTCAGGTATCGGGTTTGCACGTTGCCAATGCAGACATAGCCCAACCCTAAGATCCTTTCTTTGATCTGCTGATATCTTCCGCGATACTTCTCCAGGTTCTCGTTCTTTTTTATCGCCATTTTTCTGTTGATGTTTCCTACGATGTATATATATCGTAGGAAACATCAGCAGTCAAGTCGTCTTCGGGGAGGATTCCTTGACGCCTGAGTCCAGATTCGTTTCCAAAGCGCTCGGACCGCTGCCCGTCATCAACGCCTTCCTCGATCAACTTCGCCTCGAACAGTTTTTCCACCAGTTTGTTCCCGCCAAGGACCCGCGTCTGAAGTTGACGCCCGCCGAAGGCCTGGGCCTGGTGCTGCGCAACATCCTGATTGCCCGCCGTCCCCTCTACGCCATGAGTGATTGGGCGATCCGCTTTGATGAACAAATGCTCGGCTTGCCCCCGGGGTGGCCTTGATCTGATCAATGACGACCGCGTAGTCCGATCGCTCGACGCACTGTTTCGCAACGATCGGGCGGCGATGCTGACCGCCATTGTGCTGCATGGGAGCAAAACCTTTGACGTCGATTTGAGCGAGCTTCACAACGACCCCACCACGGTGACCTTCACCGGACGCTACCAGAACGCTTGCGGCGAGAAGGTTCAGGGCATACCCACGCTACTGATCACCAACGGCTTCAACAAAGATCACCGCCCCGATCTGAAGCAACTGCTGTGAATCTTGACGACGGCGGCGGATGGAAGCATACCGATCTGGTCGAGCGTTAACGATGGCAACACCGGCGACGACCAGACGCACATTGGCACCTGGGACACGCTCTGCCGGGTGACCGGCAGAACTGATTTCCTCTAGGTGGCCGACTCCAAGCTGTGCACCAAGGAGAACAGGGAGCACATCACAAGCCGCAACGGTCGGTTCCTGACCATTCTGCCCAAAACCAGGAGCGAGGACGCCTGGTTCCGCCAATGGCTCCAGACCCATCCGGCCGCCTGGATCGAGCTTTCGCGCAAGAAGAACTCGCGCCGCAAGGACGGGCCAGACGACGTCTACCGCGGCTTCGAATCGCCGCTGCGATCGGTCGAGGGCTACCGCATCCTCTGGATCTGGAGTTCACAGAAACAGTCGTTCGATCGTGCGCTTCGCCAGGAGCGAATCGAACAGGCTGTGGAATGGATCGAGCAGCTCCGGGAGTGCATTCATTCACCCCGGTCGCGTCTCCGCACACGGGGAAAGATCGAAAGCGCCGCCGCCATCATCCTCGAGAAAGCCCATGCCGAGCGGTGGATTGAAATCACTGTCGGACTCAGCGAGGACCATCGCTATACCCAAGCCACCGCAGGTCGGCCAGGAAACAACTCGTCCTTCCGGCGACAGACCAGAGAGCGCTTCGATCTCACCTGGCGCATTAAACCCGAGGCGATCCGCTATGACGATCGCTGCGACGGCATCTCCCTGCTGATGCTCAATGATGAAAAGCTGCCGCTTGAGCAGGCACTCAACGCCTGCAAGCACCAGCCCAGCATCGAGAAGCTCCACGAGCAGCTCAAATCGGCGCTCGACGTCATGCCGGTCAACCTGAAGAGCCCCGCCCGGATCGAGGCCTTCCTCTTGCTCTATTCCCTGGCTCTGCTGACCGAATCGCTCATCAAGCGCGCGCTTCGCAACCCCATGAAAAGGGAAAGGATCACCTCGCTCCCGCTTTATCCCGAAGGACACGCCTGCAAGGCACCCACTGCCAATCGCATCTTCGAGGTTTTCGAGGACGTCCGCCGCCATCAGCTCCTGAGACCCGATGACTCCATCGAGCACACCTACCGCGATCAGATCACGGACGTGCAACATACCGTGCTGCGGCGGTTTGGCCAATCACCAGCGGCGTACTTCGCGCTGGCAAAACAGGACGCAAATGCCTGACAGCGGAGCGGAAATCGCCGGGAAATCACATCCGAGATGTGCGGAATGTAGGTATTCTGGGTCAAGTTCGGAGACTTTTAAGCCCCAAAGTGTATGAATCAATCCCCTGTGGAGGCGCCGCCAGGTCCTCAGCGTACAAGGCCGACGGAGGGCCGAAGCCTTCAGCTCCCGACGGACCACAAGGATTTTTCCGTAGGCCGACCTCGTAGGCGTCTCTTTCAGCAGATCATCATGAAGGGACAATGAGGGAAAAAATAAGGGGGGCTGGCGATATCTGGAAGAAATTTTTGGGGTTTGTCGGTTGTGGGCGGTATGTCGGACAACGGCCCCAGCCCGCTTCGCATCATATCCATTCAAATGGATACGAAGTCCGTATCGGGTAAAGTGTCAAGGGAAGAACTGCTAATTGAGCTCTCCAGACTCAACAACATGCAATACGCTGCCCTGCAACGAGAATCCTATGATCGCATGTCGACTCCTGCGCAAGATTCCTATGACCGGCGACGGAAGCTCATCGGAGAAATCTGCGATCTGCTAGCGAAGGTTCCGTCTTCAGAATGAGACACGCGGTAACGAGGGCCCTATCATCGGCCTCTCGAGTGATCACCCTCGCTGCCCAACGAAGCCGGAGCGACGTGGAATTGATTGCACCGTTCTTAGCCGGATGCTTTCGTTTTCACTCCTCAAACAATCCCCTGTTCCCAGGGACCTATCTCGCCCCCTCCGGTGCTGGGAGATCGGGGCCGGGATGCTGAGAGGGATCATACTTTTTCCCTACGCCTGCAAGTCCAATGCGGGTCCAGGTCATGAATGATAGCCCAATAGGCCACCCGGCTCCTGTCGGCTGGCCACGGTCAGTGCCGAGCTGCACATGAACCCAACGTGAAGGCGGGATGAGCGAAGATTCGTCGTCCGTTTCATCCGCTTCGAGGTCCACAAGACGCGCCCGATCCACTGCGTCAATATGCTCGCTCCCGATATGTCCATGATCTGGTCTGGCTCCAGTTCGCTGTAGATGTTGCATCAGTACTTATCTCCGGCCGGCCGACCAGAACGCGTCGGCCGTGCCCCGGGCAACGGCTCTTCTCTATTCGTGCCCGAAGGACTTGTGCAGTGTCGTTACGAATTGAATGGCCAGCGTCTTGTCATCGGGATCAGTGCTCGTGCTATAGTGTTTGATCTCATAGGCGATCTTGATCAGCTGAAAGCGGTCGGGACGAAAACCAGCGCCCGCCTCTACGGTTTGGCTTCTGCTCGTTGCGGTCGTCGTCGTGAAGCCGTAACGAACGGCTGCAAACCATCGCGGACTTAAAACCTGCTTTACTTCGCCATAACCGGTTGACTCGCGCAATCTCGGAATCTGGGTGGACGGCAGAACAAACTTATCCAGCTCGATCTGTGCGCTCGTGTGGCCGTGAGCCCAGTTCAGGTCAACGCCCAGAGCCTGTGCGGTCAGTGTGTTGAGGTTCGCTTGGCCAGGGAGGAAGTTCGAATACTTGCGATCCAGGTATGGGCCTCGATAGCCCGAAACGCCCACCCGAAATCCCTGCCGGATCGTGAATCCGGCACCGCCTGCCCAGTTCCCGTACTGTCCGCGGGCAAAAACGCTGAGCGGAGCTGCCGGCGACGAGTTGGCAAATTGAACACGTCCATCCCACCGGCCGCCAGTCGCATCGATCTGTGCACCGGCCATACCCAGCACCGACACCGGCGAGTAGTAGTAGCCATAGCCGCTGGGTAAATCCACCAGAGGGTTGTCCGCATCGTCGTAATGGAGCATGAAGGCGCCGAAGGCCGTTGACATCTGTCCAGCTCGAACCAGTATCGACGCTTTCGGTGAAATACGCGAGTAGTTCAAGGTCGCCTGCAACAGATTGCCATTGGCTCCGGATCCGGGGGTCGAGAACTGCTCGAAGTAATACGGCCGCGTGACCAGCTGAACCGCGCCCGTCAGAAACCAGTTGTCATTAAGTTTCAGGGTCGGGTACAAAATCGAGTGAAAGCCCGCAATCATCGGCGATCCTGAACGAGGTTCAGCGCTCAATTCGTTCGATGCCACGGTCTGCCCAGTTACTGTGGCACGCAAATCAACTCCCGAGGTCGCCTCTTGCGCGGGAAGGGTCTTTGAGCCTTGAGTAATGGAGAGAAGACCCAAGTAAAGCGCGCTAAGGACCGCCTTCTTCATCCCGCAACCATGGTCGCAGCCTGATCCACACCGATGACCAAGCCCGATGGTGCCGACTGCCTTAAAAAGAATTCGCGTGGTAGATGGGTAAACACTTCTACGAGCATCGGATCGAATTGAATCCCCGCATACTCGACCAGAATCGACATCGCCTTCTCATGTGTCATGCAGCGCCGGTATGAGCGGTCGGTCGTCATCGCATCGTAGGCGTCGGCAACGTGAATTATGCGTGCATCGATCGGAATATCTTCGCCCGACAAACGTTTCGGATACCCCGTGCCGTCCCAATTTTCATGGTGCAGCTCAACCGCAATGAGATACGGCGCAAACCCATGCACCCCTTCCAGGATGCGGCGGCCAATCACCGGGTGCTGCTTGACCAGCGCAAACTCTTCTTCCGTTAGTCGGCCCGGTTTTTGCAGAACCCCATCCGAGACGCCAATCTTCCCAATATCATGCAACAGCGCACCAATCCGAATCCGCTCCACGCTCTCCGGGCTCAGTCGCAGGGTTTCAGCCGTTGCACATGAAAGCTCACTGACACGCCTGCTATGGCCTGCTGTGTACGGATCCCGCGCGTCGAGCGCGTGGGCCAGCGAACCAACAAATTCAAGATACGCCGCTTCCAAATTCTCACCCGCTGCCTGTACCGAAATTGCAGCGCGATTGTAGATTTCCGCCAGTTCCTGAATCTCCAGGATCGAAGATGTCTGCAATTCCAGTTCCGGCAGCTTGCCAGTCTGCACCGCATTGCGCAGATGAGAGACCACGACGGCAATCGGCTTTACAATCGAACGCGACGAGCCGATGCTGCAAAGGAATGCGACCAGCACGCAGACCAATGCCAGGGTCAGAAACAGCTTATGCAGTTTCGATTCAATCGGTGCTGTGGCTTCATCCACGTTCTCAAAACTCAGTAACGTATATCCGCTGCCGTAGGACTGCATTGGCAGCGAAATCCAGCTCGTGCCTTGTAGGCGCAGATCGCATTCGGTCTGCTGTGCGCAACCCGCCAGCGCTTTTTCCAGTTCACCCCGAGAGACCTGGGGAAGGTTCGACTGAACGACCTTGCCGTTGTGCACCAGACCGACCAGCGTCGTCAGGTCCGAGAAATCGAAATATTCGCCTACAGCTAGCAGACCAATGTTCTCGTTGTTCTGATCCACCGGAACAGAGGCCACTTGAAATGTGCGCCCCCCAAGCAGGAGCAGGCCGGCCTGGCTGCGGTTCAGCAACGAAGGGTCCAGCGGCACGAGCTGTCCTTGCGGGCCAGATTTTGCCCCGGCCTCCCGCACCACCCCTGCCAGAGGGGTTCCATTCGGCGCCGACACCAGCATGAAATCGAAACCCATGTGTTCGCCGAGTTCCCGCAACTGATCTTCAACCGTTCTCCGCGCCTCATCGCTGTGGGCGTTTGCCAGCAGCAACTCCATTCCGGCCTTGAGAGCGGAGTTCTCACCCGCCACCTTCATAAACCGGCTATTTTGCAGATCGCCCTTGGCATGGATGCCGGCAATGGCTACCTGGCTCTTCCGCAAGGACGCGTGCAGCCCGTCGCGGACGGTCGATTGCACAAACCACTGGATGATCCAGAAGCTGCCCACCAACAGAATCGTGAAGGGGATAAAGCAGAGCAGGAACGCGCGAGTGCGGATTCGCGTTTTCACCACGATCCTCCGCTATGGCTCGCATCAGGCTTCAACTGTGCGTCCTGCTTCGAGTCGACGTCGATCGGAATAAAGAAATCAGCCACACCATTTTGGCCGCTTTCAATCACGATCGATTTGCGAAAAAAACCTGCAGCCTTGTGCCATGCAACAACGGTGTACTTTCCCGGCGGAACATCCGGAATGCGATAATCGCCTTTCGCATCGGGCTTGGCATACCAGCGGTTCGGCGTCACCACCACAGTAGCTGCCATATTCGGATGCAGATGGCAGTAGATCTCGACGATGCCGGGTTTTGGGAAAACCACCTTCCGCGTTTCCCCTTTGTCGTAGCTTCCCAGGTCAAACGTCTTCGCCTTCGAGAGCGAATAAATATTGTGAAATATCGGATCCATATTTGGGAACGAAACCGCCGATCCGATCGGGACGACAATCAGTTCCGGCATAAACCGGCGATCGAGTTGCTGAATCTGCTGCGAGGGATGGACCGCGGCGTCCCCACCGGCCGTCTGCGGACCTTCCAGATAGATCACAACCCGCGACATCTCATACGCGATCGGATCATGGTCGGCATTCTTACTCAGCTGCACCGCCGGTCCACGCTGATACACCGAAACAGGCGCCGTCACGCTCGGCTTGGTCAGCTGTTTCTTGATCAATATCGTTCCTGTAACGTCCTCGGCCATAACGCCCGCGGCGAATATTGCAAACGCACCGAGAACAACTGGATTGGCAAATCGCATAGGCCCAACGCCTCGAACCGATAAATCTGGTTTGCGTTCCTTCAACCCTGCATCGCAATCAGGGACGCGCAGGATCGTGTCGATTCAGCGGATAGCCTAACTCCGGTCTCTCTAAGGTTGAAATACAACCATTCGGTGAACCTATGCCACATAAGTAGGGGTAGCGCCCCGGAATCACCACCGCCATTGCCTGATACGCAGTGTTTTCAGTAGTTTGAGAAAAATCGGGCTTAGAACTGGTGACAATAGAATGACAATCGCATGCGAGGTTGACAGCGGGTAAATCTCCACTTTCGGCTTCTCCGTCCACCATCTTCGCCGGCATCGAGGAATCCGAGCCAGACCCGATCCGCGAGCGTACCCGAACGGGCCAGCTCTCTCGCGGCATCTCGCCATGGCCGATCAGGATTGTGTCGACCGCTCCGTTGGTCGCTTTGAGCTTCAATCCGAGCTAGACTTGGTCGGCAGTAAACAATCGAGCGGCCACAAGAATTGAGAGGATTGGACTCTGGAGTTCTATCCGGCCCCCGGCACGTTTAAAGCAAGAGCGGGCTGAGGCGACCTTTCTTCATCCCTCAGGCCCGGGCCGTTCATTCAGAGATGCATGCTGGAATGGCAGCAACACGGAGAAGACTGTCCAGCTCCGCCCGGGAGTCGCGCTGCTCTTCACGCGGATCGATCCGTGGTGCCTCTTCACGATGTTCGTGCAGACCCAAAGGCCCAGGCCCGTTCCAACATCCTTCTTGGTGGTGAAGAACGGCTCGAAAAGCTTCGAACGGACCGACGGCGGAATGCCGTGCCCTGAATCGGCGATGGTAATTCGTGTTCCCGGTGAATCCTGTCCTTTAAACCTGGCCGCGGATACGCGAATGCGAATGAGACCGCCGGAATCAACAGCATCGAAGCTGTTGCTCAGAAGATTTGCGATAAGCTGACGGATTTCACCTGCTATGGCGAAAATCTCCGGATCCTGTCGAATTTCTGGGCGAATCTCGACTCTCTTATTCCGAGCCCGCGCGCCAAGAAACGAAATCAGCGGGTCCAGCATCGGCCCAACTCTCATTGCACTTGGAGCGGTCGATTCGCGATAGAAGCCCAGAGTCTGCTTAGTGATATGAGAAATACGGTCCAGTTCCTCTTCGATTGCTTCGAGGTATTCCTGCACGTCTTTGCGAACGGCGCTGCCTTTGGCCAGATACACCAGGTTTGTCACTGCTTCGAGAGGGTTATTGATTTCGTGGGCGACGGTTGCTGCCATACGCCCAACGGAGGCTAGCCGCTCCGTCGTTCGCAAGGCCTGCTCAGTCTTTTTTTCTTGAGTGATGTCGCGCGCAATCTTGGCGGCCCCAATAACCCTGCCCGTCTGATCTCTTAGCGGAGATATCGTGAGCGATACATCAATGCCTTCGCCGCCCTTGGTCAGTCGCACTGTTTCGAAATGCTCGATTCGTTCCCCGCGCCCAATGGTTTCCAGAATCTTCCGTTCATCGTCTTCGAGCTCTGGCGGAATGACGGCACTAATAGGTCGGCCGATCATCTCTTCCGCCGAGTAGCCAAACATCTTCTCGGCAGCCGGGTTCCAACTCGTCACAATTCCGCTCAGATCCTTGCTGACGATCGCGTCATCGGAAGATTCGACAATGGCGGCCAGACGACGCTCGACTTGTTCTGCCTGCTTGCGCGAAGTGATGTCAATATTGATACCGGTCATCCGGATAGGCTGACCAGATTCGTCCTTGAAGGCTTGCCATCTTCCGAGAATCCAGTGAATACTCTTATCGGGCCAAATCACGCGCCATTCCGCTTGCACCGGGACCCCGGTCTGAAGACTTATCTCCACTTGCTTGATTGCCTCAGCACTGTCCTCCGGGTGCAACATCCGCTCCCAGGCTTGCTGCGTGCCCGCAAATTCTCCCGGCCTGAGCCCATAGATGGCCTCTAGCTCCGCGGTCCATCGGTTCACATTGGTCTGAACATTCCATTCAAAAGTGCCGATTGTCCCCACCTGCTGTGCGAGACGCAGGCGCTCCTCGCTATCCCGCAGAGTTTCCGAAGCAATTCGAAGCTTCTCCGCCACCTCTCTCTGGTCGTGTATGTCAAGGCAGCCGCCCACGTACCCCTCAAACGTTCCGTCGGGCGCGTATCTTGGCACGCCGTGATCAAGAATCCACCGGTATCGTCCGTTGTGGCAGCGGAGCCGGTACTCGACTTCAAACGGCTGGCGGGCATCGAAGGCGTTGACATAGATCTGCCGGCACCGCTCAAAGTCATCCGGATGCAGGTTCTCGGTCCAACCATTCCCCGATTCCTGTTCGAAAGTGCGTCCGACGAAATCCAACCAGCCCTTGTTGAAGTAATGACAAAGCTTGTTGGTTCCCGACATCCAGACCATAATGGGCGCAGCGTCGGTGATCATTCGAAAACGCTGTTCGCTCTCCCGCAGGGCCTGTTCGGCACGCTTTCGTTCCGTAATGTCGAGGCTCACCGCCAACTGCACGCATTGCCCATCGGTGGTTTGAAGCGGAGCGGCATGTGTTTCCATATGCCGTCGCAACCCCTTCAATCCAATGATTTCAAATTCCAATGAGCCTCGCTCGCCCCCGCAGATGCGTTGGTTGAAATCTCTATACATTTCACGATGTTCCGGGGCGACCAGATCATAGACGTTGTTGCCAAGGACTTCCTCGGCGGAGTCGGCTCCCACCATGCTCAAGCCCACCAGATTCATGTGCAGCAATGCGCCGTCGCGGGCCACCAGCTTGACGCATCCTGATGTTGTATCGACGATGGCACGGAATCGCTTTTCGCTTTCTTCCGCCCGCGCTTGTTGATTCCGGGTCGCTTCGAAGAGCCGGGCATTGTCAATGGCAATGGCCGCCTGTTTGGCGATGCCTTCAATCAGCCGCTGTGCCCGCGCAGTAAAAACGCCTACCCGGGAATGACCAAAGAAAAGCCCGCCAATGACTTCGGAGGAACGTGAGACAACCGGCACGGCAAGATAACTGCGCACCGGCAGGTGTTCCGCAGGTATGCCCTGAAAGGGAGGGTTCTCCCCATACCGTGGATCCTGCCCAATATCGGCGACACGGACAGTTTGTTCGCCTCGGAACGTCGTTGCAAATACCTCGGTATTCCGAGCCATGGCAACATCCTTGAACGCCTCCTCCGGTGCTCCGGACAGGGTATAGAGGAGATATTTCTCGCCCGCATTATCAGTGTGGTTATAGAAGAACGCCCCAAATTCAGCCTGGCTTAACTTTCGGCCGGCATCGGTGACCACTTGCACCAACTTCTTCATGTCGAGTTCAGAAGCCAAGGTCGCACCGACCCGATCGAGGATACGCAGTTCTTCTTCGTTGTCGCGCAACGCCTCCATGGCGTGTTTGCGCTCGGTGATGTCTTGAATCGTAATGAGCGTCGTTTGCCCGGCATGACTCCCTCGAATCAATCGGCGGGCATTCAGCAATAACGTCTGGCGTCCGGCACCTGAGTATACGTGGTCACACTCCAAAGATCTCAGATCGTCAGCGGGCGGCGAGTTCCCGCTCAGCAGTGTCTGGAGCTGAGCCATGTCCCAATTCCCGCCCCCCAATTGATAGAAGTGAGTTCCCTGCGATCTTTCACGCGAGGTTTTGAACAGCGCGTAAAAAGCCTGATTGGCTGCCTGGATTCTGAGATCTCCGTCGACGATCACCAAGGCATCCGCTATGGTGTTGAATATGGCTTTGGTGTACTCACGTTCTTCAATTGCCCTTTCTAAACTCTCGCGAAAGGCAGTCACATTGGTAAACGTGAGCACGGCGCCAATGATGTTCTGACCGGTCCTATAACAGCCGATGCTGAGGGAAAACCACGATCGGGTGCCGACGGCCACCTCCACCCGGCGGGAGGACCCGCCAGCGATGACATGCTCGCAGAGTTCCTCCAGGTTTCGCATTCCAGCGAGCATCTCGATTGAATGCAACTGCCTGCCATAGTCAGAATAGCTAAGGGACAAAAGCGTTGCCGCAGCCGGATTTAAACTGACCAGCGTCAAGTCGCAGTCGACGACGAGAACGGGAAGCTCGATACAATGAATAAGCTCCATCCCAAGCGAGCCTGAAGCTTGATGAGTATCTGACATTTTCCGATCCAACCTGGCATTCGATAAGATTCTCACCGTCAAGTCGTTATTCACAAGCACGGTACAAAACGCCGCTCCGCTGGAGCACGGAGCTAGCGACATCGGGGAGCGCCTGGCGCAGGGCGAACAACAACGCCTGGGAGGATGGCATGGCGAGCGGGGGTGCATAATGCTCGAGGAGCTTCGTTTCAAGAACGCTCGCCTCCACCGGTCCAACGATCTCCCGAAGTGCCTCAGCTACTGCCCGTTTCAAGCGGGTGTAATTCTGCACAGGAATGAGGTGCGAGTGACTCTGCCCGAGCCTTGGCAGCATGCGGGTGTGAATCTCTCCGTCAAAGTTGTCCATCAGGAAGGAGCAGAAGATTGCAATTTCCTGTTCGCGCGCAAGTTGATCGAATAAGTCCTCAAGAGCCATGCTGGCGGCGGCGTTGCCTCGTTCCCAGAGAACATTGACCATCTCACCCCACCAGCGAACTTTCGGATACCGGTCCCGCCCGCGCGCGCGCGCGATCGCCTCGCCGGCCAGACCCAGGAACAAGGGCGCATCTGGCATTTTTCCTTCCATGAAGCGAGGCAAGAGCTCATCGGCATCGACCACTGTCAGCTGACCTTGCTGCTGAGCTGCCTTGATATCAACGCCCTCAGCCTCGAGACGAGGACAGAAAGCTTCCCAGTGAGCTGCGGTGGGCACCAAAATAAGCGCTTCCCCGTGTGTAAGTGCAGCGGCGGCGAAGCGGCAGACGGCTCGGTTAAGAAACTCCTCATCCTGGTAGAGCTGAACAATATGATCGCAGGGCGCAGCATCGTGAAGGAGACCTCGCCAGGGTTCGGGAACGTCCGTTTTGCATCCATGCCCTTCGGAAAAATGCTCCAAGGCTGTCAGAGAATCCTTAAGCTGGTGCTGCGAGTCTTCCTCAAAGCAATTCATAGTCGTCCTTTTGCCATGGCAGAGCCAGGTCTTTCGTTGCTTTGAAAGAATTGCAATCGTGGAGTTGCAATGCGGTGTTTATGCAGATGCAGATTTGTAGCCTGGAGTTGTTCTGAGCGGATTCGGCACTTCCTGCTCCACCAAACCGGGGAAACTTCGCGCGGATTTGCTGTCAGCCATGAGCCTAAAGACAAAAAAGCTGCGTGCGCGCCGCAATCCCTTCCGCCGAATCGAACCGGTTGGAAGCCCTTAAAGAATGGACTTCCCTCCACTGAGGGTCCAGGCGCGGTCGAGAAGTGCAAAACCCTGAATTCGACTTCCAGCTTCATTGGTCTGGCAGGAGCAGGTGCGTTTGACCGGAAGTCAAACCGATATCGCCCGAACAGCAAATTGAAAAGCAGGTCATCGAGATGAAAATCCCTTGGAGGTTCATGCTCCTGCCCTGCTCGCGACGCCGCTGCAGGCGAGATCCTCTTGATTAGAGAACGAGGATTAGGGAGCGAGGCGCGCACGCCTAAACATCAGCTCCACCGGCACGCCGCTCGATTCATCGCGTTCCGCCAAGTCGTCCGTTGGGCGGTCCGTCAACAGTCTGAAGAAAATTGTCGATCCATGCCGAAGAAGATCAACGACTCCAGCCGCTCCTGGGAAAATCCTGCAGCTTCCACCTGACCCTTTCCACTCAAAGTTTCTATTGGGGTCTCAAATTCCTTGCTCGGATTGCATGCGGTTGGGAAAAGAATAGTACATCGATCGAACGGTTCATCGGGTAGCACGTAGAACGACAATTGGCTGTAACTATAGATCTAATATTTTAGGCTGATTCTCGGGATATCGGTTCGGGACGCTCGCTGAGCATATCCATCGTAACCATCCACGTGCAGTGATCGTTGTGATCTCGCTCGGCAGACTCGAGGTCCAGCCCCGGCCGTGGCTTAACAGTGAGGAAACATCTCGGGCAGATCGAATCAATCGATCCGTCATCATTCTCGCGTCGATGAAATTGCATCGCGTTAGCGTCCATAAGAGTGAAGCCTTGGATACTGGGTCTTGGGGAGTTACTATAGCAAAAAACTGACGACTTGTCTGCCAGAATTCGAGTAGCGCGGGTGGCGGACTTGGGACGTCACCGGGCAGGCTGCACGGGGTCGAAAGGATGTCCGGAGAGTAATCCCCCAAAAACAAGTCCCTCCGGCAGTCGCATCGATTCCCGTAAGGGGCAGATCCCGCGAAACATTGGGGACCGACTCGGCGCCGGAGCCCCATCGAAGCCTTCTCGAAACAAGGTCGTCGGTCGGCTTGTCCGGCTGGTCCGGCTGGTAGAAGTCGATCTTTACGCCGTTGCCATGAGCCCGCCAGAGAGCATGGTCGACGCCATTGATTCCGCAGTATAATTAAATCCGAAGCGGGAGTAGCTCAATGGTAGAGTAGCGGCTTCCCAAGCCGTTGGTTGCGGGTTCGATCCCCGTCTCCCGCTCCAGATCCGGCCCGGCATTGGGGCAGGATCTACCGCTCAAAATCCTCTACTACCTCAAGATGCCTTCCCGGCTATACCGTCCAGAATCTTTCCAAAAAGGGGGGATGAGACAGGCAAACCGGTCCAGTATGCCTAGTGTGCTTTTGGCATATGACAATGAAAACAGCTCGCTTTGCTCACCATCCAGACCTTGAACATTTTGCCTCGCCTGGGGTTTGTTGCCGCTTGGCTTTAGCCCTTCGCCCTTCTGCGGGGCTTCGGTCTGGTAGCCACCGACAGTGGAGGCCTGAGTCAGCTCAAGCTGCTGTCCGCAACATTCCCTGTGCTGGTTGGCCCTGTGCTGGTTGGCCCTGTGCTGGTTGGCCCTGTGCTGG
>Ga0208193_1000548_pt1 | contig 19622 bp, 14 predicted proteins | sample June2015DPH_17_2_FD_184716 | JGI IMG/M metagenome (GOLD analysis project Ga0208193, IMG submission 184716) | Peatland microbial communities from SPRUCE experiment site at the Marcell Experimental Forest, Minnesota, USA - June2015DPH_17_10... | ecosystem: Environmental > Terrestrial > Soil >... | reverse complement strand
GCGAACGATTTACGCATCCGCATCTACGATCACCTACAGCGCCTCTCGCTGGCGTACTTCGATAAACAACAGACCGGAACTCTGTTGTCCACCATCACGAGTGACGTGTCCACCATTCAGAATTTCGCCTCCTCCAATACCCTCGATCTGCTGGTCGACGTTCTAACCATTTTCGGCGTGCTCGCGCTCATGTTTTGGCTCAACTGGGATTTTGCCCTGATCGCCGTCGCAGTGGCTCCGGGCCTGCTGATCTTCGTCAGCCGCTTCAAAAGAGCTGTGAAGAAAGCCACTCACGAGGTTAGATTGCATCAGGCCGATATCGTCAGTGTCGTTAAAGAAGGACTCGAGTCCGTTCGCGTCGTGAAAGCCTACGGCCGTGAAAGCCTGGAAGATTCGCATCTCAGCGAGGTCAGCCGCGAAGCGGTCGATGCGGCGCTCAAGGCGCGGCGCGTCAAATCCCTGCTCTCGCCCATTATTTCGGTCGTTGTGGCCCTTTGCACCGCTGTGGTTCTATGGCGCGGGGCGTCGCTCATTCTCAGAGACTTGATGACAGTGGGCGCGTTGACCGTGTTTCTGGCGTACCTCGGTAAATTCTTCAAGCCCGTGCAGGATTTGGCGAAAAATACCAACGCGATTGCCCAGGCGACCGTCTCATTGGAACGCATCAAACGCATTTTGGATACTGATGACGTCATCAAGGATCGTGCCGACGCGCAGACGCTGGAAACCGTCCGTGGCGCAATCGCGTTCGAGAACGTTCACTTTGGCTATGAGGCCGGGGCGCCAGTCCTCAAGGGCGTTGATTTCGTGATCGAAGCAGGTCGGACGTTGGGCGTGGTCGGCACGACAGGAGGCGGCAAGTCGACCGTGGTCGGACTCATTCCACGTTTCTACGACCCCGACGATGGTCGGATCTTGATCGATGGCGTCGACGCCATGCAATACACGAAAGAGTCTTTGCGCAGGCAAATCGGTTTTGTCCTGCAGGATACGGTGCTGTTCCGGGGCACCATCAAATCCAACATCGCTTACGGCCACACCGGCGCGACGGATACCGAGATCATCGAGGCGGCGAAGCTCGCCAATGCGCACGACTTCATCTCTGCGATGCCGCATGGTTACGACACACTGGTCGGCGAGCGTGGCCTGACCGTATCGGGCGGCCAACGCCAGCGTATAGGGATTGCGCGGGCGATCATCCGAAACTCCCCAATCTTGATTCTGGACGAGCCAACGGCCGCGTTGGACACGGAATCGGAACGCCTCGTCATGGAAGGTCTCACCAAGCTGATGAAGGGCCGTACCGTGATTACCATCGCGCACAGGCTCAGCACCATCCGAGATTCGAACAAGATCATCGTCCTCGATCGCGGTATAGTTGCGGAGCAGGGTACGCATGATGAATTGCTGGCGCGGAAGGGCATCTACAGTGAGTTGTACCGCATTCAGTATGAGAGCGCGCCGGCAAGCGCAGCGCCGTAACACCGCTTCACAGCACATTTCAGAGGCACCGTGAGTCATTCTCTGATCGTACTTCCCGACGACACTGCGCAGCCGATTCTCGATGCCGTTTCGACGGCAAGGAAGTCGCTGCAGATCCGCATGTTCTTGTTCACCGACTCCCGCCTCACCGACGCGGTCATCGCGACAAGACGCCGCGGCGTCAAGGTTCGCGTGATGCTCAACCCTGCTCGACGCGGCGGGGAAAGCGAAAACGACGCAACAAAGGGGAAGCTCGCGGCCGCCGGGATCGAAGTCAAGGACAGCAACCCGGCATTCGATTTGACGCATCAAAAATCAATGGTGGTCGACGGAGCAACTGGATTTGTGGAATCCTTCAATTGGGAGACGCGGAATTTGACCTTGACGCGCGATTACGCGGTGGTCACGGCGAACAAAACCGAGGTCGCCGAAATGGACGCATGCTTCGAGTCCGATTGGGGGCGCACGACATTCAGCCCCGGTGGGCACTCGCAGCTCATCTGGTGCCCCAACAACGGGCGCGAGCGGATAGCCGATTTCATCGACTCTGCAAAACACTCCCTCTGGTTGCAGAATGAGCGGTACCAGGACACGGTCATCATCGAGCGGCTGGTGCGCGCCGCGATGCGGGGAGTGCGTCTGCACATCCTGGCGCGGCCGCCGCACACTCTAAAAAAGGACAAGTTGGTGGAAGGAGTGGGTGGGTTGCGAATAGTGCACGATGTGGGCGCCAAAGTTCATGCGCTCAAAGGCCTCAAGCTGCACGCGAAGATGATTCTGGCGGACGAAAGGCGCGCGATTGTCGGCTCCATCAACCTCTCCCCAGGTAGCTTCGACGGACGACGAGAACTCGCCATCGAAACTGACTCGCATCATGTCGTCAAGCGGTTGAACGAAGCGGCGCAGACGGATTGGGCGAACTCGCAGAAGCTCGATCTGACGGACGCCGGACTTCTCCATGATTTGGAAAAGAGGTCCGAGACGGCCGACGGCGCCGAGTTGCTGGTCCTCAAGCCTTCGGGCGAGGATTCCTGAAAATCAGATGCGTCGACGCCGAGCAATTCCTACGCAGCGCCACCATGCTCGCCTGAATCGCTCGTGCCCTGCCTGGCGAAGCGCCGTTGCGCATCGGACAAGTGCTGGATGATGACGTAGGATGTGATGTTGACCCCGATGCCTGCCAGGAGCGCCGGCAGCACGTAGAGGCCGACCGTGATTTCAGAGTTGAAGACGAGATCATCCGCCGTCGATGGCGTCTCTTGAGAACGACGCTTCAGCGCTTGAAGCAGATAGATATCCACGCCGGCAATTGCCACCAGCAAAAGTCCCAAGGCCAGGACATGGTTGCGCGAGACCTTCCGAATGGTGAGACACACCCAGATGATCGCCGCCGGAAAGACGACGGAAAACATCACCAGCAGCCAAAACTCGAACTCGACGAAAACGGACTGGCTCATGATGAGGAAACTCCGAGAATAAGAAATTTCTAATTCCATTGCGCACAGCGCCGACAGCGATGCCGCCACGGCCACGGATGTGCGGCCCGCCGGCTTCGATGGCCAGCGCGTGAAGCAGCGATCGGATAGTAACCCCAGCCGCTCCCGGTTGTCGTCTTACCGCGGAGGCCGGTGAGGTAAAGAAACTTTCCGGACCTCCGAAGGTACCCACGTTTGTGTTGAATGTTTTACAGCGTGAAGCGACCGACTCCGGTTGTCGTTCAGGACCCTTAACTGAGAAAGGGCGCCTTCGGGTACTGCGAAAATATGGAAACTTCGCGCTGGCATACTCGGCGACTTTTCAACCAAATCTGGATTATTACGGAGGGGAGGAAGGCTTTCTCGCTTACAAGCAGGTCGGCAGCACCGCCTTCGTTCTTTCCAATCCCCTCGCACCAATGGGTGTTTGCGGGGATCTGATCCGTAGTTTCGTGAGGGAGAGAAGCGACGTCTGCTTCTGGCAGGCCTCGCGGCCCGTCGCAAGAATCCTCGAGAAGATCGGCTTTCGAGTGAACGAGATGGGGACCGAAACCCGCATAGAACTCGGTGGCTATGATTTCGAGGGGCCGAGGAAGCGGAATTTCCGTAGGGCGCTCAATCGGGCAGCCTGCTGCAGCTACACGATAGCGGAGCGCTCAGTGACTTCGCTCGATCTCGAAGAATTGCGGACGGTCTCGGAACGATGGCGGCAAACGCGCGGGGTGAAGAACCGCGAGATGACATTTTTGACCAGGCCGGCCATCCTCGATGACGAGGTCGATGTCCGCAAGTTCTTTGCCTTCGACCGCACGGGTAGTCTGCAGGCCTTTGCGTTTTTCGATCCAATCTACAAAGGGGGCAAGGTTGTGGGCTATCTCTGCTCGGCCAAACGCCGGCTCCCCGAAGCAGACACCTTGGTAGGATACGCGATCCTTCATCGGGCCATTCAAACGTTTCAAGACGAGGGAAAAGCAATTCTTTCCCTCGGGCTCTCACCACTATGTGGCATTGAGGATAAGGAGTTGTCCAGCAATCGGCTGGTGAGCTTTGGCTTTCGCGCGGTCTATCGCAGTCGGCTGTTCAATCAGCTTATCTACCCCCTTCAGGGGTTCGCCGCGCACAAGGGGGCGTTTGGCGGATACGCCGCGCAGACTTATTGCGCTTTCGAAAGAGGTCGCGCGCTGTCGCAACTCGTCAAGATGCCTAGAGCGTGCAATCTGACTTGACCTGAGACGTACTGCGGGGTTTGACGCGATCAATGCCTCTCAACGATTGCGCAATCGCACTCCTCGGCCGACGCCGCTGCTGCTGCCGCCTTCACTGATCAATTCGATTCCTAGGTCCTCGAGCGCGCGGACGACCTTGGTCAACGAGTCGACATTGCCGCGAATGAGGCCATCGCTTGCCTCCATGCGTTGAATGGTGGGCACGGAGAGCTGTGCTCGCTTCGCCAGAACTGCTTGGTCGATCCCAAGAAGTGCCCTCGCAGCGCGAAGTTGTGGCGCGGTTATCATGTTTCAGGCATCATTATGTATATATTAACGGTAATAATATATGTTATTTCCATCTGTACCGCCAGTTCAGCGATCTCGTCTCATTCGGGCCCGGGTTGGCGTTCGACTGCTGCACGGGTGCCGAGCGGTTTCATGATCGCTCTGCTGCGCGCGAAGACCGATGGCTTGTGGACCCGAGCCCATATCGGCAACAACGTGTTGGCAGGCGTGGTGGTTGGAGTCGTTGCACTGCCGCTCGCCATGGCGTTCGCGATAGCGAGCGGTGCCCGCCCGGAACAGGGGGTATATACCGCGATCGTTGCCGCGGTGATGACTTCCCTCTTCGGCGGAACGCGTGTGCAGATTTCAGGCCCCACGGGCGCATTCGTTGCCGTGCTCGCCATCATTACCGCGCAGCACGGGATTGCCGGTCTGCAAATCGCGACGCTGATGGCGGGGATGATACTGCTGGCATTCGGCGTCGCCCGCCTGGGCGTCGTCATCAAATATATACCGAATCCGGTAATCGCCGGGTTCACGGCAGGGATCGGCGTCATCATATTCGTCGGGCAATGGAAGGACTTCTTCGGACTGTCCCCGGCGCCGGCGGGCCCGCGCTTTCACGAGAAATTCTTGTCGCTGCTCGAGGCGTGGTCGACGATCAATCCCGCCACGGCCGGCCTCGGTCTGCTCGCTCTCACGATCCTGATACTGGGCGCGCGGTATTTGAAGCGCATACCCGCGCCGCTGGTCGCGCTGGTCGTGGTCACTGTGGTGCAGGCGATCGGGCGGTTCAAAGGGGTGGCAACGATCGGTTCTGCCTTCGGCGGCATCCCTCGTTCTCTGCCTTCCTTTTCGTTTCCGTCCGTGACGTTCACCCAGTTGATTTCCCTGATAGGCCCCGCATTCACCATTGCGCTGCTGGGCGCGATAGAGTCGTTGCTGTCGGCAGTGGTATCCGACGGCATGACGGGGACCCGACACGACTCGAATCAGGAACTCATCGGGCAAGGAATTGCCAACATCGCTGCGCCGCTCTTTGGCGGGTTCGCGGCCACCGGCGCCATCGCGCGTACGGCGACCAATATTCGTAACGGCGCAACGAGTCCGCTCGCGGGCATCGTGCATTCGTTGTTTCTGGTATCAGTCATTCTGCTGCTCGCCCCGCTGGCATCCGACATACCGTTGTGCTGCCTCTCGGCGATCCTATTTGTCGTTGCGTGGAATATGAGCGAAGTGCGGCACTTTCTGCGGATAATCCGTGGCGCCCCCAGGCCCGATGTCGCGGTATTGCTCCTGACGTTTCTATTGACGGTATTCGTCGACCTCGTGGTGGCGGTCAACGTGGGCGTGATCCTTGCCGCCCTTCTCTTCATGCGGCGGATGTCGGACGCCGTGAGTATTGAACCTCACACCCGGGCGCCGGCATCCGAATTCAACGCCGTCGCGAGCGCCGGGGGCGCCGGCGTCGTGATCTACAGTATTGAAGGTCCATTTTTCTTCGGAGCCGCGGAGAAGCTCGAGCGAAGTTTGCAACACGTTCAGCGGCGAACGACGACGCTCGTGTTGCGTCTGGGGAACGTGCCGTTTGTCGATGCGACAGGTATCTTCGCCCTCGAGGAAATTCTCGCCGACTTCAAGCGAAACGGCGCCGCGGTGCTGTTGACGGAGGTTCGTCCGAATGTGCTTTATAAACTCGAGCGCGGCGGCCTGATCGACCTCATCGGCAAGGAGAATGTATTTGAATCGCTGAGCGAGGCCTTGGCCCGCGCCGAGCAGTCTAGATCCGCCGCCCGCTAGTCAACCAGGCATCCAAGCAGGACCCCACTCGAGCAAGCAATCCAGTATGGTTTAAGATTATTATGCGCATAACGCGTTGATCCTCGGGCGACAACATGAAACCTCCCAGGCACCTGCCGTGATGCGTCTGTGCGCACCGCTGCTGCTTCTGTTGGTCTTGGGCCCGGGCTCCATGTTCGCGGCCGAACCGTCCGCGCCGGCCCTGGAACTCGTGGTATTGGGCTCAGGTGGGCCCGGCGCCGCCGGGCGTGCGGCATCGAGCTACTTGGTGTTGATCGACGGCGTTGCGCGAATACTGGTGGATGCGGGTCCCGGCTCATTTGCCCGGCTCGGTGAAGCGAAAATTTCTGTGGCGGACACCGACACGGTCCTGCTCACCCATCTGCACATCGATCACGCCGGCGAGCTGCCCGGTCTATTCAAGGCGCGCGCGGTTTCAGCTTCAGGCCCCATCGTATTCGACGTATGGGGTCCCACAGGCTCGCCCGCGCACGATCAAGACGCCTACTTCCCCAGCACCAGTCGGTTGATGCAGCTATTGTTCGGAGCGACAGGTGCTTACGCGTACTTGCGCGATTTTTCCTCACCCATGACGGTGCACGCGCACGATATTCCCGCACCCATCGAGAAGACACTCACGCCTGCAGTGCCTCAGCCAATCATCAAACGAGGTGATGTCTCGATGACTGCCATCGCCGGACATCATGGCGACGCGCCGTCGGTGATTTATCGTATTGAATACCGGGGCAGGAGCGTGACCTTCTCCGGAGACATCGATGCGCAGGGTCTGCCTGCACTGCGCCGCATCGCCAAAGGAACCGACTTGCTGATATTCAACAGCGTGGTGCTCGATCCGCCCGGCTCGCCCGCCATTCTCTACAGCCTGCACACGCCTCCGCATGCCATTGGCGAACTCGCCAAGGACGCCGGCGTCCACGGTCTGCTGTTGAGTCATATTTCCCCGGCCATTGATGCAAACCGCGATGCCGTCCTGGCATCCATCCGCCAGAGCTACGCGGGACCGGTGACCATCGCCAAGGACGGACTGCGGCTGCAGCCCTAGTCTGCGTTCCGGCAAGGGCGCGGCCAAATAGCAGCCGGATTCTTCGACGAAGTCGTGTACCTATCGATCCACGAGAAGTGAAAATTTGCCGGCTCGACCTCAGATCAGCGGCGGGTCTCGGTCTCGCTCAACATGCCGGTGGCGGCCGACCGCGGCAATGAAGGAATGCGCGTTCGCGGCAGTTCCTTTTTGGCCCTCCATGAGTAAACCCCGGTCCGCATCGCCCGACGGCAGGGTCAATGGGATGCCTGCCTTGTTCAGAATCCTCGACGAGTCCCCGAGCGCAAGGATCGTTTTGCAATGCCGGTACTGATCCTTGACGAATTCGAGAGTGCGTCCGTCGCGACACAGCGTATCGACCGCTTCTCTCCCGCCCGGCAGCACCAGCGCATCGAAGAGGACGGCGGGCGAATTCTCGAGCGTGGCGTCGATTTCCAACGGTTCGTCGTCCTCGCTGCGTACCGTGCCTAAGCGGCTGCCCAGGAGGCGCGTGACCGCGCCGGCGCCATTGAGTGCCTCGATCAGATCAGTGACGGGCTTTGATTCAAGCCCATCCGCGAGCAAAATCGCGATTTTGCGGGTTGCGACGCTGCCGTCGCCCGGGAGCGCCTCGAGGGACAAGGCAGGGGAGGCCGCAATTTCCACCTTAGCCGCTGTTTTCGTCGCGCGGGGCATCGGCTCGGGGAGTTCGATCCCCAGATCGCCGGCGAGTCCCGCCGCCAGTTCCTTCGATACATTGAGGAGCGATGAGACCATCCGTACCCGGATCGCTGGCACCGTGAGCTTGGTGAGTTCGAAGCGAAATGCGCCACGGATATGCGCTTTCTCAACCTCGGTCTGACTCTCAAAAAACAGCTTTGCCTGCGCGTAGTGTTCGGCGAATTTTTCGGGCTTGCCTCGCACCTTATCGACCGGGCTGTTGTTGGGCTCGATTGCCTTGGCAAACGATGAAAATCCTGCGGCGCCGGCTTGGAACGGGCAGCCGCCCCCCAGGGAATTAGGCTCATAGGCAACCCGACCCCGCGCGATGGCTTGGCGGTGAAAGCCATCTCGCTGATTGTTGTGCACTGGCACCAAAGGGGCATTGATGGGGATTTCGTGGAAATTAGGGCCGCCTAGGCGGGTGATCTGCGTGTCCACATACGAGTGGATGCGGCCGTGGAGCAAGGGATCATTGCTGAAGTCGATACCCGGCACCACATGGGCGGTGCAAAAAGCGACCTGCTCGGTCTCGGCGAAGAAGTTATCCGGATTGCGATTGAGCACCATGCGGCCGACAGGTTTCACAGGAATGAGCTCTTCGGGAATCAACTTGGTCGAGTCCAACACATCAAAGCTGAATTTCTCCGCGTCCGCCTCCGAGAAGATTTGAAGTCCCAGTTCCCATTCCGGGTAGTTGCCGGATTCAATCGCCTCCCACAGATCCCGGCGATGGAAATCCGGGTCTGCGCCCATGATTTTGACCGCTTCGTCCCAGACCAGGGAGTGCGTTCCCAAAGAGGGCTTCCAATGGAATTTGCAGAACGTGGATTTACCTTGCTCATTCACCAGGCGAAATGTATGAACGCCAAACCCTTGCATCATGCGATAGCTTCGGGGGATCGCTCGGTCCGACATGATCCACATCAGCATATGGGTGGATTCGGGCATCAGGGAGACAAAATCCCAGAACGTGTCATGCGCCGTAGCGGCCTGAGGCATTTGATTGTGCGGCTCCGGCTTGGCCGCATGAATCAAATCGGGAAATTTCATGGCGTCCTGAATGAAAAACACGGGGATATTATTGCCGACCAGATCCCAGTTACCCTCATCCGTATAGAATTTGACCGCGAAGCCGCGCACATCGCGCGCGGTATCTGCCGAGCCCCGCTCTCCCGCAACGGTGGAAAAACGGACGAACACCGGAGTTCGCTTGCCGGTTTCCGTAAAGGGAGCGGCTCGGGTTAAGCTGGTTAGCGGTTCGTACGCTTCAAAGAAGCCGTGCGCTGCCGAACCTCGAGCGTGAACGATGCGCTCGGGTGTGCGCTCATGGTCAAAGTGAGTGATTTTCTCGCGGAGGACGAAGTCCTCCAGTAGCGTTGGGCCTCGCAGGCCAGCTTTCAACGAGTCCTGGTTATTGGCGACCGGGACGCCTTGGTTCGTAGTGAGCACCTGGTCATCCGAGTTGACCCGTTTGCCCTCCAGCGATCCGCCCAGGGATTGAGGCTCGAGCGTGGCGGGGCCGGTCTTAGGCGATTCATTCCTTTCGCTAAGGGTTCCCGCTCCCGTTGTCGGCGAGGGTATGAGTTGGTGCGGACCTTCGGGAGGGGCCGAAGTCCGCGGCGCATACTCGAGAGGCTTTGCCGAATTGAACGGTATCGCCTGCGCAAGCGTCTGTTGCTCCGCGACATGATCGGCAAGCTCCGTGCGACCGGCGGTCGGATGTGACGGTCCGCTCATCGTGGTGCCCAGCGCCGATTTACTGCCTTCCTGACCCTTGTGTTTGGACGTTGCGCGCGCGGCCGACTTGCGCTCACTCTTTCGTGTAGGCATGACTGAAACTCCTGATCTAAAGTGGCTGCGCCCCGGGGTCCCGAGCGGTGCGTGAGCGGGAGCGCGCCTGTCCGGCACGCAGTCGTCCAGGGCACAACAAGCATTGCACGCATCAGTCGTTCACCATAGCGGACAAGCGCACGATGTGACGTAGCCGCTTTCCGACGCCGCGGCATCAAGGTTCGCGTGATGCTCGAGCCGCTGTTTGCCGACTCGAAGCGAAGAGTCAGGAGGCGAGGAGGACGGGCGACAAGTCGACGAATAATCCCGGCACGGCGGTGATCGCTGTCGTGCCCCGCGCGTCGTGCGTGCGGGTCTCGGTGTAAACGTCACCTGTCAACGAGCCGAAGACGTGCAAGCGCCGCTTGGGGAGGTCCATGATCCATACCTCCGGTACGCCGTGACGTGCATACAGCGGCGTCTTCAGCGAAAGCCGCGTCCTGTGTATCGAGGGTCAGACTGTAAGGGCCTGGGCCGGAAATACCGCGATGGATTTGCTGCCTGATTGTGTCAATAGGCTGGTCTGAATCGAGAACTGCAACTCCGTCGCGAAGCACGGGCGACTCGCGCCTTACGCCACAGGCTTATCCGACGCGTACGATGCGATTGAGGGGCAGGGTGCGGATGCGCTTGAAGCCCAAAGAGGTATAAAGGTCGATAGCCCGCCTGTTCGGCGCGCCCACGTGCAGCCAGGAATTCAAGCCGCCGTGTCGATGGCGCTCCACGAGACCAGGCACTCTGGGATATTTGACGCTGCGCCTTATCAGCGTTCCGGCAAGGGCGCCGCCAAATAGCAGCCGAATTCCTTGACAAAGTCGACGGAGACGCGCGCGTGGACCCGTCCCTGGCGATCGAGAAACGTCGCTTCGTCATCCACGGGAACGACTGCGCCGTGCCAGACATTCGGGTGCAGATAAAGGCCCCGGGTTCCATCGCACCAAAAGCTTACAAATTTTTGCGGCGTGATGTCATCACCTGGAAGCGCGAGCGGTATGACGAAACCGGCCCCGTTCACAGGGAAGAACAATTGGCCGCCATCGGGATGATAGTTGGCGCGCCAGATCAAGGCGCGTTCGCGTCTGTTATTGGCGGGCGCCGAGGCCACCTCTTCCGGCCAACTGCTCCAACCGAACAGATAGCTGTCGCCTACGGCATTGTTCGTCGCATAGAGGGTTTCTCCATGCCACCGAAATTCGAACAGTCCTTCGGTAACGCCTCCTTGATTGCCCGTATTGGCGTCGATCTCGCGCCAGCCCTGCGCAGGCCAGCGAACAATTTCGATGGGAAAGGTATTCGGATCGTCGACCAGACACCCGTAGCCTTTGAGATTCGCGTCCGATGCGGCCAACAAAGGCGTTTCATGCATGCGGCGCACGCCCGTCGTAGGTTCGTGCGCAATTCTTAGATTAGCTATATCAATCATGTAGAAGCCTCGGAATTAACGTTGGCAGTATGCACCGGCTGCGGCGTACAGTCACCAATGAGCAATGCAATCACGCCGGTCGATAGCACTCCCGCAGCCAGTGCGACGAGGCCCCAGGTAAAGCTGCCCGTCGATGCTTTGATCCAACCGATAATGAGCGGACCGACAAAGCCTCCCAGATTGCCGAGGGCGTTGATGAGCGCGATGGCGCCGGCGGCGGCGGCGCCCTGCAGACGTGCGGTGGGTAGAGTCCAGAAAATGGGCAAGACGGCCAAGGTCCCGGCGGCGCCGAGCGTGATCGCAAATACCGAGGTCACCGGCGAGTGCGACAGGAAGGCGCTCGTCGCAAGCCCGCAGAATCCGGCCAACGAAGCGATCGCCAAGTGACGTACCCGCTCACGGTTCCGATCGGAATGACTCGACCACCACATCATGACGACCGCTGCCACCGTATAGGGTATCGCGATGACATATCCGATCGACGCCGGAGGCAGGTCCATGGTCGCAAAGATCTGCGGTATCCACAAAATCACGCCGTACAAACCCAGTTCGACTCCGAAGTAGCACAAGCTCAGTATCAGCACTTGCGGATCGAGCAGAGCCTTCAACACGCCCGGTCTGCGTGCGCCATCGTTGTTCAGCCTTTCCCGTTGTAAAGTATTTTCCAGCCATTGCTGCTCGTCCTCCGCCAGCCATTTGGCGTCGGCCGGAGTGTCCGGCAGATAAGACAGGGTGATAAAACCCAACAGCAAGGACGGAATCGTTTCAATGAGGAACAACCATTGCCATCCGGATAAGCCGTACGTGCCGTCCAGTCGCAGTATTGCGCTCGACAGAGGTCCGGCAAGGGCGGTGGAGATTGGGATGGCCGTCATGAAACGGCCGGCGAGGCGGGCACGACTGGCGATGGGTACCCAATGCGTCAGATAATACAAAATGCCGGGGAAGAAGCCGGCTTCCGCAGCCCCGAGCAAAAAGCGCAGCCAATAAAAGGACGACACGCTCGACATAAAAGCCATCGCCCCGGCGACGAGGGCCCATGTGATCATGATTCGTGCGATCCAGCGGCGGCCGCCCACTTTATGGAGAATGAGATTGCTCGGCACTTCGAAGATGCAGTACCCGACAAAGAATATTCCGGCTCCCAGCCCGAATACATAGGCGGAAAAGCCCAAGTCGCGGGTCATTTGCGCGGCGGCAAAGCCGACCGAGACTCGATCGATGAAAGCGGCGATATACAATACCGATAGGAACGGGATGAGACGAGTGCTCACTTTGCTCAAGGTGATTGTTTCCAAATCGGAGTTCAATGGTCGCCCTCGGTAGCGTCCGTAGCCGATTGTGATCGCCCCGCCGTGCGGTCGACCCAGATGGGATCCGTAAAGGCCTTTTGCCCCTGCACATCTTCCACCACCAACGAGTACCAGGTGCTGCGGTCGGGCGACAGCGTGAACTGCACGTGCGCCTCTTCATGCCGGTCCCGGAGATCTCGGGATTCGACCACCGCTCCGTGGCCGATCAATTCGATGCCCTTCAAACCGGCGATCGACTGCAAATCGACAGCTAGCGTCACGGGCCGGCCGGGACCGGCCTCTATGCGTGTGCCGAACATAATCGAGGGAAAGATCAGCGGTCCGTGCGATACATAGCCGTTACCGTCCTTGAGGGCCTGCGTGAAACTCGCCGCGGTGAGGGGGCTGTGCGGATGGGCAAAGGTCCGCACGCGCCCGGTTTCCTCGTTCCACACATCGTGCGTGTCGGTACCGGCGCTCAGATAGTAGCGGCGCCCCTCGTTCCAATAGTCCCAGAGTCGATGAACTACCTTCATGTCGTCGTCGGGCGCGGATGCATTGATCTCAATCAAGTCGAATGCCGGGTTGAATCCACCGGGCGCGACGCCGGCCGCGACGCTGGTGAAGTAGCCATAGGGTATGAACGGATGATTCACTTGAATCACGATGGCGCCCAGGCGCCGCGCCTCCCTGAATATGTCGTCGATCGTGGCCGTGCCGGTATCGATCGCGGGCTTATCGCCGAGGGTGAGGGGGTAGGCGTTGAAATGGCCCCACGACGCCGACAGCTCGACGGAAGGGATGAATGGAATGCCGCGGCGGGCGGCGATCGCCTGCAGCGTCCGGTGATTGACGGTCGAATCGTGATCGCTTACGAACAGAAGATCCAGGCCGGCCGCGAGCTGCGAACGCGCCAGATCCGCCGGCGGCGTGACTGCCTCCGCCTGGTCGGCGTGATGGTGCAGGTCGGCCGAATACCAACCGCGGGCCGGTGGGTCGAAAAGCGGCGTGAGAAGGATTTTTTCCTCCAGGTCACCGTGCGCGCCGACGGTCAACGCCACCTCCTGGCCCGGAGCTAGAAATGCCCCCCCGTGCGACACTCGGAAACTGTACTTGCCCGGCGCTATGGTGACATCCGCGTGGCCTTTGCGATCGAGCTCGGTAAAGAAAACCTTTCGGCCGAGAAACTCGACCAGGGGCCGCTGCCCCTGAATGATGCTGATGCGCGCGTCAAGCGGTTGGGCGCTGCGTGCATCCGCAACCGAGAAGCGGATGCGGCCGGGTGCTTGCACTCCATGAAAATTCAGAGTCGTCCGGGCGCCGTCGACGATCGAGAGCAGAACCGGCGGGGTCTGCGAGCTGTCTTGTGCGGTGGCATAGAGACGATAGTCGCCCGCCGGTAGATGCATCTCGTAGCGACCGCCGTGGCCCATCGACCATGCATAGGGCTGGCCGGCCTTTTCGACCACCACCACGGGCTCGTCGACAGAGTTGCCTTCGCCGTCCGTGACCGTGCCGCTCAAAGTCCCCGCCGGCAGGTGCTTACGCTCGATCTCCGCGCTCACCACGGGCGTCAAGTCCCCGTGGACGCCGACCTGCAACCAGGCCTCGAAAGTCCGACTCGCACCCGGCGCGAGCGTGTGCAAGCGAAACATATCGCGCGATCCATTGGCGATGTGGTCGACGTAGGGCGCGTGCAGAGCGATGCTCCACTCATGGTCATAAGCAACCATTCGATCGGCCAGCGCGCCGTCGGTCGCCCCTTGCTTCGCTCCCCGAAGTCCCGGGACGCCGAATAGATAGCCGCCCTTGGGCCACAGCGTAAAGCCCGAGAGCAGATCGGTTAGAGCCGCCTGGCCGCCGTTGCGCATGGTCGCTCGGAGTTCCACATGGTCGGAGCCGGACTCGAGCGTATACACCGTGGTCAGCGTGACCTTGCCCCAATTGCGAACGGTCCGGATAACGACGCGGCGGGGACTGCGTTCCATCACATCGAGGTGTTGATGGCTATTCGGCCATCCCGACCAGTTGTTCGGAATGAAATCCGCGAACACCACCCGATCGCGCCCGATCTTTCCATCGTGCACCGGAGCGACATCGATGATGGCGCCGCGCGGAACGCCGTAGGGCGGCGGCGTATCGACAGCAATCGCGAAGGCTAGTTTCTCGTTGATAACCGTCACATCGTGTGCGGCTCGCGCCTCGCCATCGACGATGGGAGTCGCACCCACGAGGACGCGGACCTCCGCCTCCGCCGCCAGACAGGGCAACGCCGCTGCGAGCAGGACCGATAAGGCGGCTTTCAACATAAAGTACTGAAGCTCTTGACGAAGGGACTAAGACTAGCCGAAGTGGCGGCGAGCCGTAGGCTAAGTTGTTCGGCGGCCTCCACGGTACATGACGCGCAGGAAAACCCGCGGCGCCAACAGCGAAACAGGCGCCGCGACGAGATGGATTACGCGGATGAACGCGATAGAGACCTGCGAGTCACGCTCGGCAGCACGCTGCAGCCGCGCGATGTAGGCATTCATAATGCGGAGCGCTGGCGATCGGCGGCCGGGCACGTTCGGCAGCGCGAGATCGCTGCCAACCGCCAACTGCCAAGGCGCGTCGATTGCCTTCGCGGCAGATCGAAAGAAGCGTTTGGCAAGCCCATCCTCGCCGCCCGCCAGCGCGGCATCCAGCGCAATCGCCTGGCAGGCCGCCGCGGTCATTCCCTGGCCGTAGATCGGATTGAAGCTGGCCAGGGCATCTCCGAGCAGGAGGTAACCACGCGGGAAGCGGTGCAACCGCTCATAATGCCTGCGCTGACTGTGCGGGAAGCCATAGCGGATTACCGGGCCTATCGGCTCGCCACGCTGGACGAGCGAGGCGATCTCATTGGCGCCCACTGCGCACGCCCGGTGCCACATGGCATCGAGCGTGGGCTCAACGTGATCGCCGGCATAGCCGCCAACAGCGGCGACCCAACGCGCGTTACCGTTCTCGTCGGGTTCTTGCGCTATGAGTGCATACGGGCGCGGCAGCAGGGGAGTGGCCGCGCCTATGATTGCGGCCAGGGGCGGGCGCACGCCGGCTTCGCGCCGAAAGTAGGCGCTGGTGTAGCAGAGTCCGATGACGACCCGCTCTTCGGACACCTGTTCGTAACCCCAGTCGCGCAGCCACACTGGGCTGTGCGAGCCGCGGCCGGTGCAGTCCACCACCAGCCCGGCGGCCAGCAAATGCTCGACGCGCGCGCCTGCACGGGAACGATAGCGCACCGCGGTGACCCGGCCGCCAGATGAGTCGTGGACGGGCGCGAGTACGTCGACGTCGGTGACTATGCGTGTCCCCGGCAGCACCCGCACGCGGCGGCGCAGCTCGGCTTCGATCGCCAACCGGCTCACTGCCAGAGCCATGAGACCGCTGTCGCCTTGCGCGAAGCGTCGGCCGTTGGCATCGATTGCCGCGTCTGCGGCGACGTCGCCGGCGATGGCGCCTTGCCCGATCAGCGCATCGCTGAACCCAGGGAAGAGCCTCTCCAGGATCTCGCGTCCCCGCGCCAGCAGGCCATGTGGATGCACCGCGTGCGGCGTGCCCTTGCGCGGCTCGGGTCGGTCGGGCAACTCATCGCGCTCGAGCAGAACGACCTCGGCGAAGCGCTCGCAGAGCACGCGTGCCGTCAGCAGCCCGGCGATGCTGGCGCCGAGGACGATGGCCCGTCGATCATCGGATTTGGCGACCACCAGGGTCTCCTGCCAAGACCCTCCTCGCGAGTCCGTCGGCTTAGATGCGAGCTTCGAGGATCATGTTAAAGGGACCTTCGGTGGCTCGCCGCACCTTTGAAAATCCGGCGTCCCCTATTATTGCAGATAGTTTTGCTTGGCCCGCCTGCGCACCCAGGCCTTCGCCAACCTCCTGATCGAGCGATGTGGGAACGCAGATCATGGTCGACGCGTTGTAATATAGGCGACCCACGGGATTCATATTCTGCTCAGGCCTGTCCGCTGCGATCGGTTCGACAATCATCCATGTCCCGTCCTTCTTGAGAATTTTGCGCACGTGTGCGGCGCATCCTCGTGGATCTCCCATATCGTGCAGGCAATCGTACATGGTGACGAAATCGAACCCGTTTTCGGCAATCTCCTTCGCCTTGGCAATCTCGAATCGCACACGGTCGCTGACACCGTGATGCTCCGCGTGCTTGCGTGCCTCAGCGATAGAGGGCTCGTGAAAATCGTATCCGACGAATTGGCTACTTGGGTACGCCTGCGCCATGAGAATCGTGGAGAAGCCGACACCGCAGCCGATGTCGGCCACCTTGGCGTGTGCGGCGAGTTTTTCCGTAACGCCGTCCAATGCCGGAATCCAGGTTTGCACGATATTATTGACATAGCCCGGCCGAAAGAACGCGCCGGTCGCACAGAAGAGGCACCCGGCCGAGTCGCCCCAGCGTACCCCGGATCCGTCGCGAAACGCTTGCTCAACCTTCGGCTCCGCTTCGATCATCGCCGCAGCGAGGTCGAAGGCACCGGCCAAGTAGACAGGACTATCCTTGGTCACGAAGATCATCGCTTGTTCAGGATTGATGCTGAAAGTGTCGGTGCTCGGATTGAATTCTATGTATCCATTGGACGCTTGCGCCAGCGCCCACTCTCGAACGTATCGCGGCGACAAGCCCCCCGCACGCGCCGCCAGGTCGGCAGCCGTGGCAGCACCGCCGGCGTTTAGTGCGTCGAACAAGCCCAGCCGAAATCCAATCCGTGTGGTTGGTACGCTGAAGGCGCCTCCGAGATCGCCAAGCATCTTGCCAATGAATGCGTGAAACTTCTGTTCGTTTAATTGCCCCATGATCCCTTGCTCCTCTGAGTTGTGTTATCAGTTGCGCCTCTCGATCAATGGTTTGATATCCGAACGCGATCCGATTCAACGTTGGGTTAAGGTCTCTGAGAAGTTTGGTAGTTTCGCACCGATTCTGTTTTCGTGGTGATGAAAATGCAATTCGACGGAACGCTCTTTTACGAAATACGAACGTTCGCGGCGGCGCATCACAGCAAGCGGCTGGGGCTCGGATGGACGGGCTCGCAGCGTCGAAAGGTCCCCTCACCGCGAGACCATTCGCAGCGGCGCGCCGACATAGGTGATCGAATTCGAGCATTTCAGGCATGATACGGCAGTGCCGGGAAGCCGTGCCGCCGGTCGGCCGGTGGCGTCCGAATTGGACTACATTCGGATCAGACTGTAGGCGATCCCCCGCTTCTGTTTATTTTCGTTTAATGTATCGTGAAATGGTGGTCGGTTGGCGCTGCCGGCCGAACCGATTACATACAACTCCAACCATCAAAAACCCAAGGTGAAACAAACTCATGCGTGGACTTAAATTTCTGATGTTGACTGCTGTTGCCGGCGGCTGCTTTTCGGCAATCGCCCCGACGGCACAGGCCCAGGTGAGCGTCAATATCGGTGTGGCCCCTGACTGTCCTTACGGCTACTACGACGTCGCTCCTTATGGCTGTGCTCCTGCGGGCTACTACGGACCGGAATGGTTCAGCGGGGGCGTGTTCATCGGCGCAGGCCCGTGGTTTCATGGTCCCGCCAACTTTCACGGCCACGTCAACAACTCCTTCCACCCAGACCACGGCTATCACGGACCCGTGCCGGCCCGTGGCGAGAAGCCCGTGCCGGAGAAACGGGTCGACGCCGCTCATTTCAAGGGGAACGAGGTGCGGGATGGACGTGGCCATGTCGGTGAGGAAAAACGTTAGCGCTTTTTGAGTAAGCGATTCCAAGGACCTTTGCCGGGGGTGCGGATGCACCTCCGGCAAACCTAAGATGCGGCGGCCGGTCGAATGCCGCCAGGTTCGTACTGGCCGGCACCGATTAGTGCTGATCTACCGACGCCCCGGTAGAAGCAAGAAACTCTCGCGCTTTCTCCAAGCTTTGCCGGTACCTGGGCGACGGCTGCGCGGCGTTCCGGAGCAGCAGTCGATAATATCCGGCGGCCTCCTGCCGCAAGCCCAACTGCTCGGCGATCTCGCCCGCGTGGAGCAAGGTATTGAAGCGGCCAGGATCAGTTTGAAGCGACTTTCGATACTCCGAGAGCGCTTCTGTGGGTCGACCTGCGAGTCTCAGCATATCGCCGATCATCTCGCGCGCGGGCAATTCGACCTCGCCCTTTCCGATTTTGTCCTGCCGATCGGCGGCCGGCTTCAACAGGGCAACGGCAGCGTCCGTGTTGCCCGCCGCGAACAGGGTCCAGGCATTAACTTCCGTCCAGAGCGATGAATGGTGAGTTTCCGCCGCAGCCAGCTCATCGGGCTCGTAGGTTTCACGCATACGCGCTTGCGCTTGCGAGGCCGCTTTCTCGTCCTTCAAGTGGCCGGCCCCCACCACCTGAGCCCAATAGATGTGTCGGCTTGCGAAGTTATCGCTAGCGGGTGAGGGTTGAAGCGACATGGCTGCTTTCCAGTCGCCTGTTTCCAGTGCGAGATGAGTGGAGAAATCAGATTCTATGACGTAATAATAGCGGGCGACTCCCGGGGAGAAATCGCTCATTTGTATTTCCCCTGCTTCACGCGTGACCGCGATTGCCCGGTCTTCGTCGCCAATTTGCAAATAGGCGTATTGCAGAAAATCCATCGCATGGAGCCGGTTCTCCGCCTCCGTATGAAGCAGCGCCGGCTGTTCAGAGGCCGCTTTGGACGCAAGGTTGGATTGAATATCTTCGTTCCAGAGACCGAGACGCGCAAAGATGTGGCTCGGCATGTGAAGTGCGTGGGGTGCCCCCGGGGCAACCTTTGCGTACCGGCGAGCCGCGTCGAGGCCCAGCGAGGCCATCCGCGGGTTATCGGTGGCATGGATGATGAAATGGATGACGCCGGGATTGTCGGGTTCGACCTTTAGTACATCGTTGAGAATCGCGAGCGCCTTGCGGGCGAGAACCAAGTTCGGATCATCGGGCATTCCATCCTTCAGTACCGACATTGCATAGATGATGGCAGCCTGGTTGTCGGTGGGATAGGCCGTATGGATTGCGCCCATGGCGGCGGAGTAGCGGCGAACACGGGCATCATGGTCAGGGAT
>Ga0208193_1000546_pt1 | contig 19677 bp, 14 predicted proteins | sample June2015DPH_17_2_FD_184716 | JGI IMG/M metagenome (GOLD analysis project Ga0208193, IMG submission 184716) | Peatland microbial communities from SPRUCE experiment site at the Marcell Experimental Forest, Minnesota, USA - June2015DPH_17_10... | ecosystem: Environmental > Terrestrial > Soil >... | reverse complement strand
GGGGGAAGATATCGGCCACGTGTCCCATGGCTTTATGGGTGTGGACGCGGTTGCCGTCGGAGGTGCAGATGCCGGCGCTCTCCTGGCCGCGATGCTGCATGGCGTAGAGGCTGAGATAGGCCAGCTTGGAGGCTTCGGGATGGCCGTAGATGGCGACTACGCCGCACTCTTCGTGGAATTTATCTTGCATGGGGATGGCAATGTGGGGCAGGCGCTTTCGCCTGCCAAAGTGGGGCAGGCGCTTTCGCTTGCCAAAGTGGGGCAGGCGCTTTCGCCTGCCAAAGTGGGGCAGGCGCTTTCGCCTGCCAATGGCGCGCTCGATTGAGACTAGCTTGCGGCGATCCAGCTTGCGGCAACAGAGAATAGGGGTTGGCAGGCGAAAGCGCCTGCCCCACTGCGAAGCCGGCTGAAAGCCGGCTGCAGCCAGGATTGGCTGCCCCACAAAAGAGCAGGCTGCTAAGAGATTGGGTAAGGCTAAACATTGGCGGCCCCTTGAGACAGGTGGGATTCTAGCGCGGTCTCGTAGGAGTGCTTCAAGGCGGCGATTTCCCAGGAGCCTAGAGTCATGGAGCGCTGGCGGATTTCGATTCCCTTCTCGATTGTAACGCCCACTACCGGGGCTACGACTCCGTGCTTTTCGGCGATGGCGTCGACGCGCTTCGTGTTGGCGTTGAGCGTCGAAATCAGGATGCGCGACGGGGCTTCGTGGAAGGCGAGGAATTCGGGGCGCAGGTCGGAATCGATATCGAGCTGAGCGCCGACGCCGGCTGGTCCAAAAGAACACTCGGCTAGCGCCACGGCCAGGCCGCCATCGCTCAGATCGTGCGCGGATTCGGCGAGGCCTTCGGCGAGGATTTCGCGAATGGCGTCGTGTACGCGCTTTTCGTAATCCATATCGAGCGCGGGAGGTTGACCCCAGAGTTGCTTGAGGATCGACTTGGCGTATTGGGTGCCTCCGAAATCGAGATCGTTGCAGGCGCCGATGCCGCCCACCAGCATCACCGCGCGGCCCGCGTGCTTGAAGGGAATGGTGACGGGCGCGGCCGTCTTGAGCGTGCCGACAATGCCGAGGACGGGCGTGGGATAGATGCCCTCGCCGAGGGTTTCGTTATACAGGCTGACGTTGCCGCCGGTGATGGGCGTGTCAAAGAACACGCAGGCCTCGGCGATGCCCTCGATGGCTTCGACCAGTTGGGCCATGATCTCCGGACGCTCGGGGTTGCCGAAGTTGAGATTGTTGGTAGCGGCTACGGGGACGGAGCCGGACGTGGCGAGGTTGCGGCAGCATTCGGCGACCGCCAGCTTGGCGCCTTCGCGCGGGTTGAGATAGCAGTAGCGGCCGTTGCCGTCGAGCGAAATGGCGACGGAAGCGCCAGTCTCTTTGATGCGGACGATGGCGGCTTCGGCGCCGGGTCCGGCGATGGTGTTGGTGCGGACCTGATAATCGTACTGCTGCCAGATCCAGCGCTTGGAGCAGATATCGGCGCTGGCGATGAGCGCGGGCAAGGCGTCCTGGGTTTGCAGTGGCGCGGGCCCAGGGCCGGCGACTTCAGCCCGCTGCGGCGGCCGTGTATAAGGCCGATTGTAAAGCGGAGCTTCATCGGCAAGCTGGCGGTTGGGAATCTCAGCGACGATTTCGCCATGTTGGCGCACGCGCAGTTTTCCGTCGCCGGTGACCACGCCGATCTCTGCAGCCTCAAGTCCCCACTTGCGAAACACGCGGTACACTTCCTCTTCCCTGCCCTTTTCAGCCACCAGCAACATGCGCTCCTGCGATTCGGAGAGCATGATGTCGTAAGGCGTCATGCCGGATTCGCGCTGCGGGACGCGGTCGAGCTCGATCTCGATGCCGACGCCGCCGCGGCTTCCCATTTCGCAGGTGGAGCAAGTGAGCCCAGCAGCGCCCATATCCTGAATGCCGACGATGGCGCCGGTGTGCATGGCCTCAATGCAGGCTTCGAGCAGAAGCTTTTCCATGAACGGATCGCCCACCTGCACGTTGGGGCGTTTCTGCTTCGACTCCTCGGTGAATTCGGCGCTGGCCATGGAGGCGCCGTGGATGCCGTCGCGGCCGGTGCGCGCGCCGACGTAGATTACGGGGTTGCCGACGCCGGCGGCCTTGGCGTAGAATACTTCGTCTTTGCGGCAGACGCCGAGGGCGAATGCGTTGACCAGCGGATTGCCATCGTAGCAGCTTTCGAAAATGCACTCGCCGCCGACGGTGGGGACACCGAAGCAGTTGCCGTAGTGCGCGATGCCGCCAACGACGCCACTGAGGATGCGGCGATTGCGCGCGCCGGTGGCGGGGTCGTCGAGCTTGCCGAAACGAAGCGAATCGAGCACGGCGATGGGGCGTGCGCCCATAGTGAAGATATCGCGCAGGATTCCGCCGACGCCGGTGGCCGCGCCCTGGAAGGGTTCGATGAAGCTGGGGTGGTTGTGCGATTCGATTTTGAACGCGATCACGTAGCCCTGGCCGATATCGATGATGCCGGCGTTTTCGCCTGGGCCCTGGACGACCAGTTTGCCGCGCGTGGGGAGCTTCTTGAGATGAATGCGCGAGCTTTTGTAGGAGCAGTGCTCGCTCCACATCACGCTGAAGATGCCCAGCTCCGTGAGGTTGGGCGCGCGGCCTAGAATGTGGATGATTTTCTGGTATTCCTCGGGCGTGAGCTGGTGCTGCGCGACGATATCGGGAGTGATGGCGGGGGCGGTCATACGGCGGACGTCGCTTGCGGCGTTTTCTGAAGGATGGAATGCGCGTGGAGCATGGACTGGAAAACCACCAGGCCGTCGGCGGAGCCCATGAGCGGTTCGGAGGCGCGCTCGGGATGAGGCATCATGCCCATGACATTGCGCTCGCGATTGAGGATGCCGGCGATGTTACGCAGCGAGCCGTTGGGGTTATCGACGTAGCGAAACGCGATGCGGTCTTCGGCTTCGAGCTCATCGAGCATGCGTTCTTCGGCGAAGTAGCAGCCTTCGCCGTGCGCGATGGGCATGCGCAGGGTTTGACCGGGCAGCGCGGCGCTGGTGAAGGGCGAACGGGTTGTGGCGGCGCGGAGCCGCACCTCGCGGCAGATGAATTTCAAGCCGCGGTTGCGCATGAGCGCGCCGGGCAAGAGGCCCGCTTCCACCAGAATCTGGAAACCGTTGCAGACGCCGAGCACCAGGCCGCCTTCGGCCGCGAACCGTTTGACGGCGCGCATGACGGGCGAGAATTTGGCGATGGCGCCGCAGCGGAGATAGTCGCCGTAGGCGAAGCCGCCGGGCAAGATGACGGCGTCGACGCCGCCGAGCGTGGCGGAGCTGTGCCAGATGAACTCGGCCGTATGGTGGAGCGGCTGCCCGAGATTGTGGGCCACGGCGTAAGCAGCATCGTGGTCGCAATTGCTTCCGGGAAAGACAATGACGCCAAATTTCATGTTGTGGGGGAGTATACATCTAATTGTAGCGCGAGAGGCTGGACGGCGCGCGAGCCTGAGGGGTGGACAGCTTCCCGGCGTACAATCTCGTCGTGAGGCACAGAGAGTGCCTTGCGCACTAAACAATCAAAACGCCGCGCCGCTTCGGCGCCTTCGATAGTTTCGGACATCCATGTTTTCCTAATTCCTTACTCTTCGCCAGCCGAGGCCGCTTCTTCTGGTAATATTTCCCGGCCAAATGCGATCTGTGTTGAATCGAGAAAAGTTAGTGGGTATGGTCCCTGACCAACGATCTTAAAACTCCCAAAATCTTTGTACCACGGCCCATCGGGCAAGTCCGGGGAAGATTCAACCCAGATTCGGAGCTTGTCTAAATCATCGGATGTAATCTGGCGGTCTTTTAGCCGTTGGAACAGATGGGCCTTGACGGCTAAAGGAAAGGCAGACCACCGGTTTAGTTTCACCGTCCAAAAATAATAGCACCCAACTCATCGCCCAAGCGTTCTACTTCCTGAGGATCTGTGCTTTCGCGGTACCTGAGCAGCATTTCTTCAAGCCGCTGCTTCTTCTGTCGTTCTGCTTCAAGTCCGGCACGCAAAAGTTGGACGATAACCCGGTTCAGGCTGATGTCATTCTGTTCGGCCCTATCGCCGATCTCGGCATGGAGGTCGGGCGGTAGCGCAACGCTCACCCGTCCTATGGATTCTTTCTTGGTAGCCAGCATAGCAGCATCCTCAATCATTCTGATTCAGTATGCCGCAAAATGACTCACAAAATCAACCTTGCAAATCCTGGGGAGTGGATAACGCCAGCATGCAATTGCAACGCGAGAGGCTGGACGGCGCGCGAGCCTGCGGCGGAAGGTTGGGGGATGGCTTCAGGCAGATTTGGGGCCGTCGGATTTGGGGCGATTCGTTGGGGTGTTTTCGGCTTCCGGGCGGGGGTTGGGGCTCGGGTTTGAGGGTTGGACAGCGTGGGTTTGCGGCGGTTCTGGGAATTGCCGGATCGAACCCATTTCGCCGGAAGTGGGTTTCGACTGTTTGGGTTGCGGGGCGGGTTCGGCCTGGGCGGCGGGCCCGGCGGCGGGTTGCGGGGTGGGTTCGGGAGTGGGAGCGGGCTCGGCTTCGGGCTGCGGGGTCCGCGCGGCTTCTTGGAGGCGTTCCAGCTCCTTGTGGGCGCGGTGGTAAACGCGCTCGCAGGAATTGACGACCCGCTGGAGGCGTTCGAAGATGGCGGAATCGGCGGCGAAGGCGTCGCCGGAGGTGCAGGTTGAGGTTGTGTCGATATTTCTTACTATGAAGAGGTCGTAGGCGCTCTGCCAGAGTTCGGCCTCGACACGACGGGTGCGGCGGAGGCGCCATTCGTTGTGCACGAGCGTGTCGACGAGGAAGCGCTGGTCGGAATCGGCGGGGTTGTGATGTTCATGGTATTCGGCGGCGAGCTCGGCGAGATCCTCGGGTTTTTCGTCGAACATGATCTGGTGGACGGCGTAGATGCCGTGCTTGAGGGCGTTGAATCGGGACGCGGCTTTGCCTGCGGTGGTGCGTGGACCGGTGGATTTTTGTGCGTTCATGCAGTTAGCAGCAGTTTGTTTTGCGGTTGCCATAATAACCTCGATTTGAGGCTAGCAGGCGTTTTTGGGGCTACAGGGAGTGGCGGAAGGCTAAGTGCTTTAGAATGGCCGAAAAGGGGCGAAAAATAAACCTCGAGATCGTGTGACTCGGTTTTCGAGGGGGGTGCGAAATTAGCGGAAAGACGGATGAACAGGCTCCCATGTTCGAGTACCGCATTGGCGAGATATTGTTCCGGGAGAGGATCTTTCAGAAGGCGGCGAATGAATTCCGCACGGTTCTTGCCGGTAATTTCAACCCAAAGTGGACCGAGGTCCGGTCATTCCTGGAGTTAGGGAAGATTTTTGATGTGACCGGCCAGCGAGACCGCGCCGTGCACCAATATAAGATGGCGCAACGGACGCAAGACAACACTCGGGGCGCACTCGAGGAGGCTGGTAAATACCTCGAAACGCCGTATAAGGGCGATTAGCGTCATCATCCGCGGCCATGTCGCGTCGGCCTCGCAATTCGCCACCATAGCGACGCTCATGGATGTAAAGATGGGATATATAGACGTGAGGCGCCATGAAACGCTTTGTTCTGCCGATGCTGCTCACGGCCGCGCTGCCGGCCGCCGACTCCCGTATAACGCCCGCTATGAACGCATTCACCACCGCCTCCTACAAACTGCTCAAGGGAGGCGACGGGAACCTGATCCTCTCCCCTTTCAATATCGCCACTGCGCTTTCCATGGCTCTTGCCGGGGCGCGCGGCCGGACTGCCGAGGAAATCCAATCCGTCCTGCACCTCCATTACGATTCCACCTACGATGCCGCGCTGGGAGCCCTGCTCGCCGAGCTCACCAAATCCGGCAACACCGCAGGCAACCAGCTGCACGCCGCGAACGGACTCTGGGTGCAAAAGGGATTCGCCATCCAGACGGCCTTTGAGAACACACTCGCCAACGATTACCAGGCCCCTTTGACGACGCTCGATTTCATGGCGAATCCCGAGGCTGCGCGAACCCGGATCAACCGCTGGACCGAAGAGCAAACCGAAGGGAAGATCGAGAACCTGCTTCCGGCCGGCTCACTCGACGCGCTGACCCGCCTGGTGCTCACCAGCGCTATCTACTTCTACGGCAAGTGGCAGGACCCGTTCGTTTCCTCGGCCACTCAGCCCGCGCCTTTCACCCTGCCGGCCGGGGTCGCGACCCAGGACGCCACCCAGCGCGCCATCCAGGCCAACTTCATGAACCAGACCGCGCACTTCGGCTACGCCGAAACGCCGTCCGTCCAGATGCTGGAAATGCGCTACGCCGGTACCGGAATCGCCTTCGACGTGCTGCTTCCGAAGACCCTCCCCGGCCTTCCCGAACTGGAGAAATCGCTGACCCCTGAAGAGCTGACCGGCTGGCTGGGCAAACTCACCACCCGGAGTGTGCAGGTGACGCTGCCGAAGTTCCGCGTCGAAGCGGCATTCTCCTTGCGGGAGGGGCTGTCAGCCATGGGAATGCCTACAGCCTTCACCGATCAAGCCGACTTCTCGGGCATCGACGCGAAGCGCGGCCTCGCCATCTCCGCGATAGTCCACAAGGCTTTTGTCGATGTCTCCGAGCAGGGAACCGAAGCCGCCGCGGCCACCGGCATCGCCGTGCATGCCGCCCTCGCGAGGATGCCCGAACCAGCCGTTGTCTTCCGCGCCGATCACCCGTTCCTCTTCCTGATCCGCGACACGCGCACTGGAGTCATACTCTTCATCGGACGCCTGACGAATCCGGGGTAACCGGCTGGGTGACCCGGCTGGGTGATCAGCTGGACATCGGCCCGTACCGCAGTTGCGCATGCGATCATGAGAATGTTCATGGCGAAGTGCGGTTCCTGCGGCGGCGAGGTTCCGGATAATGGGCGGTTTTGCTCCGCTTGCGGTGCGGTGATGAGCAGCGATGCGTTCGCCACGCAGACGGTTGCCATATCCACTCGCGGCGCGGAACGGACCTCTTCGGCCCGCACCTCTTCGGCTCGCACATCAAGAGACGGCCGATTCGCGCCGGGAGCGATGCTGGCCGGGCGCTATCGCATCGTGGCGCTGCTGGGCAGGGGCGGCATGGGCGAGGTGTACCGCGCCGACGATCTCACGCTCGATCAACCGGTGGCGCTGAAGTTTCTGCCCGAAGCGGTGGCATCGAATCCCGAAGCCGTGGAGCGGTTCCGCAACGAAGTCCGCATCGCGCGGCAGGTCTCTCACGCCAATGTGTGCCGCGTGTACGATCTGGGCGAAATCGGCGGGCAGTATTTCCTCTCGATGGAGTACGTGGACGGCGAAGACCTGGGGTCGCTGTTGCGGCGCATCGGTCGGCTGCCCTCGGACAAGGCCATCGAAATCGCGCGCAAGCTGTGCGCAGGCCTGGCGGCGGCGCATGAAAAGGGCGTGCTGCATCGCGATCTGAAGCCCGGCAATGTGATGCTGGATAGCCGCGGGCAGGTGCTGCTGACGGATTTCGGGCTGGCCGGACTGGCGGGGCAGATAGAAGGCGCGGAAGTCCGCAACGGCACGCCCGCTTACATGGCGCCGGAACAGCTCGCGGGCGAAGAAGTCTCGGTGCGCAGCGACATCTATTCGCTGGGGTTGGTGCTCTACGAGATTTTCACCGGCAAGCTGCCGTTCGAATCGGATACGCTGGCGGGGTTAATCAAGGCGCGAACGACCAGCGCCCCGGCGAGTCCATCGACCCTGGTGAAAGACCTCGACCCGGTGATTGAGCGCGTCATCCTGCGCTGCCTGCAGGTCAAGCCGGCGAATCGTCCGGCTTCCGCGCTGGCGGTTGCGGCGGCGCTGCCCGGAGGCAACCCGCTGGCGGAAGCGCTGGCCGCGGGCGAGACGCCATCGCCGGAAATGGTGGCGGCCGCGGGCGAGGGCGAAGGGCTGAAGGCGTGGGTGGCGGCGACGCTGCTGGCGGCCATCGCGATCGCCGCGGTGGCGGGGGCCGCGATTGGAATCCACTTCAGCGCGCTCGAAAAAATGCAGCCGGAATATTCGCCGGAAGTGCTGGCGCAGAAGGCTCGCGAGGTGATTCAAAAGGCCGGCGGCGACGCACATCCCGCCGACTCCGTTTATGGCCTCGCTTGGGAAGAAGGCTTCATCAATCTGGTGAAACGCGACGACAAGCCGCATCCGGATTGGCCGGCGGTGCTGGCGCAACGGCCGAATCTGCTGCGCTTCTGGTATCGCCAAAGCTCGGGGCCTTTGACCGCCGTGACTTTCCATGACGACTTGCTGACGCCGGGCGTATTGGATGTGGACGACCCGCCGCCTACGGAGTCCGCCATGACTCGCGTCGATCTGGATTCGCAGGGCCGGCTGCTCTACTACGAGCGCATGCCCGAGCAGCTACAGAAGCCATCGAAGGATCCGCCGAAGCCGGTGGATTGGAGCGCGCTGTTCGCCGCCGCCGATTTGGACCCGGCGCAACTGCAGCCCGCTGAACCGCTCTGGACCTTCCTCGCTGCGTCCGACGCCCGTGCGGCATGGACCGGCACATGGCCGGGGGGGAAGCGCTCGCTGCGCGTAGAGGCCGCCGCCATGCGCGGAAGCCCGGTGGTGTTTTCGCTGATCGGAGCGTGGCCCAGTGAGGACCGCGCGGCGGAAGATTCCACACCGGCCGGCCAAATGATAGCGGTCCTGATTCTGGCGGCGCTCGCTCTGGTGTTTTTAGGAGGCGCAGCGCTGCTGGCGCGGCGCAACCTGCGCGACAATCGCGGCGACCGGCGCGGCGCGTTACGGCTGGCCGTGTTCGTCTTCTGGGTGCAGATGGCGCTGTGGCTTTGCCGCGGCCATTTCACGGCATCAATCGGAACTTTCGGCATGTTCCTGCTGGCCGTCTGCACATCGGTTTTCGCCGCCGTAGTGGTGTGGGGCGTCTATATCGCGATTGAGCCTTACGTGCGCCGCCGCTGGCCGCAGACGCTGATCGGCTGGAGCGCGGTACTGACCGGACGTTTCCGCGACGCCGTGGTGGGCCGCGATGTGCTGATCGGAGTTCTGGCGGGCGTCGGCCTGGCGGCGGTGGCCGGCGTCGTAAATCTGGTTTTCCATCAGCCAGGGGACGCTCCAGACGCGGTTACCCCGGGTGCGCTCCTCGGCTTGCGTAGCGCGCTCGGGATTGCGATGGCGCTCATTCCTGGCGCGGTCCGGAACGGTTTGTTGTTCCTGTTCCTGCTTTTCCTTTTACGCGCGCTGTTTCGCAATCAATGGATCGCCGCCGCGGTCTTCGGACTCATTTTCGGAGCCGTGGCATTTCTGGGTGGAGACCAGGAGTGGGCAACTGCGATCAAGGCGTTCCTGGCTTTTTTTCTCACGGCTGTCTTGTTGCTGCGCTGGGGACTGCTGGCGCTGATGGGCGAGTATTTTGCCAACAATCTGTTCAGCGTAACTCCGTTCACGGCGCACACGTCCGCGTGGTATTTCGGCTATTCGATTTTCATGCTGGCGGCGATATTGGCGCTGGCTGTCTGGGGATTTCGAGCGGCGACGGCCGGGCAGCGATTGTGGCGGGCGAATCTGCTGGATTGATACGCTGGGCGCCCCGTCTGTCTCGCGCCAGTAGCGCAAGGCGCCGAAAACTGGCACCATATCAGTCATGAAAACCACTGCATTTCATGCGCTGCGAGCACCCTGGGCGTGCCTGGCCTGCATCCTCGTTTCCGGGCCGTTGTTGGCGCAGAGTCGCGCGGGCGCGGCCCGCGATGAGGCAGCCGTTAGGGCGATCGTCCAGCAGTACATGGACGCGCGCGACCGCCAGGATACTCACGCGCTGGAGGCGCTATTCACGGCGGATGCCGATCAGTTGGTCTCGTCCGGCGAGTGGCGAAAAGGGCGCGCCGAAGTGGTGCGAGGCACGCTCGCAAGCTCTCAAAGTACGGGCGGCAAGCGAACGATTACGGTGACTTCAGTGCGTTTTCCCGCGCCCGGCGTCGCCGTTGCGGATGGGCATTACGATCTTACGGGTCTGGCCGGCGGCCAGAATCGCAATATGTGGACCACGCTGGTGGTGACTCGCGGCGCGGATGGCTGGCGCATTGCGGCTATCCGAAATATGCTGCCGGCCGCGCCCGCGCCGGCGAAGTAGGAGCGTAGGGTCGAGGCTCCGGTTTCGCGCGCCGCGCCGGTATATCGAACCATGCAGCCATCCAGCGCTCGCCGGCAGTGTCGGGCCGTACCTCCCATCGGCGTCGCGATACTGCTGACAGGCCTTGCCGTTTCCGCGCAGACGCCGACGCACTCGGAAGCGGATGCCAACGCCAGTCCCCGCATCTCCGCGTTGCGCAAAGAGGTCGAATCGGGCCGGCGCCAGGCTGCCCAACGATTCTGGCAGGAGGTCCGCAAGGCCGGCGCGCCATGGGTGGAATCGATTCCCGGCGACGGCGCCAACTCCCTGGTGACATTCCTGTGGCAAGGGGATTCCACGACTCGCAATGTAGCGATCTTCGACGGCGTCGCGGGGTTTGACGCCACGGACCGCATGACGCACCTCGCCGGCACGGACGTCTGGTACAAAACCTACAAAGTTCGCGACGACGCCCGCTTCGCCTATAACCTATCGCCCAACGATAGCCTGGATTCGTTCGACAACATCAAAGACGACGAAGCCATGAAGAAACGCCTGGCGATGTTTCGAACCGATCCGCTGAACCCGCGGCGCTGCCCGTCGACGTTCGGCGAACTGGCCGCCGAATCCTCATACGTCGAATTGTCCGCCGCTCCACCTCAGCCCTGGAACGCGCCGCGCGCCGATGTGCCAAAGGGCGCCGTGACAGCCACGACGTTCCGTAGCGCGATCTTGAAGAATGAGCGGAAGCTCTGGATCTATACTCCAGCCGGCTTTTCCAAATCCGGCGCCCCTTATCCGCTGCTGGCGCTGTTCGACGGGGACCGCAACGTGAAGTGGGTTCCCGCGATTCTCGATAACCTGATCGCCCGGAAGCGGATTCCGCCCATGGTCGCCGCTCTCGTCGATAACCCTTCATCCGCCGCCCGCAACCTGGAGTTGCCGTGCTATCCGCCGTTCGCCGATTTTCTGGCACTGGAGCTGGTCCCGTATATGCGCGAGAACTTTCATGCAGCGGCGGACCCGGCGCACACTATCGCTGCGGGCTCCAGCTACGGCGGTCTGGCGGCGGTCTTCGCCAGTCTTCGCCACCCGGAAGTGTTCGGCAATGTAGTGTCACTCTCCGGTTCCTTCTGGTGGAAGCCGCAGAACGGCGGCGAGGCGGAATGGTTGACCCGGCAGGTCGCCGACACGCCCAAATTGCCCTTGCGATTCTATCTGGAGGTGGGGCTTATGGAAGGCTATGCGATGCAGATCGAGGCGAACCGGCGTATGCGCGACGTTCTCGCCGGCCAGGGTTATGAGATCGGCTACGGAGAATACGACGGCGGCCATTCTTTCCTCAATTGGAGCGGCGGCACAGCCAATGGTCTGTTGTTTCTGATGGGATCAAAATAAGTCACTGGGTCGAAAGGTTGCGACACATCGCAGCCGGTTTTTGAACACACGTTCCGCTGTTCGCTCGTAAGTGCTTTAGACAATCGGAAGGAAGGTGGCTGAGCCGCTCGTTTCCTTTGGCGCAGCACTTGCAGTGGGGTAGGTGCGCGGGCACTGACTCTTCGGAGTCACTTCCGCGGCGCCCGACTTTTCGCCGCAACGCAGCTCAAATCCGATTGGAGTTCCGCCGTGGACCACAACATGTTCATCTTTCGCGACATCACCATGGTTTTTGCAGGAGCCTTCATCGCCGGCCTTTTGTTCTGGCGTCTTCGCCAGCCGGTGATTCTCGGCTATGTGTTGGCCGGTCTGATCCTCAGCCCGCTCACGCCGGGCCCTCGGGTCCACGATGTTCACACCTTCGAAATCATGGCCGAGGTTGGCGTCATTCTACTGATGTTCTCCGTCGGAATCGAGTTTTCCGTTCCTGAATTGCTCCGCGTGAAGTGGGTCGCGCTGATTGGCGCGCCAGCCGGTATTTCCCTGTCCATCGGGCTTGGTATCGCCGTGGGCGTTCTTCTGGGCTGGCCGCTTTCCCAGGGCATCGCCGTCGGCTGCATCATTTGCGTCGCCAGCACCATGGTTCTCATGCGCCTTCTTATGGATCGCGGCGAGCTCGGCTCCGAACACGGCCGAGTGATGCTCACCCTCACCCTGGTCGAAGATCTCGCCGTCATCGTTCTCACCGTTCTGCTTCCTGGCATCGGTTCTTCGAGCGGCGGCTACACCGAGGTCCTCTGGAGAATCTGCAAAGCGTTTCTGCTACTTATTCCCGTTGTCCTCGCTGGCTGGAAACTTGTCCCACGGCTGCTCACTCGCGTGGAAAAGACCTGCAACGACGAAATCTCTCTGCTTCTAGCGCTCACTATTTGTCTCGTTGTTGCCGCCATCACCGAGGCGGTTGGCCTGTCACTCGCGCTGGGCGCGTTTGTCGGCGGCCTGCTTCTCGGCAGCTCCCATTACGCCCACAAACTCGCTGCGCAAACCCTTCCCATTCGCGATGCCTTCGTTGCTCTCTTCTTTGTCACTATAGGTATGCTTATTGATCCGCGCACCTTGCTCTCTAACTGGCGGCTGCTCCTTGTCATGATCGGGCTAATCCTGGTCGGCAAATTCGCGGTTTGGTTCGCGGTCGTTCGTCTGTTCGGTTATCCCGCGCAAACGGCGCTACGCGTCGGTGTTGGTCTCACACAAATCGGCGAGTTCTCCTTTATCCTTGCCCAGGTCGCACTGCATTCGCACCTGATCGGGTCAGACGTTTACAACGCCACCTTAGCCGCCTCGCTCATCACCATTTTGACTAACGCCACACTCTTCAAGTTTATGAAGCCGGCATCCGCCGCTCTCGATCGGCAAGAAACTAGCGCGCTGCATCCGCAACCGTTCCTACAACAACCGCAGAGCGAAGCGATCATCGAGGAAGCGAGCTTTATCGAGCCATAATTCAAGAACTGGATCTGTCTCTATTTCCCAATTTCCCCGATATGCGCGATCGTGTCGCCCTTCTTCAGCGACGGCACCGCCCCGATGTAGAGCACCACGCCGGCGATCGGAGACGTCGCGTCCCACACCTTCTTGCCGAAATAGTCGGTGACGTAGCCGATCTTCATGCCCTGCGACACATACGCCTCCGGGCCAACCAGCGGATAGAAGACGCCATCCAGCTCGCTGGTCATAATGGAAACGCGCGAGAGCCATAACGGATGCTCTACCGGGGCGACTGCGCCGGACAGCATCTTCAGATGCCGCGCCACCTTCCAGCAGCCCTGAATCAACGCGTCGACGTCGTCCGTATCGCTCACCCCGGCGTGGCCCGCTTCCGCGGTGACGCATGGTTTGCCAAGACCCGCCGCGTAGCGCGTGATGGTGACGGCGCCGCCCGGCGCCACCGGAGTCCGGAAGTCCTGCAGGATGATGTGGTCCAGCCCGAAAGCCAGCACCATGGCGCGCGACGCCGCGTCCTGCGCGTCTTTCCCGGTCGCGGCCCAGTAGGCGTAGCGCCGCAGGTTCTCATCCAGATCGCCGCCGTGCAGGTCGATCAGGTAATCGCATTTCTCCACCACCTGCCTGGAGATGGCCCACGATACGCGCTCGGTCTGCGTGCCATCCGGCCTGCCCGGATAGAAGCGGTTCATGTTCTTGCCATCCACCGGATTCAAGTGTGGAACCTTTTGCGCGAACGACGGCACGTTGATCAGAGGCACGATGATCAGCGTTCCCGAAAGCTCCGCCGGGTCGGCAGCCTCGGCCAGTTTCTGCAGCGCAAGAATGGACGCGTACTCAGTGCCGTGAGATCCCGCCACCAAGGCGAGCACCGGCCCGGGTCTCGCGCCATTGACCACAATCACCGGGATACTCGCGGCCGCGTCCACGCCCGCCGGCACGGCGATATAGCCGGTAGCCTTCTGCCCGCTGCGCGCGGTCGCGGAACCTACCGTGAAATCGGCGGCCCGCATAAGAAACGGCAGCAGCGCTGTCATCAAAATTGTTCGTATCATGGCCGCCCATTTTATCAGTGAGGCGCGCAGGCACATAGCAAGCCAGCGGCGTCACAGCGATCGGCAGCGCCGCCGTGCTCAGAAATGTGACCACGTCCATCGGGCGCTCCCGCACATCTCTCAAGACCGGACTGGCGTCACTGTTGTCGAAGCGGGGGCGGCGGGATTGGAATGTTGTAGTTACTAGCCCCCGTTCCCACCCCGCCTTCGCAGGTGGCCGGGGCCTGCCCTTCAGCCCCCCAGAACATGTAGCCGAGCATGCCCTGCGTAATCCCTGCGCCGTTCGGCGCCAGCGTCTGCCCAAAAATCCCGGTACTATTCTGAAGCGACGCAGCGAAGTTGTTACACTCCGGCTCTACCGTACTCCCCAGCACCACGCGCACGGCGCCCGTGAACTTGGCGGGCGGCAGCGCCGGGACCACGACGCCCGCTACATTCTCGCCGCTGGCGTGCTGTTGCCAACTGGTTTCGAAGTTCGACGCCGCCGGTTGATCGTTAGGCACGGTGGCGTTGGCCCAATCGAGCGCCGGAGCGCTTCCGGTCAGCCAGTCGGCGCTTGCTTTCTGGCACAAAGTAACCAGGTACTGGTCACCGGCTGCCAGGTCGATAGTCAAGCGCGCGGCCGGAATGGCGCCCGTCGGATCGTACGGCAGGATGGCTCGATAGGCATCGATGAAACTCTGCAATGCGGTCAAATTAGGGCTGGCGTCGTTCTCATAATCGATTTCAATGCCCACACCCATGGCTTTCGCCGCGTTCGCTGCGTTCGTGCCAAGCTGGCTGGCATTGGTGGTGAGAGCCGTATCCCAATCCGTGACGTAAGTGGCCCCGCCTAACGCGAGCATCACGCGGACGTTGTGACTGGTGAAATAGTTCACGATTGCCGCAGTCATTCCGATGGGGATGCCATTCACTGTCTGGGAATCGTTCGTGAGATTGAGTAACTTAGTCGGCTGGACGAAGCTAAGGACCACCAGGTTCAGGGAAGGCAGACCCGAGCCGTCCCCGCGATCGATCATCCAATGATTGGCAGCGTCGAAATCAGTCAAGGTGCGAACCGTTTGCCAGTTACAGTTATCGTTACTGCATTCCCATGCGCCATAGACTTGAAAGGACGCTCCGTCGCCGGGAGGCAGAGATGAAAAACTGGGATACGCCTCCGCGTTCAATGACAGGCTGACAATCGGTTCGAGTGACGTGACCGTTACCGACCCTTGGAAACTCGCGACGCCCAGCAGCGGTCCCAGGTTCGCTTGACTGTGCGCGCCCGCTGCCAGCGTCAGGCTGCCGGTTCCCACCACCGACCCGCTTTCGTTGCGCCCCGTGAAGGTTATTTTCGCGGGACTGCCCGACGGGTTGGCGTACGCGACGCCCGTAGTCTGATCCCCATAGGTCAGGAATTGGGAGGCCGGAGTGGTGGTGGCAATGACGGAGGCCTCGCCTTGCGCCACACTCCCGTTGTACTCGCGGAAGAGGGCGCTGGCCTTAACCGGTCCGGTACAATTCGCGACGGCCCAGCCGGTCACCACGGGCAGGCCCGGTTGAGCGTCTGTTTGCCTGCGGGCAATTCCTCCCGCTGGGATCGTGTCGCTGGTGGAAGAGATCGCGGAGCCGCTGAAAAGCAGAAGCAGCGGACTCCCTGAATCGGAGTAGAAGGATGTGTTGCACGTAATCGCCTGGCTGGATGCGTTCACGTAAGTAAAAGTGGTGCGCCAGACATTGGCCGCGGCAATATGGGCAAAGTAGTAGATTGCGGGCCCGGTCGCTGGGGCGCCGTCCGGTTGCCCGGGCGGCAGCGAAGAGATCACTGGCGCGGCCTCGGCGTTCAATGACAGGCTGATAATGGGCGTCGAAGAAGCGATGGTGATCGAGCCCTGAAAGCTGGTCAAACCGAGCAAAGGTCCCAGGTTCTGGGAGCCATGTGACCCCGCGGACAGTGAGATACTCTGGGCGCCTAGCACGGCCCCGGTTTGGTCTCTAGCCGTAAACGTGACAGTCGCCGCGCCCGGCGAGGGGTTGGCATACGCCACGCCGGTAGCCTGGTCCGCATAAGTGACGAATTGGTTCGCCGGATAAGTCATTGCCGGGACCGAAGCTTCCGCTTGCGCGACACTCCCGCTGTAGGAACGGAACAGGGCGCTGGCCTTAACCGGCCCTGTACAATTAGCAGACGCCCAACCAGTCGCCGTCGGCTGCGTTGTCTGAGCGTCGGTTTGGCGGCGCGCAGTCCCACCGGCGGGAATCGTGTCACTGGTAGACGAGAGCGCGGCGCCGTTGAACGAGAGAGGCAGAGGGCTTCCGGTGTCCGAGTAGAAAGAAGTGTTGCAAGTGACCGGCAGCGACGTCTGGTTTACGTACGTGAAGGTGGTTCTCCAGACGCCGGCCGACGCAATGTGAGCGAAGTAATAACTGAGCGTACCCTGCGCCTGCGCAGCGCTTTCGAATGCCGCCAGCGAAACCGCTAGCGTCAGAAGCATTATTCCGCGGCGACGCCTTCTGGTGTTCCGCGCCATACTTGCGCACCTCCCTGCTATCTCACTTCCCAGACAGGGAGCCCCTGCCCGATACCGATAGCTCCACATACATATAGTAGTGTGGCGCTGCCGGCCGTTTCGGACAAATTGTGAAGTGCGCACTTATCCGGCGCGGATCTCGGCGTGACTGCGTTATCGCACCGAACCAGCCTTTGCCGCAATACGCCGCGACACTCCCTTAGCTGCCATAAAGGCAAGGCGGGTCTCGTGCATGCCATCCTTAGGGTCGAGCGCGGCGTACACCGTCGCGTTGCCGGTGCATGCATGTTCCTCGCCGCGCAGCCGGTCGAAAATGAGCCTGTCCTCCCCGTCGCCGGAGGGAAAAGGCGAGCACGACCATAAATGCACGAGATGCAGCAATTTCATTTTATTTATCGCGAGGCCCGACGGGCGCACGAACCCTCCGAATTGCTCCCCGTAAAGTCCCATGTCCACGCCGACGCTTTCGATTTCATCCGCGCAAAGGCCCTCTGCCGTATTGCCGTCGGCGTAGATGGAATAAGCGAAGGCCCATTTTTTTCCTTCGATCGCAGCCATCACCTGAGCGATATGGTCCGGATGCAGCCAGTCGTCATCATCCAGGTACACGACAATTTCCGCATTGGCGAGCAGCGTGAGCGCGGAGCGCAGCGAGCCGCCAAACAGACAGTCGTGGACGCCGCCATGCCTCCTCGACGTCGAATAATGCAAATCGAGCCATGTCAGCGATACATTATCGGGGGCATCGTCGAGCGCCTTGCGAAGCTGCTCGCTTCGGTTTTCCGGATCGCAATCGACCCCGACCAGAACCTGTATCCTGCCTGAATAATTCTGCCGGTAAACCGACTGCACCGCCCTGATCACGGAATCCCGGCATATGGTGGGCACTACCACCGCCACATCGTGTTTCATTTTGATATCACCCGTCTAAACAGATCGCCACTCAAGCGTTCGCCACTCGAAGATGCCCATCGCGCTCGGTCAGGAGGGCCAATTCATCGCGCACCCGTTCGAGTACGGATTGCCAGTCCCCGATCTTCGGCTGCGCGAACAGACGCATGGTCGGATACCAGGGGCTATCTTCGCGGTGCAGTAACCAGCGCCAGTCATGAGCGAATGGAATCAGCGTCCACACGGGAACCGCAAGAGCCCCGGCAAGATGACAGGCCGCTGTGTCCACTGTGATCACCAGATCGAGGTTAGCTATCGCTGAAGCCGTGTCGCTAAGATCCTCCAGGAACGGACCTGCATCGAAGAACGAATCTGTAACAGCGCCAAGGGTCTCGATTTCGCCAGCCGTCCCGTCCTTTTGCAGACTGACAACGGTAAGTCCCGGAGTCTTGAGAAACTCGGTAAAGTGTGCAGCGGTAACCGATCGTTTGAGGTAACCTTCGTGCGCCGGACCGCTGCGCCACACAACACCCACCCTGAAGCCTTGATAACTCGCCAGGCGATCTCTCCAAACAGCCACCCCTGCGGGATCGGATTGCAGATACGGCACGTCGGCCGGGATGGTGTCCACGGTGGTTTGCAAAAGACCAGGCAGACTCATCATAGGCGCGTGAACGTCATAGCGAGGTAAGTCGCGGCCATCCGGAAAGATTGCATCGATCCCAGCGACGTCCTGGAACAGGCGCGCTAGCGAGCTTGGACAAGACAGTAAGACGGTCCCGTCTTTCTCTTTCACTAACCGGGCAAAGCGGACACACTGGATGTTATCTCCCAGCCCTTGCTCGCTGTGCAAAAGGATGGTTCTTCCGCGTAGAGTTTTTCCGTCCCACAAAGGCAAGGTGAGGCCGTGCGGTTTGACTTCTTTGGTAAGCCACCGCCATTCGTACTTGCGCCAGCCCTCAGCGAAGTCTCCGCTAAGCAGCCGGAGATAGGCGTCGCAAAACTGCGTATCGGCAGAGTCGGGGTGAAAGGCGAGAGCCCGTTTGCAGCACGCCAGGGCGTCGTTGACTCTGCCTTGGTCTCTGAGAGTAATAATCAGGTTGGTGTGGGCGTCGGCGTAATCCGGTCTGAGGGAGAGAACTCGTTCGTAACATGCCAGCGCATCGTCCAGCTTACCTTGATCGCCGAACACGTTACCCAGATTGTAATGCGCTTCGGCGTAGTCTGGAGCCATGGCGAGAGCCCGTTCGCAGCATTCCCTGGCAGGTTCCAGCTTGCCTTGATCCCTAAGAGCGTTACCGAGAGCATTATGAAAGTCCGGACGGTCCGGCATTAAAGAGAGAGCTTGTTGGTAGCAGGTGACGGCTTCGTCGAACCTGCTCAGAGCGCTGAAGACATTCCCTAGATTGTGATGCGCTTCGGCATACTGGGGATGAATGGCTATAGCTCGCTCGAAGCAAGCCCCTGCTTGCTTAAGGTCTCTGCGCGCGCCAAGAATCGCTCCGCCCAAATTGTTATAAAGGGCCGCGTTTCCGGGGTCCACCTGAAGGGCTTTCCCGTAGTGCGCGATGGCCTCGTCGAACTTACCGCATGCTTGAAGAATGTTACCTAAGTTGATGTGGGCCCCGGCAAGGGCCGGTTGTATATCGAGCGCCTTCGCATAGTGCGCCGCCGCATCGTCCAGCTTGCCGCAGGCTTGCAGAACGTTACCCAGGTTAAGGTGGGCTCCGGCGTTGTCCGGCTCTATCTCGAGCGCCTTCCCGTAGTGGCCGATGGCCTCGTCGAACTCGCCTCTGATTGTGAAGACCCCAGCGAGATTAAGGTGGGCTCCGGCGTTGTCCGGCTCCATCTCGAGCGCCTTCGCATAGTGAGCCATGGCCTCGTCGAGGTTGCCCCCGGCTCTGAGGACATTACCGAGGTTGATGTGGGCTCTGGCGTTGTCCGGCTCCATGTCGAGCGCCTTTCTGTCGTGTCCCGTAGCTTAGTGTGCCGTAGCTAGTGTGACGTAGCCCCGTCGATGTGCGCTCAGCATAATCAAACACCTACAGCATTGTCAAGATCGCGGTACGCGGTGATCCAACCTCACCGGAACCCGTCTGGCAGCGTCCAGAACTCCGGATCGAGCTCCAATTCCGCAAAAATCCCGAGCGCCTGCTCCGGCGTCTTCCGCCGCCATTCCGGCGAAGCATAGTCGCCGAACCACCGATCCGCCAGCCCGATAGCTTTTCGCATATCGAGCAGCGCGCCTTTGGG
>Ga0208193_1000545_pt1 | contig 19689 bp, 10 predicted proteins | sample June2015DPH_17_2_FD_184716 | JGI IMG/M metagenome (GOLD analysis project Ga0208193, IMG submission 184716) | Peatland microbial communities from SPRUCE experiment site at the Marcell Experimental Forest, Minnesota, USA - June2015DPH_17_10... | ecosystem: Environmental > Terrestrial > Soil >... | reverse complement strand
GGACGATCAATGCGACGATGCGCATTTCCTTGGGGGTGAGCCGATCGCGGACGCGGGTGCCGACCATATCTTCTTCGGGCGATTCGGGCTGCACCAGCTGCGGAGGAAGCCAGGTTTCCCCGGCGGCGACGCGGCGGACGCATTCGACCAGTGCGGAACCGTTGACACTGCGGAAGACGACGCCGCGGAAGCCCTGGTGAAGGTAGCTGCCGGCAGTATCGTTGTTTTCCGCAATCACGATGCCGCGGCTGCCGGCGGTTTCTAGCAGCGAGCGCAGCCGGATCAGGTCAGCCTGCAGCGAGGCTGCGAACAAGACAATCGAACCAGGGAACGTGGTGATGGCGTGGTGCATGCGGTCCAGGTCGTTGCACTGGGCAATGATGCGCATGTCTTCGTCGGTGGCCAGCACTTTCGCCGTTCCAGCGCGGAAGATTGCCTGCGAGTCGGCTAGAATGATTTTGTTCATAAAATTCGCCTCATCTAACTGAAAAAATCCGGATCGAACTGTTCTGCGGGGCCTAAACCTGCCCGCCGGAACGGGCAACTTGAGATCAGGCAACCGTTTCTACCACTTGGGTGACTCTGGGGCCCGAAGGCGGCAACAGGTAGCTTGCCGCAATATTGAACACCAGACTTTTTGAAAGCGCACGCGCCCTGGGTCACCGCTCGGACACGTGTGTCCCGTAGCCCGTAAATGCTCTCAACAGTAACAAAATCAACCCGGTAACAGGATGATTCATGTCCAAAAGTAGGCGGACCGAGGTGGAAGGTCAATCCCCAATACGGGGTAGTTGCCCTGCGGTCGGGGGAGCTTGACGGGTGGCGAGGCCCTCCTGTGAGTCAGAATCAGGCTCTAAACTGAGTTTATATGGCTAGGCCAATTCTTCTGGCGGTAGATGACGATGTCAATGTGCTGGAGGCGGTGGTTCAGGACCTGCGGCGGCAGTACGGAGCCACGTACCGGATTCTCAGGGCAGCCAGCGCGCAGGCGGCGCTCGATACGCTGGCGCAGCTCAAGACCAGGCAGGAGCCGGTAGCGCTGATCTGCAGCGACCAGCGCATGCCCGGGATGACCGGGGTGGAGTTTCTGGAGCGATCGCGGGAGCTTTATCCGGATGCGCGGCGGGTGCTTCTGACCGCCTACGCCGATACCGAGGCGGCGATTCAGGCCATCAACTCGGCGCGCATTCACTATTACCTGAATAAGCCCTGGGATCCGCCCGAGGAAAAGCTCTACCCGGTGCTGAGCGATCTGCTGGAGGACTGGACGGCGGGCTATCAGCCGCCGTTTGAAGGGCTTCGGGTGATTGGGCATCGCTGGTCGCTCAAGGACCACAAGGTGCGGACGTTTCTCTCCAGCAATCATGTGCCTTACCGCTGGATGGATGTGGCCAGCAACGAGGATGCCCAGACCCTGCTCAAAGAACGGAATCTGGACGCCGAGCGGCTGCCGGTGGTGCTGTTTCCGGACGGCAGTGCGCTGGTGGATCCGGAGCCGGGGGCGCTGGCCATCCGGGTGGGGCTGAGCACCCAGGCTACGCAGGACTTCTACGACATTATCGTGGTGGGCGCGGGCCCGGCGGGACTGGCGGCGGCCGTCTACGGGGCCAGCGAAGGGCTGCGTACGCTGGTGATCGAGCCGCACGCGCCGGGCGGCCAGGCGGGTTCGAGCTCGAAGATTGAAAACTACCTGGGCTTCCCTTCCGGGATCACCGGGGCCGACCTGGGACGGCGGGCGCATGTGCAGGCCTCGCGGTTTGGGGCGGAGTTTTTGACCCAGCGTGCGACCGGGCTGCGCATCGACGGGCAATACCGGTTTATCCAGCTGGCAGACGGGCGGGAGGTTTCAAGCCACGTAGTTCTGCTGTCCTTGGGTGTTCATTACAGGAAACTTGAGATTCCGGGAGCAAGCCAGCTGGCGGGGCGCGGCATTTATTATGGGGCGGCGCTGGTCGAAGCGGTGAGCTGCAAGGATGAGGACGTGTTCGTGGTGGGCGGGGCCAACTCGGCCGGCCAGGCCGCGCTTCACTTTGCCCGCTATGCCCGCAAGGTCACCATGCTGGTGCGCGGAGCAGGGTTAAAAGCAACCATGTCGAAATACTTGATCGATGAGATCGCTCGCACATCCAATATTGTGTTGGAGGCGCAAACGCAGGTGGTCGAAGCGTTTGGCGAGGAGCATCTTGAGGGCCTGCAATTGCGGGGACCTTCCGGACAGCTCCGGGTTCCGGCTTCGTCGCTTTTTGTCTTTATAGGCGCCGCACCGGGGACCGAATGGCTGCCGGCCAGCATTGTCCGCGATGAGAACGGGTTTGTGCTGGCGGGACCGGATTTGCCGACCGACGGCAAACATCCGGAGGGATGGCGGGAGCTGCGGGAGCCGTTTTTGCTCGAGTCAAGCGTGGCGGGGGTGTTTGTGGCCGGGGATGTACGACACGGGTCAATCAAGCGGGTAGCCTCAGCCGTAGGCGAGGGCTCGATCGCGGTGCAGTTTGCACATCAATATCTCGCGGGGTTCTGAGACGGGGACCATGGCTGAAGGCGGACAAAAAATCGTAGTCGAGTCGGTGGCCCTGGCCTCAATTGCCGAGGCTTTGCAGCAAACGCTTCCCTTCTCCGGAACAAAAGTTGCGGACCTGGGCGATGTGGGCACGGTGGATCGGGTGACCGCGGCCGAGGGAGCCCAACTGAGCGAGCCGGGAATGCCGGTCCGCGATTACTGGGTGCTGCTCGAGGGCGAGATCAAGGTCGAGCGTCCCGAGCCGGACGGCTCGCAAACCGTCGTCGGAGTAGCCCGGGCCGGCGAAGGCTTTGGCGAAACGCTGATGCTGCTCGGCAAGGCTCAAACCCACTTCTACATTCATACCGCCAAGCCCTCCGTGCTGGTCCGATTCGGCGCGGAGGTTTTCTGGAAGCTGATGTCCTGCTGCCCTTCGGCACGCGCGGTCATTCTGACGGATCTGGCGCAAAGGCTACAGGACTACCAGGTGGAGGCGCTGCACCGGGAGAAGCTGATCTCGCTCGGCACTCTGGCGGCGGGGTTGATGCACGAGCTGCACAATCCCGGCTCGGCGGCCAAGCGGGCTTCCTCGCAACTGCGGCTGAACCTGCTCAGGCTGCAGGAGCTGAGCCTTCGCTTCAGCGATGAACCAAAGACCGACGCGCAACTGGAATGCATGCGCAAGCTGCTCAAGCAGACCATGAGCGGATGTCACGCACCGGCCATGAGTTCGCTCGAACAATCCGACACCGAAGAGGCGATGTCGGATTGGCTGGCGGCCTCGGGCGTAGAGAACGCTTTCTCGATTGGGCCGGCGCTGGTCGCCATCGGGCTGGGCCAGCCGGAGTTGGCCTGCGCCAAGGACGCGTTCAGGGCGGCAAGTTTCTCCGATGCTCTGAACTGGCTCGAGGCACTGGTTTCCAGCGTCACCTTGGTCTGCACGATCGAAGAGAGCATAACGCGCGTCTCCGACCTGGTCATGGCGGTAAAGAAGTTTGCCTACGACGAGAAGGGACCGGCCAGGGAACTGGACGTGCATGACAGCTTGCAGAGCACGCTGACGATTCTCGGGCACAAGATGCGCATCAAGGGCATCCAGGTGGAGAAACAGTTTGGCGCCTGCCCGGCGACGATCCGCACCCGCGGCTCTTCGCTGAGCCAGGTTTGGACCAACCTGATTGACAATGCGCTCGACGCTTCGCCGTCGAATGCCAAGATCAGGATTTCGACCTGGATTGAGCACGAATCCAAGCCGGACAGCGGACTGGCGAAGGCGCCGGACCAGCTGGCCGTGGCCATTGAAGATTATGGCGAGGGCATTGCGCCCGAGGCCTTGCCGCGCATCTTCGAAGCGTTTTTCACCACCAAGCCTCAGGGCTCGGGAACCGGCCTGGGGCTGGAGATTGTGCATCGCATTGTGACCCAGAAATTTGGCGGGACGATCGATGTGCAGTCCGAGCCCGGCAATACCAAGTTCATTGTGCGGCTGCCGCTGGAGAGCACCGGCAACGGGATGTGCACCATCCCCGGGCGGTGAGGACCTGTTTTCTGAGCTCAGCAGATTCCTTTTTCCGCCGCCACAGGTCCTCCTCTCCGGGTCCGCCGCCCCAGGTTCTTCGCGCCGGGTCCGCCGTCCCAGGTCCGCTGTCCGAGGATGGATCGGCTTGATCCTCTGGTTGCGATCGATTGACTCGATTGACTCGCTTGGAGGCTGTTTCGCGCGACCTCCGGGCGGCTCCCATGAGCCTGCCTCGATGATCCATCTGTCTTGCCCCTGTTGATCAGACCAAGCCGTCGCTTGGGCCTCGGATGGGGGGCGAATCGGACCAACTTTGCAACCCAAGGCCCATGAGGATGGTGTAGTCTTGAGGGCGGATGAGAAAGCGTTTACCTGGGGGGATTTTCTTCCATGACTATGGTCGCCGGCGTTGACTTTGGCACGCTCAGCGTTCGCGTTACTCTTGTCGATAGCCAGCAGGGGCCGATAGGCACCTCGTCGGCTTCCTACCCGCTCAACCGGCGGCGGGAGGACTCTAACTTCGCCACCCAATCGCATGCCGACCAGATGACGGCGCTGGCCACGGCGACGCGTGCGGTGCTGCACTCGACCGGGATCGCCGGGGACACGGTGGCGGCCATCGCCCTGGACACGACCGGCTCGAGCGTGATTCCGCTCGGCGAGGGTCTGGAGCCGCTCGACGACTACTATCTGTGGTGCGATCACCGGGCGTTCGCCGAGGCCGAGCAGATTACCTCCGCGGCGCATGCCTTAGGGTTTGAGGGGATTGAGTGGTGCGGCGGGGTGTACTCCCATGAGTGGGGCTTTGCCAAGCTGCTCCACTGGCTCCGGCACAACCCGGACAAGCGCGACCGCCTGGTGACGGCGCTCGAACACTGCGACATGGTGGCGGCTACGCTCGCCGGCGTCACCCAGGTGAGCGATCTGAAGCGCAGCGTGTGCGCGATGGGCCATAAGTGGATGTGGAATCCGAAATGGGGAGGGCTGCCGCCGGAACAGTTTCTGGTGGCGGTCGATCCGCTGCTGGCCGGAGTGCGCGCGAAGCTGGGCGGCCAATACCTGACGAGCGATCACGTGGGCGGGCATCTGTCGGCCAGGTGGGCCGCAGCGCTCGGACTGCGCGCGGGGATTCCGATTCCGGTGGGGGCCTTTGACGCGCACTGGGACGCGGTGGGCTCGAATATTCGCGAAGGCGATGTGGTGAACGTGGTGGGAACTTCCACCTGCATCATTGCCATGGCGCGCGCAGCGGAGCTGGTGCCGGGCGTGTGTGGCGTGGTGCCGGGAAGCGTGCATCCCGGATTCACGGGGATCGAGGCGGGGCTTTCGGCGACCGGCGATATCTTTGAGTCGATCGCACGACGCGCGGGGACCACGGTTGCCTCGCTCTCCGAGAGACTGGATCGGTTCAGGGCGGGCGAAACCGGGCTGCTGCGGCTGAGCTGGGATAACGGCGACCGGACGGTGCTCGTAAATCCGGAGCTGGGCGGGGTGACGCTCGGATGGAACCTCATGCACACGGCGCAGGATGAGCTGTTCGCAGCGATCGAAGGGACGGCGTTTCATACGCGGATTATTCTCGAGCGCATGGCCGAGCACGGAGTGCGCATCGATCGGGTGATCAATGCGGGCGGGATTCCGCAAAAGAGCGAAGTGCTGAACCGGGTGTATGCCAATGCGCTGAACAAACCGGTGCTGGTGCCTTCGGGGATTCCGACAAGCCTGGGGTCGGGGATCTTTGCGCTCATGGCGGCCGGAGCCTATAAGACAATTGAAGAGGCGCAGGCGGCGGTCTGTTTGCCTTTGCGGACCGTTGAGCCGGATCGAGGGTCGAGGTCAGCCTACGAGCGGCTCTATCGGCTCTATCGGGATGCGTATTTTGCGCTGGGGACCCGGAATGCGGGGGCCTCTGAGATGGGGATGATCCTTCCGGAACTGCGCAGGATTGCGGCTGAAGTGCGGACAGTTCAAGAGACAATTCCAGATTGAAGGCAGCTACCGGCCGGCTTAAGAACACTCCGATTGAGCGAGTCAGACTCGCTTGACGAGATTGGCTGTGAGCTGAGAATGGCCTTTTCAACAAGCTCTCAAACGGGTGCCCTGAGGCAGGGCGAATGGAGCAGGAGAAGCTTGGGCGGGAATCACCAGAACGCGCCGGGGATGGAATTCCATCCCCGGCGCGTTCTGGTTGGCTGAGGCGGGAAGGTTAGAAGTCGTAGCGCAGGCTGAATTGCATGCGGCGCCCCTGGGTCAGCAACGAGCTGGCAATGCCCAGGTCTGCGCTGGTCAGTCCGCCGGTGATTGAGCTTGGATCGAAGCGCACTGCATTGGTGACGTTGTATACCTCCCAGCCGAACTTGAGCGTGCCGTACCGCTCGAGCTTCCAGCTCTTGTTCAGGCCGGAGTCGACGTCGAAATACCCATCGCCGCGGAAGAAGTTCCGCTCGCCGGCCTCGCCAGGATAGGGAAGGCGCACCGGGCCGCCGGTAGCTACGCCGTTATTGATGGCATTTGCATTGTCGAAGAACTGAGGATTGCCGTTCTGGTCGAAATGCCGGCGCATCTTGACCGGTGAAGTCACAACGGCAAAGCTCTCGATCTGCCAGTCGGTCGTAAAGCCCGGCTCAGTCAAACTAAAAGGCAAGCCGCTCGACCAGCGGCTGATGCCCGACAACTGCCACCCTCCGGCGACAGCGTCAACCAGATGATTGGCATTGCCCAACAGAGCCCTTCCGCGTCCGAAAGGCAATTGGTAGACCGCATCCCCGGTAATGAGGTGGGTGGTATCGAAGTCCGAGACGCCGCGGTTCAGAGACGGCTTCCAGGTATTCAAAATCGAGCTGAAGGACAAACTTGGCGCGCCATTGGTGCCTGTTCCCGTGAACTCCGTGCTGCGCTCCGCGTCGGAACCCATGTCGATGGATCGCGAGTAGGTATAGCTGAGATTCATCTGCAGGCCATGGCTCATCGGATGGCGCAGCGTGATCTGGCCCGCGTTATAGTAACTCATGCCGATCGTGTCCAAAGCGTACAGCGAGGAAAACTGCTGTTGCCAGAACTTTGAAACATACCCCCCCGGGCACCCGTAGATACAGAAAAAATCAATATCCGCGATGGAGTTGGTCTCGCCCAGACCGGCGCGATTGGGTGCGAACTCGTTGCGGTAGATCGCCTGGGTTGCGCTTTCCCCGGGAAAGTCTATACCCGCCATGAAGGGAAAAATATCCTCGAAGTAGGGGATGGCCGGCACCGATGCATTGGAATTGCCGCCGTTGGCGTCGACCAGTCGCGCCAGCTGTGTACCGGCCGCGTAGTAATCGCCTCCTCCCGAGGGATCGACGTAGTCAACCGGCTCGGCCAGATCAAGTTGCTGCAGCAGGTGCCGGCCCAGCCGGCCCACATAGGAGGTCTCGAGAGTAAAACCGGCCCCAATTTCGTTCTGAACTGAAAAATCGAACGACTCCGAATACGGTGTCTTCAGATGGTTGTCCAGGCCCCAGGTAATGGCGAAGCCATCTGCCGGACCGCTGGGCGGCGAGTAGGGGTAAACCTGGGGGTTCTGCGGCGTGCCATTATTGATCGCTGGAAGGTTGCTGCGCCCGGTGAACCGCGGCGATGCCGGGATGGAGCTGTTCCCATCAATCGAATAGGAGCTGGCGGGATTGGTGATCAAGGCACTGATTCCGAACGATCCCTGCTGGTTGAAGGTGTTGACGAGAGACTCGCCGTAGTGGTCGTAGTAGATTCCGGCTCCGGCGCGAATCGATGTCTTGCCATTCGGGGAATAGGCAATGGCCAGGCGGGGAGCAAAGTTATCCTTCGACTTGGGCCAGAATCCCGGCTTGTTGTAGAAGGGTCCGGTAGGCGCGAACTCGAGGTTGGGTTCGTTGACCTGGCCAGACTGCGCGGCGGATTCTCTTGCCAGATACCAGGCATGGGTATCGATGGTGGGAGCAACCTGCTGGCCGTTGGTCTCCCAGGGCGTCTGCAGGATCGTATGGCGGACTCCGAAGGTAATGGTGAGGTTGGGCCGCACACGCCAGGCATCCTGGATGTACCACTCATATTCATTGGCCTTGAAAGCCCGGTTGAGAAAGGCTCCATCGGGGAGCAGGCTTCCGGAGCTCGCGCTGTTGACCTTGTAGTTGTAGGAGCTCGTGAGGGAGGGAACGGTCCCGACCAGGTTGGCAAAGGCGATCTCATAGGAGTTGCTGAAACCCTCATTAACTCCTGAAATCGGCTGAGGCACCAGGCTCGCGCCGCCTGAGGCAGTGGCAAGCCAGTACGGATTGGAGCTGGCACTCTGAAAGGTCGTCGTGTCCTCGCCTTGATTCTGGTGGACCAGGCGCCAGTTGGCGCCAAATTGGATGGCGTGGTTTCCCTTGGTCCAGTTCAGGTTGTCGATGATGTTGTTGACCGGCACGCTGGTGATCGTGGTGCGTGTTTCGGCAGAGGTCGTCGAGAGGAAACGAAAATCGACGTAGTCGCCTGAACCGACCCCGCGGTTGTCAAATCCCTGCCGGACATATCCGTAGCGAAAGTCGTTGATGAGATTTGACCGCAGGGACCAGGTTTCGCCGGCGGTAATCCCCTTGCTGTTGTCCTGGGTCACGCTCTGCGGCCCCTGACCGGGAAACTGTTCCGTTGCGTGGGTGTTGTCATCCTGCAAGTTGCCGCGGACAAAGATCCGGTGCCGGTCATTGGGCGTGTAGTCAAGTCTTCCGATCGTCGTATTCAGCCGGATGGGGTTGGGCGAGGAGAACGAGTAGGAGCCTTCGTTGATGCCGTCTCCCAGGTTCGATCCGTTGGCCGCCGGCATGGAATTGAAGTATGCGAGCGCGGCCGGATTGGGACCGGGCGCGGAGGGATAGGCGGCAGTGTTGCATACCTGGCAGCCCGCGTCGAGAGCGGCCACCTGGCCCGGGCTCAGTACTTGGGTATTGCCTGAATTGTCGATATAGGAGAGAATTCCTGCCTGATAGCTTGCCGTGGGATCGGTCTGGCTCACCTGCGTGTTCTCCGCCAGGCGGCTGCCTTCGTAATTGCCAAAGAAGAAGAGCTTGTCCTTCACGATCGGGCCGCCCAGCGCCCCGCCGAAGATGTTGCGGATCACCTTGCCGGGAATATTCGGTTCGCCGCTATCTATCTCTGCCTGCTTATTGAACCAGTTGTTGGCCACGGTGATGGTGGGGCGATTGTACTCATAGGCCGCGCCGTGAAACTGGTTTGTCCCCGACTTGGTCAGCATGCTGATCTGCGCGCCCGAAGAACGGCCGGCGTCGGAATTGGCGTCGCCCGTCGTCACGCGGAACTCCTCGATCGAGTCCTGGGTCTCGCGCAAGACGCCGGTGAAGGCGAAACCGTTGACCTGGTCGTTGTCGTCGACCCCATCCAAGGTGACGTTGCCCTGGTCGGATCGGCCGCCATTGACCGCTCCGCTGCGGCTGTCCTGCGCGTTCGGCAGGTAAAGCACTCCCGGCTGCAGCGACAACAGGTCGGGCACATTCCGGGTTTCGCTGGGAAGGGCCTGAATGAGCGCATTGTCCGCCGAGCCGCCCAGCGAAGCATCGGTGGTGTTCAGCGTCTGGGCAGCCGCGGATACATCGACCGTGACGGTGCTTGAATGAACGGAGAGTGTAAAGTCGATGGTCGCCGGCTGGCTGACCAGCAATTCGGCAGTCTTGATCTGGTCGCCAAAGCCGGCCGCTGTGGCCGTGATGGTGTACCTGGCTGGGTTAACCTGCGCGAACACGTATTCTCCGGTGCTGTTGGCGACCGAGGTCAGCGTCTGTCCGTCTGCATTGTTGGTGAGGGTGATCTTCGCCCCGGGGACGAGTGCGCCATTGGGGTCTTTGACGATTCCGCGCAGTGAGGTGGTTGCGTTCTGGCCAAACGCGAGGGCGGCGGTGGAAAGGATACAAAAAAGTATCCATCCCTTCAGGGAATGTTTCACTTCTGTTCCTCCAAGAATTCGTTCTGTGACAGTTTTTCTGAACGCGCTGTTGTGGTTCGGGTGTTTGGAGCAATTGGAGCTTTTTTCTGGAACTGGACCGAATCGTACGCTTTTGAGGGAAACCAGGGGCGAGGTGCAAAAACAGTTGCTGCGAAAACCGGGGGTGGTCAGGCGGAGCGTGAACCGAAATGCGGCCTCTGTTGGACCCTGGAACTTGAAATGTCTCCTATCTTGGCTCATGGAGTCTAAAGAATCAATAAAAATTTGCGCCAGAACCATTTGGCCGAGGACAGGCGGGCTAGAAAGGCCGCCGGTCCTCGATAACTTATTGCTGCTGTTGCAGTTGTTGGAGATCAACCGAAGGCTCGCTGATTCCCGGGATCTGCTGTGCGCGCTCGACCAGCACGCTCCAGTCGTCGGGGATGGGAAGTTTCCGGTCCAGTGCCGGAGGCTGATCATTGGCTTCGACGTGAACCGCAACGTAAAGCTCGCTCTCGGTGCTGCCGCGGAAGATGCCGTGGGTGGGGGGGACGTCGGCGTAGTCGCGGCCGACGGCGGTGCGGATGTGGCGGCGGTGGGCAACCAGGTTGTTGGTGGGATCGAAGCCGACCCAGCCGAGATCGGGGAGCAGGACATCAACCCAGGCGTGGGTGGCATCGGGAGTGGAACGGTCATGGTCATCGCGCCCGCGATAAAGATAGCCGGAGACGTAGCGCGCCGGGATGCCGGCATGGCGCAGCAGGGCGATCATGGTGTGGGCAAAATCCTGACACACGCCTTTGCCGCTGACGATGGCTTCGTCGATCGGTGAATCGACCCGCGTCGAGCGGGGCTCGTATTCAAAGTAGTTATAGAGGCGCTGATTCAACTCCTGCACCAGCATCAGAGGATCATCGCGGCGGATGACGCCCATTTGGGTGGCCAGAAGCTTGAGGGCGGGAGTTTCGACGGCGAAGGTGGACGGGAGCAGCATCTCCCAGAAGTCGCCTTCTTCGATGAGATTGTCGAGCGCGCCCCAGGCGTCGGGCGAGAGGAAGTCGGGAACGTCGGGGAGAACCTGCTGTTCGACGACTGACTCGGCAACGATGACCAGCTGGGTGTGTTCGCCAGGGATGTCGAAATGCTGCACGTTGTTGCCCATGTGGTCCCGATAGCTGAACACGCGGCAGCGGGGACTGACCGAGAGCGAGAAGGCGAGGCAGTGCTGATGAGAGTCAGAGCGCGGGTGCATGCGCGTTTCCATGATGCTCTCGCTGATCGGGTCCGAGTAGCGGAAGCGGGTGAGATGACGGATGGAATAGAAGTTCATGCTCTTACCTGCCTGTCGGATTTTTGGCGCTCAAGGCTTTTCGAGAATGCTCGGCCTTGGCGGGCGAAAGCCCTGCTCGTTCCGGTGTTCTTGCGACCTGACGGAAGTCATTCCCTGAGACGAAACCTCGTTGCGGTCGGAAACTGTGCGCCGGTCATTGCTCAAATGGCCAGAGCGGATTGGATCGAGTATTGCACGTAGTAGCGATAGATGAGTTCGTGAATGCGCATGGATTGCTCGCGAATGGTGTGCAGGAATGCGGCCGGATCGCCGGCGAGGATCTCTCCGATGCTGGTGTAGCTGAGCTGGGCGTGCAGCAGGCCGATCACCGCTGTGATCTGTTCCGGCGAGCGGCGGCCGCCGGTGCGCTGGATGGACTCGATGGCGTGGCGAATACTGTCGACGCAGAATCGGATGGCGTGGGGAAAGTCGCGATTGAGAAGCAGGAACTCGAGAATGCGCTCGGGCGTGATGTCGGCGGTGTAGACCTGGCAATAGGCTTCAAAGGAGGTGCAACAGCGCAGCAGGCCGACCAGTTCCAGATACTGGTGGCCGGAGCTCTCGCGCTCCTGCTCGGCCAACAGTTCCTTCTGATAGACCTCAAGCAGGGTGGCGGTGGCGTAGGCGCGCTCCAGATAGCGACCCAGGCGGATGAATTGCCATCCCTGGCCGTGGATCATGGTGGTGTCACTGACCCCTTTGAACAGATGAATGCCATCAAGGACGGCCGCCAGCGCGTCGTTGATGCTGGTGCGGAACAGGGCCTGGGCATGGGGTGAGTGCATCTGATGGAAGAGGCGATTCAGCCGCTGCCATTGTTCGGAGGAGATCTCTTCGCGCACCTGACGGGCGTTTTCGCGCGCGCCGTTGACGCAGAAGGTGACCGAGGCGTGGTTGCTGCCGTCAAAGACCAGCTTGCGGGCCATCGATTCCATGTCGCCGCTCCAGTCCATTCCCTTGGGCTTGCCGAGCGACTGCATCATGCGCTCCCAGCGCGTCTCGGCGCTGGTGTCGCTACTGTCCAGCATCAGGCTCATGGTCACGTCGAGCTGGCGCACAGTGTTCTCGGCCCGCTCGAGGTAGCGGCTCATCCAGTAGAGACTGTCGGCTACGCGCGATAGCATCGTCAAACTCCCCCGAACTCCTGATGGTTGAATGCGTGAGTGGTTATGACTCCAGGATCCAGGTGTCCTTGCTGCCACCGCCCTGCGAGGAGTTGACGACCAGCGAACCTTTTTCAAGAGCTACGCGGGTCAATCCTCCGGGAACGATGTTGACTTTGTCGCCAAACAGAACGTAGGGCCGCAGGTCGACGTGGCGCGGTTCCAGGCGATTGCCGATCAGGCAGGGAGCGCGGGAGAAGTCGAGTGTGGGCTGGGCGATGTAATTCCGCGGGTTGGCTTCGATCTGGCGGGCGAACTGTTCGCGCTGCCGCACGGTCGACTGGGGACCGATGAGCATGCCGTAGCCGCCGCTTTCTCCGACCGCCTTGACGACCAGCGTGTCGAGGTTGGCGAGCACGTGCTGGCGCGATTTTGGTTCGCTGAGCAGAAAGGTCTTCACGTTGGGAAGGATTTCGTCTTCGTTGAGGTAGTAGCGGATGATATCGGGCACGTAGGCGTAGACGGCCTTGTCGTCGGCCAGACCGGTGCCGAAGGCATTGGTGACGGTCACGTTGCCGGCGCGATAGGCGTTGAACAGACCGGCGCAGCCGAGCGAGGAGTCGCTGCGGAAGATGAGCGGATCGCTGAAGTCGTCGTCGACCCGGCGATAGATGACATCGACGCGCTTGAGGCCGTCGGTGGTACGCATGTAGACGATGTTGTCGTGGGTGACCAGATCGCGTCCTTCGACCAGATCGATGCCCATCTGGCGGGCCAGATAGGTGTGCTCGAAGTAGGCGGAGTTGAACACGCCGGGCGTGAGCAGAACGATATTGGGCTCGGGGCGGCCTTCGGGCGCCAGCGAGCGCAGCGTGGCCAGCAGCAGCTGCGGATAGTGCTCGATGGGGCGAACGCCGTAGCTGTGAAACAGCTGCGGGAAGGTGCGCTTCATGACGCGCCGGTTGGTGAGCATGTAGCTGACACCGGAGGGGACGCGGAGATTATCTTCAAGTACGACAAACTGGCCGGTGTTGAGGCGCAGCAGATCGGAGCCGACGATCGAGATGTAGACGTTGCGCGGTACCTGCAGGCCGCGCATCGGGCGGCGGTAGTGCTTGCAGCTATAGACAAGCTCGCGGGGAACAACCTTGTCGTTGAGGATCTTCTCCTCCGAGTAGACGTCGCGGAGGAAGTGATTGAGGGCGGTGATGCGCTGGGTGAGGCCGCGCTCGATCAGGTCCCACTCGGCCGCGGTGACCAGGCGCGGCAGCAGATCGTAGGGAAAGATGCGCTCGGTGCCTTCGTCGCGGCCGTAGACGGTGAAGGTGATTCCCTGGGTGAGGAAGGAAAGGTCGGCCGATTGCTTGCGGCGCTGCAGTTCCTCCTGGGGCAGGGTGGCGAGGGTTTCGGCCAGGGCGCGGTAGTGGGGGCGCAGGGCGCCGCCGGCTTCGCGCATCTCGTCGAAGGCCTGGTCGAGCGGATAGTCTCCGAACAGCGAATCCATCTCCACGGGTTGACTGGCGCTCATCGGATCTGCACCCCCGGCACAGATTCAGAGTTCCGGAGTGACCCTTGGGGGGAAGCCTTGGCCGGGCAGCTGTCCAGCTCCAGTCCGGTTCTGCCCCCGGGGTCTATCCCCGAACTCCGTTCTATAGCTTGTAACATACGGCAGATAAGGGCGCCATCAGGAAAGCGGCGATGGAGGGCTCCTCCGGGGGTCCATCGTTCCGGCTTGCGGCCCAGGTTCGCTGCCAGACTTGCCCCCCGTAGAGTACCCTGTTCACTCAGGAGAATTCTCGCCCGATGCCGAGACTGTATCGTTTGCACTGCGCTGTTCTCGTTGCCCTGTTTATTGGCTTCACTTCCAGTCGCGCTCAGCAAGCTGCGCCCGCCGCTGCCCCGGAAGACTATGTGCGCGCGCACTACACCAAGTACGAGTTCCGCATTCCGATGCGCGACGGCAAGCGCCTGTTCACTTCGGTCTATGTGCCCAAGGACGCCTCCGGAGGGCCCTATCCGTTTCTGATGGATCGCACCCCGTACAGCGTCGCGCCGTACGGGGAAGACCAATATCCGCACCAGCTCGGCCCCTCTCAGGAGTTTGAGAAGGGCGGCTACATCTTTGTCTACCAGGATGTGCGCGGGCGCTGGATGAGCGAAGGCGAGTTTGTGGAGATGCGGCCGCACATCGACGAGAAGAAGTCGCCCGCGGATGTGGACGATGCCTCCGACACCTACGACACGATTGAATTCCTGCTCAAGAACGTGGCCAACAACAACGGCAAGGTGGGCATCTGGGGAATTTCCTATCCGGGGTTCTACACCTCGGCGTCGATCATCGACTCCCACCCGGCGCTGGTTGCCGCCAGCCCGCAGGCGCCGATGACGGACCTGTTCCTGGGCGACGACGCCTACCATGGCGGCGCCTTCATGCTCTCGGCCAACTTCGGGTTTTACGCCCCGTTCTTTCATCCCCAGGACGGACCGCAAACGCCCAAGCAGACGGTTCCGTTTGATTTTGGCACGCCCGATCACTACCGGTTTTATCTCGATGCGGGAAACATTGCGAATCTGGACAAGCTTTACCTGAAGGGATCCAACTGGCTTTTCAATGACCAGTTCAAGCACGACACGTATGACGCCTATTGGAAGGCGCGTGATCTTTCCCAGCACATGAAGAACGTGAAGTGCGCGGTGCTGGTGGTGGGCGGCTGGTATGACGCGGAGGATCTCTCCGGGCCGTATCGCACCTTTTATGCGATCAACAAATTCAATTCCGAGACGCCGACCACGCTGGTCGAAGGCCCGTGGGTCCATGGCGGCTGGGCGCGCGGCGACGGCAGCCATCTGGGCGAGGCGCAGTTCAACGCCAAGACGGCGGAGTATTTTCGCGCCAACATCCAGTTCCCTTTCTTTGAGCACTACCTCAAGGGCAAGGGAGCAGCCGAGCCCAAGGCGGTGGTGTTTGAGACCGGCGCCAACGTCTGGCGCAGCTTTGATGCCTGGCCGCCGAAAGCTGCGACGGCGAAGACGCTCTACTTCCACGCCGGTGGCAAGCTGAGCTTTGAGCCGCCTGTCGAGGCCAAGGGCGTCGATGAGTACCTGAGCGATCCAAATCATCCGGTGCCCTTTGTGGGTTACACGACCGACACCGTGCCCCAGCGCTACATGGTGGACGACCAGCGGTTCGCGAGTTCGCGGCCGGACGTGCTGGTGTATGAGACCGATCCTCTGGAAGAGGATGTGACGATTGCCGGGCCGATCTCACCGAAGCTCAAGATTGCCAGCTCGGGTACGGACTCGGATTTCGACGTCAAGCTGATCGATGTCTATCCGGACGATATGGCCGACCCGGATGAGTCGATGAACGGCAACAAGCGCATTCAGGATGCGCCGCCTCTGCACATGGGCGGGTATGAGCAGATGCTGCGCGGCGAGCCGTTCCGCGCCAAATTCCGCAACAGCTGGGAGAAGCCCGAGGCGCTCACGCCAGGCAAGCAAACGGATGTGAACTTCACCATGCCGGATCTTTTTCATACCTTCCGGCGAGGCCACCGGATCATGGTGCAGGTACAGAGTTCATGGTTCCCGCTGACGGATCGGAATCCGCAGACTTTTACGGACATTCCGTTTGCCAGACCGGAAGATTTCAAGGCGGCGACAGAACAGGTCTACCGCCAGAAAGATGCCGCATCCGGCATCGAGGTGCTGGTGCTGCCGTAACCGTAATTGAGCTTCAGCGAGCGTAATTGAGGCCGCCTGGCTTTCAAAAACGGCCCGCATTTTCCGCTCGACTGGCCTTGACTCCACAGACCCAAAAGGATAGTGATGTTTTCTCGCCAACTCCGTTCCGTGCTTCTGCTGCCGGCTGCGCTCCTCATTGCCGCCTCAGCACTGGTTCATGCCGATGAGGGCATGTGGACCTTCGACAACCCACCGCTGAAGCTGCTCAAGGCGAAATATAACTTTGTGCCGACACAGGCGTGGCTGGACCATCTTCGACTTTCCAGTGTGCGGCTCAACGACGGCGGCTCGGGATCGTTTGTGAGCCCCAACGGACTGCTGCTGACCAACCATCACGTGGCGCGCGGCCAGTTGCAGAAGAACTCGACGGCTGAGCATGACTATCTTGCCAATGGTTTTTACGCTGCCGCGCCGGATCAAGAGCTGAAGTCTCCTGATTTGGAGGTCAACGTGCTCGTGTCGATCGAGGACGTCACGACACGGGTGCAAGGCGCGGCCCGAGGGATCGGCGATGACGCGAAGGCGCTGAAGGCGCGCGAAGCCGAGACGGCGGCAATTGAAAAGGAGAGTAAGGACAAGACCGGTCTTCGCTCCGACGTGGTTTCGTTCTATCAGGGCGGGGAGTACTGGCTCTATCAGTACAAGGCATACACCGATGTGCGGCTGGTGTTTGCACCCGAACAGCAGGCTGCGTTCTTTGGCGGCGATCCAGATAACTTCACCTATCCGCGGTACGACCTGGACATGGCGCTGTTTCGCGTTTATGAGAACGGCAAGCCGCTGCAGACGGCGAACTTCTTGAAGTGGAGCGCGAAGGGCGCCTCGCCGGGCGAACTGATTTTTATCTCCGGGCATCCAGGTTCCACTGAGCGTGACGATACGGCTTCAGAGCTGCTGCTCGAGCGCGATGTGCTGGGACCTGCAGTCACCGAGTATCTCGAGCGGCGCATTGACGCGGCGCAGGCATTCGCGGCGCAGGGACCGGAACAGGCGCGGCTGGTGGGCAGCACCATCTTCGGATTGCAGAATTCGCTGAAGGTTTACCTGGGTCGCAAAGAGGCACTGGCGGATCCGGCAATTCTCAGAAAAAAACAGACCGAGGAAGCCGACTTCCGCGCCAAGGTAGCGGCGAACCCGGAATGGCAAAGGGAATACGGCGATGCATGGGACAGCATTGCGAAGGTGGAAGAGGAAGTGAAGCCCGAGGTCAAGGGGCAGCTCTTCCGGCGCACCGATAGCCAGCTGTTCACAGTGGCCTTGAATATTGTGCAGTACGTTGCCGAGATCAACAAGCCCGATGGCGAGAGACTGCCGCAGTTCCATGATGCGGCTCTCGATACGTTGAAGTTCCAGATGTTGTCGCCGGCGCCGATAGAACTTCCCACAGAGAAGCTCTACATGACCAGCGCACTGACGCTTGGCGAAGAGAAGCTGGGCAGCAAAGACGCGTATATTCAGGCAATTCTCCAGGGCGGCGAAGTCGAGAAGACCGTGGACGCGCTGATTGACGGAACGAAACTGGGCGATGTTGCGTTCCGCAAGTCGCTGCTCGACGGTGGCCAGACCGCGGTGGCGGCCTCGACTGACCCGATGATTGCCGCTGCGCGGCGCATCGATCCGATTCTTCGCGAATCCACGCGGCGCATGCGCGATACTTACGGCAGCGTGCTGACCAAGGAGGGCGAGAAACTGGGCAAGGCGCGCTTCCTGGTTTACGGTAAGGATGCTTATCCGGACGCTACCTTTACTCTGCGGCTGAGTTTTGGGACAGTGACCGGCTATCCCTACAACGGGACCATCGCACCGCCTTTCACAACCTTCTACGGACTGTACGATCGCGCCGCCAGCTTCAGCAACCAGGCGCCGTTCAATCTAACTCCCAAGGAGACCGACGGACGGGCGAAGCTGGACTTATCGACGCCGCTCGATTTTGTTTCAACCGGCGACATCATCGGCGGCAACTCGGGATCGCCGGTGGTCAATCGTGATGGAGAGCTTGTGGGCCTGATCTTTGACGGGAATATTGAGTCGATGGCCGGCGATTTTGTTTATGATGGGACCAGGAACCGGGCCGTCGCGGTTCATTCCGCAGGCATGATTGAAGCGCTGCGGAAGCTTTACAACGCGGATACGCTGGCCGATGAGTTACAAGGCAAGCAGTGACTTCTCTGGATACTTTGATCCAGATTCTGGGTGACAATGCCATCGAAGTCGTCGAAGGATAAGCGCAAGCAGCAGGCGCCAGGTAAGAATGCGGGTCGTCGTACGCTGGACAGCCTGAAGCCGGATGAGGCCCAAGAGGTTTTGGTGCGTCTCCTGAAGGTACATCCCGACCTTTTGAGCGAAGCCGAGCAGACGGCGAAATCGCTCCTGCACGAAGTCAGTTACGAGGATATCGCCGAAGAGATTGAATTTGCGATGAGTGGGTTGGATTACGACGACCTTAACGCACGCGCGGGTAGTGATGAGTGGGGATATGTCGAGCCTTCAGAGGCGGCCGAGGAGATTCTTGCCGAGACGGTGAATCCCTTCCTCGAAGATATGCAGCGCCGCTTGGAGTTGGGACTTGAAGCGGACGCGCTGGAGATCTGCAAAGGTTTGGTTCTAGGCTGCTATCGGCTCAGCGAGAGTCAAGAAGGGGACGTTTTAGGCTGGTCGCCCGACTTCCCGGTGGAGGCAGCGAGCAACGCCCTGGAACTGTGGTATCGGGCAGCGGACAGCCCCAACAATCGCAAAGGCGGGGGAACAAAGCGCCCTTCGTTTCCTCCGGATTTCCTGAGCATGGTCCCCGAGTGGGTTCCCATGATCGAGCGCTTAGCGAAGAAGAAGAAAAAGTGACTCGACCGCCGCCCTCCGGTTGTCGACGTCAGCTCCTTCACAAGGGCAGTTGTGCCAGGATGGCCTTCGGAGAAGCGGTCGTGAGGTGGTGTGCAGACGGGCGCCTCACTCCATTGCTTGGACAGCAGTTCAGCCAGCCGGCTTGTGGGGGGATGTGAACTGTTCCGCGCGATGGCCTCGCGCAGATCGGCCAAGGGATCGACGCCTGTTTTAGCATCGGTCGGGCAATTACACGCTCGACGGCGATTGAAAGAAATGAAAGAAGTGTTCAGGCTTCGGCCTTTGCCGGCCAAGCTTTGGGCGTGAACTGGGCGGCGCGCTCGATGGGCGTCGTGGCGAGTCTGGATAGGATGGCGCCCCGGTATGCGCGCACCCCTTGGATGCCGAGCAGATGGCCGCCTGAGCGAAGGGAAGAACTCAGAATTGTCCAGTCACCGATAGTGATCCGACTCTTTCTACCGCCATAGCAACTCACTCCCTCACCACGGCGCACCGGTTGTAACTCGCATCTCTGATTCGCGGCTCTATAGATCGCCTCAGGGACGCCGGACTCGATTGCGGCGCGGGCCCGGCGGGCAGGTTGACTCACGTATCACCAGCTCAGGCAGAATGGGCACTGCATCGGGAAACGTGGCCTGGCCGCGAATCCGCTGCAGAAGAATGCGCGCGGCAACCTGGCCCATCTGATTCAGCGGCTGGCGAATCGTGGTAAGGCTGGGGTTG
>Ga0208193_1000543_pt1 | contig 19735 bp, 17 predicted proteins | sample June2015DPH_17_2_FD_184716 | JGI IMG/M metagenome (GOLD analysis project Ga0208193, IMG submission 184716) | Peatland microbial communities from SPRUCE experiment site at the Marcell Experimental Forest, Minnesota, USA - June2015DPH_17_10... | ecosystem: Environmental > Terrestrial > Soil >... | reverse complement strand
ACTCCAGATGCAGAACAACTCGTGCGACACACTTCGCGCTCCCGCGCCCATCGCTTGCGGCGCTAACCCATCCGTGGTCGGCAATGACCAGGTCGGCCACCTTTTGGTGGGCGACGGCGCGATAACGAGTTGCACGCTAAAGTTTGCGCAGAGCCATGCACCGGCCATACCGAATTGTTCTTTCAGCGCAACTGCTAATGCATACTTATATATTAGCGAAGTCACCCCCATCCGCCATCACAATAGCATCTTCCGCGAACTTGGGCGGCAGAGCGATTTACCACAGCTGCAACACTTTACCGGCGAAGTATCGATATCTACGTTGCAAAGCTATCGCACCGTTTGTCTCCTTATATGTCTAGACATGCCATCCTTGGGCATCGAAGCAACTCACCAGAGGCGACGCGCCTTGGCTAAACGATTTGTACTGGTCGACCGGGACGGTACCTTGAATCTCGAGAAGAATTACTTGTCTGACCCCGATCAATTGGAATGATTTCCGGTGCGGGCGCGGCCCTGAAACGGCTGCAGGAGGCCGGCTGGGGCATTTGTGTGGTAAGTAACCAATCGGGTGTCGCCCGCGGTTATTTTGATATGGAGCAATTGGCCAAGGTGCATCGGCGGCTGGAGGAGATGCTGACCGGGTTTGATGTCCAGCAGGACGGCATTTATCTCTGTCCGCACAGCCCGGATGATCGGTGCAACTGCCGCAAACCCTTGCCGGGGATGGTCCGTCAGGCGATGGCTGACCACGGGTTCGATCCCCGGCAGGCGTGGGTGGTTGGTGATAAGGAGGTTGATGTCGGATTAGGGCATGCGCTGTGAGCCAAGAGCATCCTGGTCCGCACCGGCTATGGAAAACGTTATGAATCCGAGACTAAAGCGGATTTCATCGCCGATGACCTGGCAGGAGCCATTGACCTAATTCTGGATGGAAGGAGACAAAATATTGAGTGACTTTCTGTCCGATCTAATTGCTGCTATGTTCTTAAAAGGCGAAGGGCATTACGCGAGCGATATTGTCTGTCATAACATTTAACTACGGACCTCAAACGAACAGAAGGGCGGAGCAAATCGAGTTCATGATCAAATTCAAGTCTAAATGGGAGAAGGCAACGCTGGAAAAACATCTAGCTAGCGAGCACTTCTATCATTCATTTGAATTTACAAATGAATGCGTTGTTCGGGGGGACTGGGATATTGCTAAGAGCATCCAAGCATATAAGTTCCCCGTCGATTTGATTGGAAAGCGCGTGTTAGATATCGGCCCCGGATCCGGCTTCTTTTCATTTTATTTTGAATCTCTGGGAGCATCGGTCACGGCACTGGAGAGTCACGGCTACGGTGATTTTGACGTTTATGGAGATTTCAGATATCGGGGTAGTGAAAATCGACCACCAGATCGATTTAATGGAGCCGATCCGATTTGGTTTGGGCCCGTGTCCTCTGGGTTTTGGAAGATTTTTGACGCCATTGAATCAAAGGTTAGTTGGAAGAACGGCAAGATTTACGATGTTGCGCCATCGCTGACCGGGGATGAGTTCGATTTGGTATTTGTCGGGTCGTTACTTATGCACTTGCGCGACCCGATTGGTGCGTTGAGAGCTGCCCGAAGCGTGTGTCGAGACCTCCTAATCACCACAATACCCACTTGGGTGGATCAAGACGAAACCCTGACTCCGATGCAAATGCTTCCCTACACGCACATTGATCGGGTTAGCTGGTGGATGCCAAACAAGGCGGCACTCCGTCATTGGCTGCTAGCAGCCGGGTTCCGGGAAGTCGATTTTGTCGGTGGTCTTACGATTTATCCGGACAAGGAAATATACAATACGGATGGCGTAAGAATGAATAGCGAAATCGTCGAGCAAATTGTACATGCGAGAGTTTGAATCAGCATCGCTCGGGAAAACATACAGAGGCTGATGGCGATGCAATGCATCGCCCCGCAACAATTGCCGAACTGCAGCGACCGTATGGCGGGGAAGATTTTACGACCCGACTATTCGACCCTACGTACTCTTAAGGCGGATTACGTATTTGAGGGTCCAATTGGCGAATTACTATTTAAGGAGAACCTCAAGATAATCCTCAGTCGAATTCCAAGTTCTGCCCAGGTGTTCACAATTGGCTGTAATGAGCACCACATAAACGCGCATGGCGAGAAATCAGTTCTGAGTTGGCGCGTGGACGTCAACAACTGGTGGAGACTTAACTTCAATTTACTCCAATTTTTTTTGCTCGACTTCCGTTCGTTTATACGGGACGGGAGCGAGTTTGACAGGAACGATCCAAACCATTTCCACCAGCTTGTATATTTCCGCATGTACGAGGAGATCGCGAAACGAATTGGAGTCGGTAAAGAAGCGGCGCGTTCATAGCGCGTGGATCTTTTCTGCGAGACCGATTCTGCGTGGGATGGCGACTCTGACAAAGTGGCAGACATTCCTGACTTCCGCCTATTCGGGGTCGATCCATTTGCCATCGGATGTAAACTATAGTGATCCGTGAAACCTGGTTGCGACACCTTCCCCAAGCGATTCTGTTGTTTTCGCTAGTTGTAGACATAACAGGCGTCCTCGCGGCGGAATTGCCGCCGGGTCTGAGTCGCTTTAATCCGGCCGGATTGTCCAACGATTGGCAATATGAGGGAATTGCCTTTAGGGCGCTTCGATTGCCAAATTCCGGCCTCGCAACTATCCCGATTCAGCGTCTACATCACCCAACATCGGGGTATCTCCTCGCCAGCTCGGAGTCAGAGGTATCCGCGGCCAAAACGAAGGGGTTCATCCTGGAGGGCACAGCATTCTATGCCCTCGCAACGAGCGGGATGCCCGTGTTGCGCTTTCGCAATCCAATGAATGACAGCTTGTTCTATACAACCTCTCTAGGGGATGGGAACAAGCTAAAGTTCTCTTATGAGGGCGTCGCATTTTACGCTTATGATCCGCCACCCGCCGCAATATCCACTGAAGAACCGACATCAGGCGCTGCGGACATCGTTTCGGTCTTTCGTTACCGTAACCAAGTCAACGGTATTTATCTTTTCACGGCAGGCCCCGAATCATCCTACCAGGTAGGCGCATATTACTTCGGCTCCTTCACGCCAAATGCTACGGAGATTATCCGGAGTACGGAGAAAGTGTATGGACGTAGTGGTGACTGGTGGGGCGGAGTAAGGGATTTCTATGGCGCGGAACCGGGTATAGGCAAAGACCATCGTGGATGGTCCGGCGAATGGCCCAATCTGAAACCGGAAATCGGATACTACAATCAGGCGTCCGTAAAGACTCTGGAACAACATATCGCCCAGGCCGCCGACGCCGGTCTGTCATTCTTCAGTTTCTATTGGTACTGGAGCAACGCCAAGCACGGCGAGTTGCTTCCGGAAGCGCTTTCGTCCTTTCTACGTGCTAGAAACGTCACGCGGCTGAAATTCAATCTTAGTCTGTATGCGCACCCGTGGAGTGACGACATGGTGATCAACCCCGGAAATACAGAGGAAATCGTGCAACGACTTGTGGGCTATTTCGGCAACCCGCAATACTTGCGATTGCCTGACGGCCGTCCGGTCTTTTCCATCGGAGATGACCGCAATATGCGCGACGCAAATGGAAATAAGTGCACGGAAGATCGATGTTACGAAAAATCGCTGGGCGCGTTCCTCGAGGTTCTCCGAAAACGTTCTGTCGAAAAGCTCGGTGTGGCGCCATTCATTGAGGTTCAGGTCGGGGTACCCGCATGGGATAAACAGACGGGCGAGGATGCACTCACGTGTCTCGCGCCGCCTTTCAGGTTAGTCGGCGGCACACCTTATCCGGAATTTACCAAGGAAGATTTTAAACCCTTCGTGAGTTCCGATAAGCCTTTCAGTCCGTGCATGCTGGAAAATTTCGACGAGCGTCCACGACAAGATATCCTCATATCCGATCGCGCGGCGATTCGATACCTCATTGGGAAAACGGATTCCAAGTTCCGTCACAATTTGACTATCGCGATGGAGATCTCGGATCAGAACTATCAGTACCTGAAGAGCCCGGCGTCGCGAATTATCTATCTTTACGCATGGAATGAATGGCACGAAGGGGGCATTCTCGAGCCCAACATCTATTCCGACGCCCGGGATCTGAACATCGTGACCGACGTATTTCAACTTTCGAGACTACCTTCGCCATGCCTGGACAAGGGCGACTGCAATCTGGAGCAACACTAGCATTATGCGAGCCACGCATGACTCGTTTGGGTACTGAACTCTTATACGTGAATTCAATCGTAAGCCCTCAAGTAACGCGTAGTTACCGCTTACTGCGCAGCAACCTCATGGCTCGATTGTGCGCCAACGGAAGACTCTCAGGATGGTCTCGACACGCTGCCTTCGCACTTCCGTCGCACGGCGCGACGGACACCAAGTCAACAGCCGACGACGATTGTGTGCAATTCTTGGGCGACGCTCAATCCAACGGACGGCGCCTATTTGCGTGTAATAGAAAAGACAGAGTCACTTAAGGGCGCTTGATTGACTGATTGGCTTGGCCGGATTCCAATTCAGCACTTTCGGTTGCAGAGCCTGCCAGTCCCGCCAAGTCGTGTTGAGCGCGCTGATAATCTTCGGGAACGCCGATATCGATAAATTGGCCGTTCGACAGAAAAACGCGCAGCGACATCGGCGGACGTCGGCCAAGAAAGTCCTGCTCAAATGAAAACGCATCGGGCAAGCCTGCTACGGCAAAAACGTTGCGGGGAATCAAATAGCAACCCGCGTTGACCGCTCCGGCGCCTTTCTGACCGCTTCCCAAAAAATGCGAAATCCGGCCATTCGCGAGTTCAAGCGCGCCGAAACGCTCGGTATCCGGCACAGATCGGGCGACGACGATCGGCGTTTGGTCGCCTGGCCACATTGCGGCCACCGCGCTGAGATCCAGGTCGAGATACGTGTCGCCGTTGAACACGAAGACATGGTCACGAGTCACGTGCCGCAACGCAGCCGCAATCGCTCCGCCGGTTCCGAGGGGCGTTGATTCGACTTCGTATTCCAAATCTATACCGATCGGACGCTTTTGGAAGTGTGAGGTAATCACTTCGGACATGTACCCGACAGACAATATTGCGCGAGTAATGCCCTTCGCTTTTAAAGAACATAGCAGCAATTCAAGAAAAGGACGGCCCGCCACGGGCGCCATGGGCTTAGGTACATCCGATACGACGCTCCTTAGTCGGGTCCCGAACCCTCCCGCCAGTACGATCGCTTCCATCAGGGCTTTGTACCGAAAATCTCGCGCTCAACCAGACCGCAGACGATATGGCCGAGCACCAAGTGGCCCTCCTGGATTTTCGGCGTATCGCCCGAAGGTACTTCCAGGAGATGGTGACAAAGGGCACTCATCGGACCGCCCCGGTTTCCGGTAAATCCGACGCAAATGAGGCCCCCTTCGCGCGCTGCCTCAAAGGCGCGTAGCACGTTCGGGGATTTGCCCGATGTGGAGTAACCCATGAACACATCACCGGTGCGGCCCAGCGCCTGAACCTGTCGACTGAAGAGTTTCTCGTATCCGTAGTCGTTGCCGATCGCGGTCAAGATGGATGTATCCGTGGTCAGCGCCACCGCGGCCAAGCCCGGCCGGTCGAACGCGAAGCGACTCACGAATTCGCCGGCCATGTGTTGTGCATCCGCAGCACTACCACCGTTACCGGCGAGAAGAATCTTGCCGCCGGCGCGGACACTTTTAACGCAGGCGGTGGCGATGTCTTCCACGCGCGCGAGCAGGCCGCCATCGCTGAGCATGTCCGACATGATGCGCTGCGCACCGACAATCTGATCGATGATGTAGGCTTTCACGAAGTTCTCCATGCTTGCGTTCCGTGCTTTGTGAAATGGCAGTTGCTGATCTGGCCTTCGAATCGGCTCAACGCTCGCGAAACGTCCATGCGGAGATCGGGTGTCACAAAGAACATCATGAAACCGCCGCCACCAGCACCAGAAACCTTCCCCGCGGACGCCCCCGCCTTGAGGGCGGCATCATGGATTTCCTCGATATGAGGGTTGGAAACCGTCTTCGCCGTCCTTCTCTTGTTCTCCCAGCCGGAACGCATTGCCTGCACGATTCCATCGAAGTCGCCTTTTAGAACGCATTCCTTCATAACCAGCGCATCGCGCTTGATGCCGTGCATCGCCTCCAGCGCGCCTACAGACCCCGAAGAAATGTGTGCGCTCTGATCGGCGATGATCCTTGCAGACTCGCGCGACACACCGGTGTAGAACAACAACAATGATGCCTCGAGTTCGCAAATGATCCAGTTCTTGACTCGAAGTGGATTGATGACCGCCCGATCGTCTGCGTAGAATTCCATGAAATTGAAGCCGCCAAACGTTGCCGAGTACTGGTCCTGGCGCCCTCCTTGGAGACCGCAATCGATGCGTTCAATGCGGAAAGCTAGATGCGCGATTGCGTAATCGTCGAGCGGCACGTTTAGAAGCTCCGCGAACGCTCGGATCATCACAACAACCAGCGTCGACGATGATCCTAGTCCGGAACCCGCTGGTGCATCACAAAAGGTGCTCAGCTCGAGCGGCAGGCGACGGCCCCCATTGAATGCCTGCATCATCTCGCGATAGACAGCCTTGTGAAGATTGAGCTTCCCATTGAGCACCAACTCCTCATCCAGCGACAACACTTCGCTTTGAGCGTAATCGGTGGCCACGAACCGAACCACAGGCTCGTTTAGAGGTTTGACAACTGCATATGCATATCGGGCGATCGTCGCATTGAGTACATACCCCCCGTGAGAATCGCAATAGGGCGACACATCGGTGCCTCCGCCCGCGAGACCGAGACGAAGAGGAGCACGAGCGCGGACAATCATATCGGTTCTCAAAGATCGGATTCGTTGGTGAATGGTGGACGGCCGGTATTGCTCGCTTTCAACGTTTGCAGATCGTCTCGGTGCTGGTTAAGGTGCACTCGCAATTCACGCGAGGGCTGCTGTTCGCCGCGCCGCCATTGCCCACGATCGCTGATTTCTTGGCCGGTTCGCTTGCGGATCACGAATTCGATACCGCACTCGCCTACTGGAGACAAGGTTTGATCGTAGCGCGGCAATTCGAACCGGTATGTCGAGTTGAGCTGCTCCAGCCGAATCAAGTCCGCCGCCTCACCGAGATCTCGGACCAGATCGATGACATTGATCGATCGTTTGCTCCACGAGGCAGTCTTAAAGATCGTGAATGTCCACTTGTGATCCCGGTTGAACGTACTCGGGAACACTCCCTGCTCATAAAGGTCTTCGTCCGGCACAGTGATGACCAGATATCCGCCATCTCGCACAATGCGAAGCCAAGTTCGTAGCCCCGCAACCGGATCGACCAAGTGTTCCAGGCAATGGCTGCTATGGACGAAATCGAAGTGATTGTCGGGCACATCACTCATAAGCTGAGCGTCGCCGTCCTCCCAGTCCCAAGTTCTCACACTATTGATTCGACAGAAAAGCTCCCGATATAGAGCCAAAGGATCCGGCTTACCGCCGATGTCGACGCCGTCCCCGACGAAGTATCGCCGTGTGAAATTGGAGTCGGCGAGCCGCCGAGCGATGGATTTGCTGCATTCCTTCATATGATTAGCGGTTGCCAGGCCGCTTTAGGCGAGCCCAAGTTTCTTGAGCCGTGATTCATAGAATGCACCGATGGCACGTTGATTGAAATTCTCATGGATGTAGGCTCTGCCACGCGCGCCCACATCGGACGCGTAGGCGCTGTCCGCGTGCAGCTTTTTCATGTACCAAGCAGCGTGCTCCACGTCTGCGTCGGCCCACTGCTGCCCTTGGTGGCAAGGATACTGCCCTTCTTCAACCGGTATGAGTTTAAAATCGACCAAACATGAGTTATCTGCCAAGGTAAAGTCGGTGTTGCCCGAATAATTAGTGACGATGACCGGTTTTCCCAGATACATAGCTTCGGCCGGGCCGCGTCCAAATCCCTCGGATCGATGTAGTGATAAAAAGCAATCGCTCGTATCGAGAAGCGCCAGCACTTCGCTCCGATTCAGCGTCCGATTAATGATGACGATGCGCGGATCGCCATCGATCAGTTGCATCATGTTCATCCAGAGCGGGGATTCCTCCTTGCCATTCATCACCTTTAGAACAAGACAAACGTCCGACTTACCTTCCGGAAATGCGCGCTTGAATGCGCGTATCGCAGCGAACGGGTTCTTGCGTTCGAGGAATGAGAGAAAATCAAAAGTGTAAAGAAAAATAAATGCCCGATCGGGTAAGCCGAAGTGACGACGATCCAAGCGATTAAACTCGGGCAGCGTGACGCAAAGTGGCATGTACTCGACCGGAATATCCGCACGCTCAGCGAACGCCTGTTGAATGAAGCGAGACGGCGCCCAGATTTCATCGACCATTTTCGACGCGGATAACAAGTCCGTGGGACCTTTGGCTAATTCCCAAGCCCAATAACCTATATTGTACCGCTTGGAAAAGAAATCATGGCCAAGGTGACGGTATGCGACAAACATCTGGTCGGCATTGACGTGGAAGACGTTTGCCGCAAAAGGGTTACGGCCGAAGATTTGGCCATGGTCGAGCATTGCTTCCTGGCGCGATACAACGCCTACGTTAAAGTTAACGACGCCGAATTGCACGGGGGTGCTTTCCAAGGCGGCTGCCGACATTCGCACATGCTCACCCATTCCGATCTCAGCATGCGCATAGCCGATAAGATTTGCACCGGGGCGAGTGGGCGTTGCGGAGCCTCCGGGGGTGGTGGCCGCATTCGAGTTGCTCGGCTCAGAGCCTGCCGGAATTCGTGCGCTGACCCCGTATTCGCGCTGTGCCGACGCCTCGAACCATTGAGCAAACGCGCTTTGGCCGTCCGAAGTATCTAGATCAAAGGCCATCTGAAGGTCAGGGCGCGAAGACCAAATCATATGCATGAAAATGCTGATGTATCGCTGTTCCCCAAGTAACTGGGGTAAGGATGCGCGATTGCGCAGAGCATCGATTCTCCCAGTTACTAGTGGCTTGAAGTTTGATTCCTCCGGCGGATGATCCGGTGCTTCAGGCTCCTGCATTTCACCGTCGGCAGCTACGGGGACCATCATCCGGCCTACAACGGGAGCCAGGAGGCGTTTGACCGCAGTCGGAAGCCTATCCCAAGCATCGACCAAGCCCGGCGCACGTTCTGCCACGAGAGATGCCGTTGCTGGTGATGCCGCTCGGCGTCGAGACAACGATACGCGGTTGGCGGCCATTGCGTACAAGCCTTCCTCGATTGTCTCGGTCGCGGTATACGAAGGGGTCTTACCTTCGGCCGGCGTGACCGGGCGGATGAATTCTGCCGGTAACTTGAATTCCCGAAAGGCGGCGGAAGCGTACCACGCGCCGAAGGCTGCGCGTCCTTGGTGAGTACCGAGGTTGAATGCGGCCTGCAGGTCGGGGCGTTGCCGATGGATAATCTCCATTAGCCGTGTGATCGGACTCATGGAATCAAACGGCACAACACTGGAAACGCTATTACACAATCCTTGTAGTTTTGCTGCAGTACTCGCGCCGGAATTCTGCGAAGTCGGATGGCTCTCGCGATATAGTTGCCGAACTACGGCTGGTATGGGCGTGCCGTCCTTCGTTTTGGCATAGGCGTATTGCCACCCCTGCGTTTGCTCCCAGCCCTCCTGCAGCAACGCATGTCGGTAGTCATCGAACAATGGCTTACAGTTTGGTAAGTCCTTCCAGGTGAAGCGATCTTGGTGCTTGGATACCACGCTTTCCTTGCCGACACTGATACCGCTGAAATGAAAAAATGCGAGTGGCTCGTCGTTCACGCGCCATTGCCCGCGCACTTGGCGAACCGTTCGCTCGGCAAGATTCCAGTACGCAGCGTTGAAGCCGGGATGCTTGAACACGTGCAATCTATCCAGGAGGCAAGGTGCCAGGTCACACCACCGCTGATCGGTAAATAGATTTCGCGCGATGTCGACTGAAGCCTGTGTTTCGAGGCGGCGCCCCCACCATTCCAGGAATCCCCTGGCTTCCTTACACCGGTTGACGGCTGCAAAGCCAAGATTGAAGACGCCGGCCTGCAGCATATGGTATTCGTTTGGACTCTTGCCGTCTTCGAGGGGCCGCGTGATGTGAGGCGTGAGAACAACTGAAACATCGGACGCGAGCACGGCTTCCAAGCGATCAAAGCGGGAGTACGCACGAGTATCCGGATCGAGATAAATAATGCTGTCGAGGTCTGTGTTATCAAGCAACCATTGGAACATGAACGGCTTGACTGCGGTGTTGAACTCCATGATGTCGTACCGCACCGCCATGTCGTCGAAGTGCGGAATCCCGATGCTGTCGCTTTGAATAACCGTAAAAACCTCGGCGCGCGGATCGAATTTGCCGTCCACGGTGTCAACCAGGCAAAGATAGAGCGCGTACTCTGGGTGTATAGCCGCCACTGATTTAAGCAACACCCGAACATAGGCAAGGTAATTCTTGGAGGCGATTGTGAAAATGCCGATTTTGCGCTTGGACATTTTTTCAGTTCTTCCGGATACGGGTCAGATGCTTCTTACTCACAAACAAACGCACCGCCCAGTGCCGCTGCAATTCGGTCAAACCACCCTCCAATGCTACTAGAGCCTTATCGAGGTCGTTCCGCTCAGCCTCGCACTTGGCCATGGATCGTGCTTGGCTCTCAAGTGCTTCGTTCCTATCCTTCAGGGCGGCGCGAAGCCTTTCGCACTCGCTGACCAACGATTTGGCGTAAGCATCCGCCGATGTGGTCCATTGAGTCAATGCTTCGACTTGGCGAATAGCTTCGGCGCGCTCGGTCTCCCGGGCAACGCGAAGCCCCTCGCACTCGCTCACCAGCGATTTGGCGTAAACATCCGCCGATCTGGCCCATTGGTTCAATGCTTCTATTTGCTGGATTGCGGCGGCGCGCTCCACCTCGCGTGCGTTAACGTGGGCCGCCACTTCTTGCTTGAGCCCATCCCGCTCCCGCTCAAGCGCTTTGACGGGTGCCGATTCGCTCTGTCTGCGCAAACTCCATTGTGCATCGCGCAGGGCACGAACCGCAGAGGCTTCCGTAGCCTTGATGAAAAGGTCCGCGGAATTGACGGGGCGCGAAAACGCTTGCTTCAGTGCCGCTCTTTCGCGAGCAAGGTAATACCGATTCAACCCGTCAAAAAAGACGAACGAGTATCCATGCTCCAACAACAATGGCTCCCATTCTAGGTAGGACGGAACTTCGGTATTAGGTTCGGTCGCCTCTATGAGAACTATCCAAGGGCGAGTTTCGGACAAATTTATGCCCTGCAGCACCTCCCGCTCCCAACCTTCAACGTCGATCTTCAGAAAGTGAATGTCGGGCAGAGGCGTGTCAGCAAGTATGGAATGAAGCGTACGAACCCGCACATGCGTTTCGTTTACCTTGAAACCCTGGCTGCGATGACGATCGGCGATGCTCGCATCGAGCGTCGATAAGCCCGTCCCTGCGAACTCGTAGAACGTCTTATTCGCCTCGACCGCTCCAGCCGCGGCCTGGATATTCACGTCGTCAGGTCGCTGCTTGACAAGTGCCTCGTACAATGAGGTAACAGGTTCAATGTTGATGCCGCGCCAACCTCTGTCGTAGAACGCCCTCGTCACCGAATCGCCCGACGGATCATTTGCGCCAACATCGACGTACGTTCCCTGGCTGACACCTTGAAGTGCCCTGTGCAGCAGCACATCCTCAGCATTCTGGGCATAGCTTATGAAGGCGTGTAATTGCGGGTAGACGAACCGACTGCGCGCCCAATCGCGTTCGAAGCGCTCTTTGGCCCGCTGATATAGCTCAATGTCGGCTCCATTGAGACGCTCGAGGAGCCGCACATCTGCGCCCGGCAGATCCTTCACCGACGTCGCACGAGGATTGACGTTAGATGCAACTATAGTGGCTGGTCTCGGCCAACTGAATACCTCACAAAGCAGGCCCAAGGAATCCCTAAATCTCTCCGTTATGCCCACGAAGAACATCTGGTCCAGCCGCGCTTGGGCAGTCTGCAACAGTTCCTCAATAGGACGGTCGAGCGGCATCGTATCAAGATGCTTTTCTAGTTCACCTTGGGCGATCTGCCCCGGGGTCAAAGTCTTCGCGACTTCAACAGGATCGAATGTGGCGCCCAGACATCGGAGTTGAAAATTCACGATCGTCGGCTGGGTCCGCTCGTCCCGCAGATACGCCCCGAAGGTTCCTAATTCTTGCGCGAGCCCGTGGAAGTAGTGCGTTTTGTCGCGCAGTACATGCTCGTAATGAGAGACGGCGCGCGACAAAGGGTCTCGAACTAAAGTGAAGTACCGGAGCGGCAACGGGTAGTGCTTGAAGAGATACCCAGCGAAGTGACCATTGATGATTTGACAATGCCGCAATTCCTCGGGAGTCCATTTGAGCATACTCTCCCAAGTCCAACGTTCTCCGCCGCGATGCCAGAACTCCGAGTCCAAATATAAGGAACCTAAGAATGTGGATAGCGTCAATCCGGCAGTTTTCGGTATGTGCAAGAAGTAAACAGGCGCATCTGTTTGCTCCGGCCCCACAGCGTTCGGGAAGCGATGCAAGTTCATCGACGTTTGTTTCGCCGATCAGCGGTCCGATGAGCGCGCGTGTACGCGATCAAAAGCACGGCAACGCGGCGGCATAGTGCACGCGCGTATTCGCCGCGGCTTGCGAGATGTCGCGCGGCGGCATCGGCGTGCTGGAACATGACAGTCGCACTCATCGGATTACGCGGATCGAGCGTTGGCGAGCGCCTTCAATAAGCGTGCGACGTCGTCAACGGCAGTATCCAATTCACTGGATTCCCTTTCGTGATCTTGGGCCATTCGCATCAGCGTATTCTCAACCGCGCGAAGCCGGCATTCGAGAGGCGTATCGCCCTCGACTTGCGCGATGGGTCGATACCACCAGCCGGTGAGCCGGCTGCTGGCCAACCAATATTGAAGAATGGTTCGCCTCAAGCCCCGCAATGAGGGCGCCGCTTTTCGCCCCTCCGCCGAAAAGAACAGTTTCGATACGACTCGCATCTTGGAGGCGCCGGAGCGGATAAGTTTGAGGTAATGACTGAGTCCAGCGGCGTCGGGAGCCCGCTTCAGCAGCGACTTATAGGCGCAGTCGATAAAGGCTAAGTCGTCAAGCGCCAGCAATTCGTTGATGTCTGTCGCGACGGGGTACAGGCCACCGCGCATATTTCTAATGGCCTCTTCCAGCCCCTTTAACGCCGGGGCGGCCAGCGCGCCTCCGCTTGCCTCAATCATCTCCTGGAGAAGTTGAAGCTTGTCTTCGCCCGCGTTCAATCTTGCGATGTAGCGGCGCCTAACAATGTCGTCGGGCAATATGCCGATTGTCGCGAAAAAACTTTGATCTACAAAGGTTGATCCATGCATGCGAAGCAGATCCTGTAGCGATGCGCGGGGTGACGGGGTTGCACGAGGCGCCTGCGCGAGAAGTGCCAACGGATCCGGAACATTTGCGCCATACGCCCTCCCCTCTTGGCTCGCACGAAGCTCAGCCAGAATCGAGAGCTTGCTTGTGCCCGAGCGCAAGCGGATGTCGTAATTGCGGAAGCCGTCGGGATCAATCGGCCGCCCAAGCATTAATAGGTAGGCCTGGCCCAAAAACTCAGGTCCGTCCAGCGCCAGAAGGTCCTTAAGTCGATTTTCGGGGGTTTGTGAATGTGCCGGCATTAGGCTGCCGGATATATAGCGACAAAATGGCTCATAGAAACGCGGGCCGATGGTTAAATAAATGTGAAAAGACGAAGTATGCCACTACCAGGCAAATCCGCGAAATAGGCATCATCCGCGCTCAGATCGACGGTGCGAGTGCGGATGGGCGCCGTCCGTCGGGGCTTCCATGTAGATAGCCCGCCCCTTAGCATCAATCCGTCGAAACAACAGCCCCTCCACAAATTTCCTTGAACGACAGGCGCCGCTTAGTCTTGATGGATCGGGCGGTTGCTGTGAGCCATGGCAGATGAAGAACGTAGATGCGCCCGGAGGCCAAAATTGACCCCAGGGGCGGCAATCATAATGTTCTTTGGCTCTGTCTGCATGTAGATGACGTTGAGAATCACACTATCAGGACGTAGAGTCACTCAATATTTTGTCTCCATCCATCCAGAATTAGGTCAATGGCTCCCGCCAGGTCATCGGCGATGAAATCCGCCTGGCTCCCGGATTCATGGTGCTTTCCATAGCCGGTGCGGACTAGGATGCTCCTGGCTCCCACCGCATGCCCTAGCCCTACATCAACGTCCTTATCGCCAACCACCCAGGCTTGCCGGGGATCGAACCCGTGATCAGCCATCGCCTGATGAACCATCCCAGGCAACGGTTTGCGGCAGTTGCACCCAGCATCCGGGCTATGCGGACAGAGATATATACCGTCCAGCCGGACATCGAACCCGATCAGCATCTCCTCGAGCCGCCGATGCACCTTGGCCAGTTGGTCCATATCGAAATAGCCGCGGGCGACACCCGATTGGTTGCTTACCACACAAATGCCCCAACCGGCGTCCTGCAGCCGCTTCAGGGCCGGCCCTGCACCGGGAATCAGTTCCAATTGATCGGGGGCAGACAGGTAGTTCTTCTCGAGATTCAAGGTACCGTCCCGGTCGACCAGTACAAATCGTTTAGCCAAAGCGCGTTGCCTCCACGAGTTGGTCATTCACACTCTGTACGCCGGTCAAGTCTTGCAACTATAGTAAACCGTTCAAGTCCCTCGCCCGCCTGGCCGGTGCCCAATACGGTCCAGCTTGAGACCACAGCGTGGGCGGCTGGCAGCGCGTTAACGTGGGGAAGTATCCACGTCTCTCACATATTGTTAAACAAGTGTTAAGAAAGGTTAATCGATTGTAAGTGGAAGTTCTACAATGTTTGAATGCACGTGGCGATGTAACGGAAAAATAGCGACGGATTGCTGAGCGGCCGTGCTGAGAAGGCGAGACAAACATAGATACATTGGCAGGTGATCCGCCGGAAAATCGTGACTCGACAGCGGACCGGTTTTCGCCATTGATCTTCCAGCATATCCCGAAGACTGCCGGCGTAAGCGTGCGAGCGATCTTCGCCGCCAACTTTCAGGTTCAGCGGATCGCGCACGTGCCGGATCGGCATTGGCGGGATCGCGCTTTCGTGTTCGAGACTGCCGCACATCATGATTTCGTTCACGGGCATCTCCACTACGACGCGTTGGCTGGACTTTTCGAAACAGCGAGGATAATTACGTTTTTGCGCAACCCCATCCAACGGGTTCGCTCCCTATATTTTTTTCTTAGACATCAGGAATCGACTGCCCTTACGCCAGGAGATCGCAACCGATTCTTCGTCGAGCAAGCACGTTCTCTATCGCTCTACGAATTCGTTACACATCCCGATCCAGACATTGCGTCGATGGTCGGCGATTACCAGACACGAATGCTATTTCCATTTGATGATTCAGCCGAGCCCTGGGTAACGCGCGCGTTTACAAACCTTCAGGCTTACTACTTCGTTGGTGTCGCCGACCCAGACCTAATCGACCGTTCCGTATTCGAGTTGTGCAAGCTCAATGGCTGGCTAACGCAGTCCCTTCCGCAGCTATCCAACCACACGGTTCGCGATACCTCCGTGGACGACGGCGATCGCGCGTCCCAAGCAATTGCCGAGCGAAACGTAAACGACTGCACGTTGTATCAGATGGTGCGGGAAACCTTTTTGGCGAAATATCCGGAAACGATCGCCGATGCTCGAACGCTTGTTTCGATACCAGAGTTGCCTCCCGACTCATATAGGACCGGATTGGACGGTGAAGTCAAAATGGAGCAGCCGTTAAGGTGTTGGGGATGGCACGACCGCGAAACTGACGGCGCAGAAAAGTATTGGCGTTGCGGAGCGCGCGAGCAGATGGGGCTGCAGCTACGCGTACCTCCGGCCACTTCACTATTTGTAATGTTTGACCTGATTTCCGTACACCCCCGAGTTGAGATGCCGCTCGTTATATTGAAATCAGGCGGGCGACCTCTTGAGAGTGAGTGTGTGCATTTTCTAAACCGCTGGCACATCGGAGTGTGGGTGCCATCCGCAATGGCGAATGCCCAAGGAACGCTGACCATCGAGTTGCATTGCACTGTGCGGGGCGAGGGGGACTACGCACAGCCAGCGGTCGCTGACAATCGATTTGTCACACTTGTGTTGGAGCGGATTTATATTACACGTGATGGCGACACAACCGCTCCTGTTGTCCGCGAATTCCTAAAACGCTCCAAGAGGCGAGCATCGATTGGTTCGCGGCTCATTCATACAATCGTCTCTGCGCTCAAATGGACGACGTGAGCAGGTCGTAGCATGCGCTGCATACCGACCGGGTTTGGCAAAAACCAGGCCTGGGTATGGCTAGTGAGCTTGATAACTGCCCGATGAGATCTTAGTATTCGGTTCTTGTCAGATATCATGTCGACATTGGTACTTTAGCCACTTCCGCGGGATTGCGGAGAGCTTTCACGGTGTTTCGCTACAACATTTGTTCCTTCGGCGAATCAATTATTTGAGGAAATGACAACTGATACCGAGTGGCAGGCATGGGGTAATCGCGATCCTTACTACGCAGTACTCGCTAATCCCAAGTTCCGTGCCGACGTCATCACACCAGATGCGAAGCTTGAATTTTTCGCGTCTGGAGTGAAAACCGTCCATTGCGTCTTGGAAACGTGTCGCCGATACTTCGACCCCAATTTCGCACCACAGCGCGTACTTGATTTTGGCTGCGGTGTCGGCCGCCTGTCGATTCCGTTCGCGGCCCAAGTTCGTGAAGTTGTAGGTATGGACATCGCGGAGTCGATGCTTACCGAAGCTCGACTGAATTGCAAGGCGCGAGATTGCCACAATGTCACTCTCGTGCTATCGGACGACAGTCTCTCCAGAGCGACCGGTCAGTTCGATCTCGTGTACTCCGGCCTTGTACTGCAACATCTGGAGGTGGCGCGGGGGCGAAAGTTGTTTGCAGAACTGGTGAGTAAAGTGCAGCCAGGTGGGTGCGGCGTGATTCAAGTGACTTTCGCATGGGAAAAATACGAGGCAGAGTTCGGCGTCGTGCCGGATCGCGAGATTGTTGCGCCGGCGCCGAAAGGACGACTTTTGCAAACAAGAATATTTTTGAGACGCGCGTTCGAACGACTCGGAATACTTCGCACCGTACCCGTCATCGGGCCGCCAGCGAAAGCAATTTACTCAGATCCGGAAATGCAAATGAACTTCTACAACCTAAATCAGCTGATGTTCATCTTGCAACGAGCGGGCGTGCAGCGCGTCTTTTCAAATTTCGTCGATCATGGTGGCGTGCTTGTGGCCTTCATGTTTTTCCAGAAGGCCCCACAGGCGAGTTGAAGAGAACATTCTTTGCCAAAACTCAGTCGGCCCTAAAGCGCATTCCCACCATGAAGTAGTTCGATCCGCCCGTCACTCCGCTGATCAAGCCAAAAATGCCCGAGCGGTGATGCAATCCGATGAAAGCCTCGTAATTCGCGTTTTCGCTCGGGGAGAAGGTGAACTCCCCGATCAGCAGCTGCAGAAATTTCGAACCCGTGTTGTTGCCCGAGTCTTGTTTCTCCCAGGGTGAAATGCTGCTCACGTAGCTCCCGCCCAGAAAGCCAAAACGGAAATTGGTGTAAAGTTTGTCGTTCCATGGAAATTGCTTCCATCGCACGACGGAGATCAGATCGACCTCGCTCTGATGATCCATACCGAAGCGCCTGGCGACTTCACCCTGCACCTCCAAATCCATCGGCAAGACCTGGAATCGGTGCAGGGTGTACACCCCGTCCAAATCAGCGAGGTAGCTGCTGTGAAAACTCGGTATCTCTATCTGATAGAGCAGACCGTCCAAGGATTCGTGGGTCAGTGCGCCTACAGAGAAGCCGACGCGCCAGTTCGACGAGGATTGCGCAGCGTTCGTTGCCTGATCGGTAGCGGAGCCATTCGGTCCCGCGGGTTCCTCCGCGAGCAGCGGCGCCGCGGCGCATAGCGCCAGCGCACAAACGAGCAACTGCGCTGTCAGGGTTCGGAATGTAAATTTTATATTTGGCGCGATTTCTTCGTGCAGTAAGAGCACCATGTGCCTCCGCTTGCTTGTTACGTTCGGACTCGAGCAAAGCGTCGAAGCACTACATCACCGCACCAACTCAACGAATTGAAAGGGTAACAGATTCGCGTCGATCGACTTGTGATTCGGAGCATACAACAACGGGCATGGATTTTCGATGGAGTCCGCCCGGCGTCAAGCGCGTTCGAAGGCGAGGCTGGATCCGGAATATCTTCGATGCACGAGCCCACGGATGATCTGGGCACCGCACAGTGGTCTCCAGAAGATGTAGACCACCTTTGCATGACGCTGGATTTCTCCGCGGAAACCCCAAAAAATGCCGCGCGTCTCGTTCTTCTAAGTTCTCGACAATGCCTCGCATGTTCTCGACGATGGCTTGTAAGTTCTCCACGATGACTTGAAGCTCATCGAAGAAGACGGTGAGCGCCTTCCAGCGACCTGGGCGCTCGACAGCACCCAGCGCCTGGATGACAGTCGAAGCTTTGGGCTTACCGCGGGCACTTAGCTCAAACGGCCCCTCAGTCGCCTGACATACTTCAGATTGGGGGATACCGGAACACGAAGTGCGGATATATCTGCTCAGAGCAGAGTCCGTCCTTTTGTATTAGCTCCCGCTCAATCGCTTCGGTAGCCCCGAGACATGACGGCTCCGTTGCATCGTCATAGACAACATAGCCGCCGGGTACCATATGTGGCTTGATTCTGTCCCACGTGTAAACGACAGCAGACTGGATATCGCAATCGACGTGCGCCAGAGCCAACTTCTGAGCCTCGCCAAGAACGACATCGGTCGTCTCTTCGAAACGTCCCTTCACGAAGCGAAGGTTCGGCAAGGCGATGCTGTCAACATAGGAATTCAACGCATCGTAATTAGTATCCGCGAATTGGCCGCGGACGTGGAGGTCAACGCCCAGATCGGTGTCAGGCATCCCTTCGAATGTATCCAAGCCCCACACCTTGGCATGAGGCAAATAACGCTTCGCCAAGGAAGCCATAAAAATGGCTGATCCACCTCGGTAGGAGCCGAACTCGACGATATCTCCGGGTGGCAGTTTGGGCGCGTAGAACCGGATCAAGAGGTAAAGGTTCATCAGCCGATGTTCGCTGCAGATCGAACGACCGGCGACGAGGCTAATCGCTTCCTGATAGTCAGCCTCGGCCCGAATCTTCGTGGGTGTGCCTCCGTAGGCGAGGCCGGTTCCTCGAACATAGCCGTCACGAAGATTACGGCCGAACCGCGGTTCGGAGATGAATCGAGCGCCGTCCGGCAGAAATGATTCTACGTTGTTCATCACGCCCTCAATACTCCTAGTTAGCCCCAGCCATGAGCATAGCAGGCCGCATCGCAGATAGGACAGCGCGAGGTCGGTCGCCGCTACCGAACCAGGCGATGAGGGATGATGAGAAATCGAGGCAATGGGAATGCGACGGCAATCGAGAGTCGCCCACGTTCAGCCCCTCAGTCAATTGCGAGAAACATTGTGGCTGGCACGGTTTCCCCCCATCGTGCTCGCCGGAGTCCTGGACACCACACGCGCCCTCAGGTGGAGGTTTCCGCCTGTCGAGTCGACGCAGATGCCTCGCTGACACCTGGAGGGCTCCACAGTCAGAGTTCTTAGGAGC
>Ga0208193_1000542_pt1 | contig 19753 bp, 16 predicted proteins | sample June2015DPH_17_2_FD_184716 | JGI IMG/M metagenome (GOLD analysis project Ga0208193, IMG submission 184716) | Peatland microbial communities from SPRUCE experiment site at the Marcell Experimental Forest, Minnesota, USA - June2015DPH_17_10... | ecosystem: Environmental > Terrestrial > Soil >... | reverse complement strand
CCCCTTGCCCATCCGCCCCGCTGATCGATAGCGGTCTACCACCGCCGCCGTGATCTCGCGCCGCGTACCCATGCTGATCCGTCCTGCCATCGGCGACACCGATCCGATTCGGTATCGCCACCCCACTCCTGACGGTCAGTTCTCCGGTAACATTATTGATGAGGCAATGCGCCCTCGGCGTCCAACATTCACCGCGGCCCAGCGCCGAAATCTGGAGTGAGTGGCGGCACTTATGATGTGCGGGGTGGGGTCGTTCTTGTGCGCCGATGAGGGGTCAAAGGCCACGGCGATTTTCAATCATATCATGGTGTTCGGCGAACGTCATCTGCGCCATGTGCTGCTGTCCTACATGGACTGCTACGATGGCGCGCGCACTCACTTATCGTTGAATGAATAAGGACGCGCCGATATCGCGTGCCGCCGAGGCAGCGGGGCGCATTGTGTGCCGTCCTCTCGACAAGCCGGTCCACACTGAGGAAATCGACAGAGCACTGCAAGCAAGGGTTAGTGCCAGGAAAATACCCGGCGTTGTGGCGATGGCTGCGAACGGAAGTGGGTTGTCTATGAAAGGGAGTTCGGCTTTCGCGACATAGCCACCGCTTAAACTCCAGCCCCTGATGAGCCAGAGCCCCCCTTTTCGAAACGCTTGATGAGCTTCAAATTATCTGTAGGCGGAGACGCGCGGAGGGGCTCCTCCCACTGTCGTCGTCCCAATTTACGAATTGTTTCGTCGAAAATGATCGCGACTATCAAGGTGAACCCGATCAGGATCTGTTGGAGAAACTGAGAAGCATTCAGGAATACTAGGCCGTTTCGCAGTACGCCCACGAAAAGGAGACCGGCAAACACTCTTGAGATGCGCCCAACACCTCCCGTGAAAGCAACTCCACCTAGGAGTACTACCGTGAGCGCGTTTATCTCCATACCCTGCCCAGTAATGGGAGTAGCGGCCGCTAACTTCGAGGCCAACATGATGCCGGCAACCGCGGCAGCTAAACCAACCTGTATGAACATCAAAAACTGTACACGCTGGACCGGTACTCCCATCAGAAAGGCGGCCCGAGCGCTACCTCCTGCTGCCCTGAGTCGGCGTCCATAGGGTAGAATCTCCAACGCGATCACTCCGTAAAGCATCGTTGCAAGAAGGACAAAGACGTCCAAAGGGATGCCGACGGGCTTGATCAGACCTAGGTCAGTGAAGGACTCCGGCAGGCCAATCACGGTCCGTCCACCCGTAAGGTTAAGCGCAAGGCCGCCCCAAACGGAGAGAGCCCCCAAGGTGACGACGATCGAGTTGAAGCGACAGTAGCTAACAAGGAGACCATTAATCAGACCAGACGCCAGGCCAACAGCGAAACCGGCAACGATGCCTAAGGCAACAGAGCCCGTATTGATCATGCAGGTCGCGGCAAGCACGCCCGACAGACTGGCTACAGATCCGACCGAAAGATCCACAGCTCCGCCGATCATCAGGAGCGCCAATGGTATTGACACAACGCCCAGAGCTGACAATGCCTCTCCAATATTTCGTAAATTGAGAAGAGACAAGAAATTGCTGTTCCAATAGTAGAAAAACGCCGTGAGGAGAATGCACCCAACAAACGTGCCATTTCGAGCCAAAAAATACCCGATCGCGCGTGAACTCATACCCGTGGCTCGGTGTTTGTCGTTGCCTGCTCGATGAGAGATTGCAGCAGACTCTCAGCCCAGTCTGGAATCGCCTCTGACCTCGGCCAATAATCCCCAAAGCAAGTGTAAGCTGTGTCGCATATCAACTCGATCTCGTCAGCCTCCGAGGACGACACTAATACTGTCACCCCGTCGCTCGCGAGTTCGCGAAGCGCTTTAGCGATGTCTAAGCGCGCTCCCACGTCAACTCCTTGCGTTGGATGGCATAACAACAGCACCCTGGGACGATCGCCGAACATCCAACGTCCAAGCACGATCTTTTGGCGGTTACCACCGCTCAGTGCTGATATGGGACCATCCATATGACCGCCAGTAATGTTGAGACGTAGCTTCGCTTTATTGAATACAACGGCCGCTTTCGCGCGGGAGTAAGCGCCTCCCCATGTGTGTTGCTCCATCCAGGGCAGCACAAGATTCTCTAGAGCGGACATATGGCCTAGCAATCCATCTCGCTCGCGATCAGCGCTGACATAATAGACACCGCGCCTAATCGCGTTCCGCGGACCACTCGGGGCGTATTGCTCGCCGCCCAGCGTAGCCTCAATCGGCTCACCAACACCGAAGAGTCGTTCGGCTAGGTTGAATTGAGGGCCCGCTGCCATTCCGAAGAGTCCAACGATCTCTCCACGCGGGAACTGGAGTAACTGCTTGCCCTGCTTGATCTCGAGAACAACTTCCGCCTTAGCTTTGGCACTTGGCTGCTTTGCCTTCACGAGCCCGGGTGCTAGAGCTTCAGAAAGCTTGGCAAGATTAAACACTTCTGCTGGCACGTCCAGCGCCACGCGCCCACCACGGAGGACGACGAGCCGTGTACAAACGGCGAGAACGTCCCTAAGGCCATGAGACACGTACACTATGCCCTTGCCCTGGCTCGCGAGCTTTCGCAACAGACTGTGCAAATGATCGGTCTCTTGCTGCCCGAGCGCGCTCGTCGGCTCATCAAGAAAGAGAACCTTCATATCGGATGACAGCGCTCTAGCGAGATCCACAACTTGCCTCTCGCCAAAACCCAACGAAGAAATACGGCGGTCAACATTAATCGTCGAATCAAGAAGCTGCAGTGCCTTGCGGGCACGTTGCTCTCGCGCAATAGGTCGACGCCATTCGTCAGGACGACCAAGGCAAATATTATCGGCGACCGAGAGACTCTCCACCAAGGCTGGCTCTTGATGTATGACCTTGACACCGAAGCGTTCCACTTCCCTTGGATTCCCAAGGATCTCAACGCATCGTCCGTCCACAAACATAGTCCCTCGTTGCGGTCGAATAGCACCGGTTGCGACATTGACGAGAGTAGATTTGCCCGCGCCATTATGTCCGAGCAGACCGACGATCTCGCCACGCGCAACAGACAAATGTTCGTCATGTAAAGCCGTAACGCCCCCAAACTGAACATGTATCCCTTCCAGCACGAGAATAGGGTTGTCAACGGTGGCCTTCCGATTCACGCCCATCGCGCGATCTCAGCTTCGCTGATAATGCGTCACCTGCCGACGTAGTAGCTGTTTGCCGTCTCTGGAGTTACCAGCTCAGGGCGAATATATATGTCTTTCAACGGTTGATGGTTGGCGGCCGCAGTGAGGAGAGCTGTGCTGGCTTTTGCCAGCGCTTCACTCCGAAAAGCGAAGGCCATTCTGTAGATGCTGTTTGATATTGTCATTAGATCAAGATCTTCGTTAGTTACGTCCATGCCTGCCATGAAGAATTCCGGGTCGTCCTTGGCAACTCCGCTGCCGATCAGCGCTTTGTATGCGCCTTTCAGATTCTCGTTCCCGTATGACAGCCACACCCGAGTGTCTGCGTGAGCTGTCATTTGCTGTTTGGCAGCATTGAAACCGTCCTCGCGAGTAAAGCATGGAAGTTTGTATGTCACTACGTTGGGCGCGCTCTCCTTCAACACATTGACGAGTCCTTCAACGCGGTAGCGCGTGAGATCATTCTGCTCATCAGTCAGAACCGCAACCTTCACTTCTTTGTTGCCATACTTCTCTTTAATCCACTTCACGGCGTATTTCCCGAAGTCTCGACCGTCCGCTTCGGGGGTGGTGAGTACTGAAGCCGACACGCCCGGCCATGTGGCTGCGTAACCTAGCACCGGGATACCAGCGTCGCGCGCCTGGCGGGTAACCGGAGTTAACGCGTCAGCATTGATGGGCCAGCCCATGATCGCAGCAACTCGTCCCTGAGCGATCCACGCTTTCCAGTCTTGAACCTGTTGCTCAACTCTAAACTGAGGGTCATCGACGATAAGTTCGAGCCCCTCCTTCTTGAGTGCCGGACGCATGAGCTTGATGATGTCGTTCCACAACTCGGTCGTTGAGTCGCCGAAGCTCATGGCAACAGCCTTGTCTTGGGCGAATGTTCGATTCGGCAGTGCCAACGCAACTAGCGTTGCCAACAACACCATCAGAGACTTCCGCATGCGTACTCTCCCTTCAGCCTTGTTTCACCGTTCACTATTTCTCAATCAGGCAACAGCTCCAACATAACTCGTGAAGATTCGTATAACTGCCGCGCAGGTTTCTGCCGGACATGTTTATTTCGCTCTGACATAAGCATCTCGACACTAGGTCATGCGCTTCCAAAATTCGAATCATATCGCTGCGCTCGAAACCACCTGAATTTCCTGCCTAATGTGAGTGTTGCATATGAGCAGTTTCATGGAATCGGTCGTGACGGCGCACTTTTCCGCTCTCCGCCCAATCGGCTCCCGACATTCGGATCGCGTGCGCCAACTTTGGGTCGATTGCGGCGCGGATGAATTAAGCCGGCTTCTCTGTTAGGACAGTAAAGCAAAGAGTAGCTCCATGGGGCAACCGTGGCGCCGCCCATATACGACCGCCGTGCCCCTCTATGATCGAACGGCAGATCGATAGCCCTATGCCGAGACCCTGAGGTTTAGTGGTATGGAACGACTCGAAAATACGACCGGCTAGTTTCGAATCCAAACCTGTTCCGGTATCCTCGATCTTGATCATTAGGCAGTCCGGTTCCACGGGTTCTCCGGATATCTCCAATATTCGTGCACGATCCGCGACGGAGGCCATCGCTTCGATTCCGTTCAATACTAAATTTAGAAATACTTGCTGCAGCTGGACTTTATCGCCGTATATTTCCCGGCGATAGGTGTCGAGGCTTATCCGCACAGCAACATCGTTCCTCTGTAATTCCGCGCGCGCCAGTTCAAGAATCCCTTCAATCAGGATTTGGATGTCGAGTTTGACAAATTCAGGTTCCGTCTTTCTCGCCATAGCGCGGATGCTGTCCACGACTTCAGCGGCTCGCTTGCCGGCGCCGGCGGCTGCTAAAAGCGCCTTGCTTATTTTGCCACGGTCAAGCGGATCCCGATCGAGCCACCGGAGCCCGGTCTCCGCATTTGTCACGACCGCAGCCAGCGGCTGTTTGACCTCATGAGCAATTGACGCAAGGAACTCACCCATTGTTGTCAAACGAGCGGCGTGAGCAAGCTCGGACTGCGCAGCTCTCAAGTTTTCCTGGACGGCTCTCCGTTCCGTTATGTCCATCACGGTGCCAATAAATTCGAGCGCGCCACTCTGATTGATAAACGGCTGCGTCACCGAGTACACAACTCGAATGGAGTCGTCGGGCAAGACAATGCGATAATCATAGCTATATTTCTCCCTGTCCCGTATTGCACGTTCCACGGACCGGTCGTACACCGGGCGATCTATCGGGTGCACTCGTTCTGTCATCGTGGAAAAGGAGAGTACTGTATCTTGGTTGCCAAAACCAAAAATGCGAAATAGCTCTTTTGACCAATAAAAATCTTCCGTTTCCACATTCCAGCGCCAGCTGCCGACTCCACCAATTTCCTGGGCCTGGCTCAGTAACGCCTCACTTTGTCTGAGGTGTTCCTCCGTCTTTCGACGACCTAGGGTTTCGGCGACTAGCTCTGAATAAAGACGGGCTGTCTCCAGCGAAATTGCCGCCTGCGACGTCAGCAGCTCCAGAACGGAAATCCGCTGTTCTGTGAAGACGTCGGGTGCGAGATTATTTTCGAGGTAGAGCAAGCCAATCAGCTGCGCTTGCTTGATCAGGGCCAAGCAAAGCAATGACCGAGGCCGCCGATGCAAAAAGTAAGGGTCGGTTGAGAACTCATTTGTCTGTTGAGCGTCGCCCACAATGATGTTTCGACGGGTCCGGATTACGGTATTGAGAATGGATTCGGGCAATTCGTCGCTCGCCATATCGGCTTGCCGAAGGACAACGTTGACCGTTGCATCGCTGGTACTCGCCTCGGCTTCGATTTTGGCTTTGTCCCCGGTGAGAAGAACAAGCAACCCGCGATCTGCCCCGGCATATTCAACTACGAGCTTCAACAGCGTTTCAATCAGCTGATCAAAAATTAACTCGCCCGAGATTGCTCGCGACGCCTCGACTAAAGCATCGACATCCAGCTGGGCAAACGGCGCAGTTTCCGGGGATGCCGCCGTACCAGAATCTTCATGCAGTTGCGGATGGCATTGATCGAGGTGTATTACTTTCCCTTCAGCACCCCATTTAGCGTAGCAGGATCGCGCGGTGCGTAGATAGGTCAGCGAAATTTTAGCGAAACCGCGACTAGCATAGAATCTCGCGGCGATCTCGTTGGCAATCCCTTCGTTCTGTATAAATCCATGTTTATGCGCTAATTCAGCTGCTTCGTCATAGAGGCGCATCGCAGTGAGATCGTGACCATCAATACGCGCGATTTCAGCACCAATCAGTGCAGCGCGATCAGCGAAATTATCGGGACAGGCATCTGCCCATGTGTCGATCTGACGTTTGTGAGCTGCAAGCGCATCCCGATGAGAGCTTTGTTGCTCAACATCGGCGTCATGCAGTGAGGCTTGCAGAAGTGCGCTATAAAAGTGGAAATCGGCCAAAGGAAAAGCGAGCGAATTTGACCAGATAAGACGCTCAGCATTGGCCATTGCCTTGGCGGCTTCCGAATAACGGTTCGCAAGTACAAGCGCCTGCAGCTCATATATCCAGTAATAGCAGCTCGCTATTGCAAAGGCGGGGTCTCGATGCAACCGGTCTTCATCCCAGTCGTCGCCGAATTCGACATTATCGGACGATCCAAACGCGCCCGTCTTGCCCTGAAGCATGCGAATGAATGAGAGGCATATGTATATAATGTCCCTGGATAACGGAACTCGGACCCGACGAGAGATTTCCAATCCGCCGAGTGCTTCCTGCCGAACTTCATCGAGCGGCAGTCCCGCAGCAAGCAGAAGAATAGCGATGTTATTGCACGCCGCAGCGGCGAAGGTAAGGTCGCCGATCTTGAATGATATTTCAAATGCGTGCCGCAGGATTGGAACGGCGGCACGAAGATGTTTGGCCCAAGGCATCACTCTTGTGGCAAATTGAAAATAGGTGCGGCCTTGTATATACTCACGAACCGGCAGGCGCCCCTGGCTGCTTGCATCAACCAGATCGATACCGACCTTCCCGAAGCGATACCCCGAACGATAGTCGTTAACGTGCCAACCGAATGCTTGACCAATGCAGACGAGGGCATAGCAGCTGCCGTCGCAAAGACCTTTTTCGAGGGTCAGACGTATCATGCGGCCGACAATCAAGCTTGAGAGTCGCTCGTCCAGATAGCTTGAGGAGGGCACCAACTCGAGGAGCACGTCGAACATCGTGCCAGAGATCCGATCATCCATCACCGGAAGCCCGACAATATCCTCGATGGGCCGATCTCCAAGCAATCTCCATAGCTGGTCGAGCTCGTCGGTGACGAGATGGTCGGGGGGATGTACCGGCCAGATGACGCCAGCTTGACTGAGATAGTCCAGGCCGACCTGAATTGCGGAATCTGCGCGATTTAGAGCCGTGAACAGGGCCACTTGCACATGAGCAACCGCGGCGCGGTCGACGGGCGTTTCGGCGAGACGCGCGAGCGCCGATAGCCCGGCCTCTGCCGAAACTGTATCTCCGGTCAGGAACTCGGTTTCGCTGCGTCGTAATGCAAGTTCGAATGCGAGTGAATATCGACGATCGAAGCGATCTTCATCCAACATTGCTTCGCCGGTCGCAAAATAGATCAGAGCCGACTCGAATGCCGCTGCCGCGTGGGCTCGTTTACCGGCAATTAGATTGAACTCCGCCAGTTGTTCTCGCTCTTCGGGCAAAACGATCAAACTGGAACCGCGGTTTAGCTGGTGCACTATGTCGAAAATCGAGACTTCGAGCTTTTCCCCGTGCAGATGTTGAGCTAGTCGAGTACCGATCTGAAGGTGAGTGGCCGCGCGGTCATTAGATAGCAAAAGCGCGTAGGCCGCCTCCTGGACGCGATCATGGAGAAATTCGAACCCGTCTTCCGAGCGTACGACAAGTCCGATGTGGGTGGCCTCACGGAGTAAAGGTGGAATTCCCTCTTCTGGCAATGCCAACGCCACGCTCAAAATCTCGGCTGACGCGCGGTTGCCGAGGCAAGCAAAATGCTTCATGGCTTCCTGGGTAGCCGCCGGCAACCGTGCGAGCTTGCCAACCATCAAGTCCACAATGTTGTCGGTGAAACCGCGCGCTCGAATTTTTTCGAGCTCCCATTTCCATTTTGCGCTCGCCTTGTCGAAGGTTAGAAAATTCTCTTCCACCAAATTTGTGAGAAATTGAATTACGAAAAACGGATTGCCCCCTGTTTTCTCGTCCAGCAGGTGCGCGAGTGCGGCAGCTTGATCCGGTTCGCAATGAATTGTGTCGGCGGTCAGCTGCTCGAGGTCGTCACGCTTGAGTGGCGCAATTACAAGTTCATGTACCGCGGCCTTGGCATTCTTGATCGCCTGGAGCTTGCGCATCAGAGGATGAGTGGGATCGACCTCGTTGTCGCGGTACGCGCCGATCAGCAACACATGCCGTACGTCCGGTTGGGTAAGCACATCTTCGATCACGTCGAGTGTTGCGGCGTCGGACCATTGCAAATCATCGAGGAACAGCGCGAGCGGGTGTTCCGGCCGCGCGAAGCAGCCAAGGAATCGGCGGAATACAAGCTGGAAGCGGCTTTGCGCGTCCTGCGGGGGGAGAGCTGGGACCGCGGGCTGCTGTCCGATGACTAACTCGAGTTCGGGAACTAGATTCACAACGAGCTGGCCGTTCGGCTCGATAGCTGCCTGGAGGGTGTCGCGCCAGATTCGTAGCTCCTCCTGACTCGTTCCCAACAATGGACGAACGAGGTTCTGAAAAGCCTGGGCCAATGTAACGTAGGGAATGTCTCGCTGGTATTGGTCGAATTTTCCCGACGCGAAGAGGGAGTGCGTCGGGACGAGCACCCTATGAAGTTCGTTGACTATCGAGGATTTTCCAATTCCGGAATATCCTGAAATGAGTATTAGTTCAGGGTTGCCGTTCCGAACGACGCGATCGAACGTGCTGAGCAGGCAATCGATCTCGCGAGCTCTTCCATACAATTTTTCAGGAATTAGCAGCTTATCCGACTGATCGTGCTCGCCGAGCGAGAATTGATCAATGTGGCCCAGCTGTTCCCAATCAAGAAGGCAGCGGCGCAGGTCGCTCTCTAAGCCGGCGGCGGTCTGATAGCGTTCCTCGGCGGGCTTAGACAGTAGCTTCATCACAATCGATGCGATCTGATCTGGAATTGTCGGTATTCGGCGCTTTGGCGAGATCGGTTGCCTGGCGACATGGCAGTGCACCCATTCAAGAGGGTCCATTGCGACAAAAGGAAGCTCTCCTACAAGGATCTCATAGAAAGTGACGCCCAGCGCGTAGAGATCACTGCGCGAATCGACCGGCCGGTTCATCCGGCCAGTCTGTTCCGGAGCCATGTAGGCGAGCGTTCCAGCGATAATCTCTACGGGTTCGGGCAACTGGCGCTCACGTGGCAGACGGGAGGCAAAACCAAAGCCGATCAACCAAGCCCTGCCTCGGGCCAAATCTAGCAACACATTTTCCGGTTTGATGTCCTTGTGAACTAGGCCTGCCTCGTGCGCACCACGCAATGCGACGGTCAGCGGAATCGCCACGTTTAGGAATTGTGCGACGTCGAGCGGCCGCCCAAGAAGCTGAGCGAGCAGTTGGCCGCCCGGATGTTCAAGTACCAGCGCCCGCCGGTAATCGTGATCGGTAAGGGAAATGGGGCACGCGGCCCACCTTGAGTCAAGGTGAGCCCTAAGTGAATATTCATGGTCAAGACGTTCGAGGGAACGGCGAAGCACCGCCTCTCTCGTCGGCGATACGAGCAGGATCGACTTCAGTCCATCGGCCTGACCTTCGTACAACGCCAGCTCACCTTGGCGTAGTCGCGAAAAAGTAAAACCAGAGAGCTCTCGCAAGCGATACTCCTGCTAAGGCATTCGCTCCAAGTTTTGGCTGTTCTACCCAAAAAGCGCGAACCAAATAATTGTAAGAGCTGCGGTGTCGGTTGGCTACCGGATAGCGCGCGGCTTCGCGCGATCCGGGGGTCCGCAGGGAGGCTGTGTTCGGAGCTCACAATAAGGCGGCCTCGATCGGAAATCCTTGATGCTGAAGATTAAAGGGGTAATAGCTTTTCTATATATTTCTATGGGCCAGATCCGAGCCTAACGACCGGTTGCCCCGCTGTTTTGCGGCCATTCCGCTGCGTCCCAACAATCCATCTGTTGTCATCCCAACGGCCTGAACCCCGCGCCAACTGCAGCGCTGAACCGGCTGGCCGTTAGGCCTTCAGAGCTTTTGAGAGGCATTGAACCAAGTGAGTTGATTCGAATGGCTTTCTAAGCAAGCAGACTGCACCGGCTGCCGCTGCGCGGGCTTCCAGTCCTGGCTCTGCGCGCGCGGTAATCATGATGACCGGGACTTTGGAGTCCCAAGCCGTGAGCAGTCGCTTGAGATCGAGTCCACTCATCCCCGGCATATGTAGGTCGGTGATGACGCAGTCGCATGAGAGATTAGCTTCTTTTGCGATAAAATCCTCAGCAGACGCATACCCCAATGCGCCGTATCCGAGCGAACCAAGCGCTTCAACGAGCGCCGTGCGGAATGGTTCGTCGTCGTCGATAACCGATATTAGCAGCTCTCTTGACACGCATCTTCCTTTCCCTCGGGAATGGCCGCCGACGGCGGGGGAGCCGCGGATAACAACTTTCGCATGCGATGGGGGGCGCCTGGAAGCTATACACCGGTGCTATATCCTCATGACTGCTTGGGTTTGACCACTCCAGCCATACGGACGAGGTCGACCAGGGTTTGGGCGCCCATTTTGCGCATAGCCGCTCCCCGATGAATTTTGACCGTGATCTCGCTTATTCCAAGATCGCCCGCTACCTGCTTGTTCATCTTGCCAGTAGTCACCAACAGCATCACCTGCTGTTCGCGGGCCGTCAGTGTTGCAAACCGCTGCTGCAACTGCCAAGCGTCGCCGTCAGTTATGCGCCGCCGCCGATCGCGTTCGATAGCGGCCATTACGGCGTCAAGCATGTCCTGATCGTGGAACGGCTTGGGGAGAAAGTCGACCGCACCTCGCTTCATGGCGCGAACCGACATAGGGATGTCACCATAGCCAGTCATCATCACAACTGGTAGCAAAACGCCTGTACGGGACAGCTGAGCCTGAAACTCCAACCCATTCATGTCGGGCAACCGAACGTCGATAACGATGCATCCTGGCTGATCGGAGATGCCGGCAGCCAGAAAATCGCCGGCCGCCGCGTAGGTTTGGCTGTTGAGCCCCACCGATTCGAACAAGCTCTCCAACGCGTCGCGTATCAATGCATCATCATCAACGATATGCACAACTGGCGTATCGCGCGTTTGTGAAGGCATTTGAAGAGCTCTTGGCAACACCCCCACCCTTTAGCATGACAGAAACCGTCCTGTGGATCAAACCAAGGTATTAGTGCGCGAACCCGCAATCTGACACGAGATTCACCTGAATCTCACTTCCGGCAGGGGGTGACGTTGCCCGGGTCGCTGTTCGGATCCTCGCGACGGGCCGCTTATGACGTGGGAGCCAATGAGGATGCAGCCTTTGGCAAACAAGTCAGATACCGACAATCGGGCTGGAAGCATCAGTGGCGAAGTGTCCCGTGGCGGGCCGCTCAATCCGGGTGCGGGTTTGACTGCGGGGTTTGACGCGCTTTCTCGGGTCTCACGATAAAGCTCCGGGAGCCACATCGTGCCGGTGATCGTGGGTGATCCGGTGCTGTGCAAAGAGATCAGCGATTTGCTGCTGAACCGGTATGGCATCTATGTCCAGCCGATCAACCATCCGACCGTGCCGCGCGGTACGGAGCGGCTGCGCATCACGCCGTCGCCGCACCACACTGATGAGGATATTGAGCATCTGGTGCAGGCCCTGGCGGAGATCTGGACCGAGGTTGGTTTGACGAAAGCGGCGTAATCTCGTTCCGCCGAACGAGATGTTGTGCGATCGGGTCGATCTTCAGAGGAGCCGATCAAGCGTCTTCTTTGTGAAGAAAGTTTGAGATCTCCTCGAAAAACTGAGGCATGCCGGGATCGTTCTCTAAGGGAATATGGTTCTTGCCTGGCAGGGAGACGAATCTCGCGCCTGGGATGCCGGCTGCCATTCGGCGGCTCTCATCAATGGGAACCATCAGGTCATCACGAATATGAAGGATAAGTGTCGGTACTGAGACGTGTGGAAGGAGGTCTCGAATGTCGAAGCCGCAGACCGTTTCATAGTGCCGAGCAGCGTTCTCTGCGGATAGGCTTTTCCGCTGCATTTCGTTAAAAGCCTGTGCTTGTTCCTTGGTCGCGGTGGGCATCAATTGCGAGGTCATCATTTGACGGAAAGTGGGATCCTCTGAATTCCAACCGAATCTCATCAGGGTTGCGACCGCCCGAAACCGCTCAAGGTCTGCCGGCGTTGTTGACGCCCTGTTGTATCGCCCGGTAGCAAACCCGCCGAACAGAATGAGCCGGGAGACGCGATGTGGATTGCGTACGGCATAAGCGACAGAGACCGCGCAGCCCTGCGAAAATCCAAAAATAGGAAAGCGCTGGAGTCCTACGGCATCAACCACGGCCTCCAGGTCGTTCACCCAGGCGTCGATCGATAACTCGCTGCTGTCCCAATCCGATAGTCCGTTACCTCGAGCATCATAGCGGATCAAGGTATGATGCTTGGCCAGGCCCGTAAGTGTGTGCCGATAGAGAGGAAGCTCCCAATCAAGCTCCAGATGGTTGATCCAGTTGGCAGATTTTACCAGAGGGGGGCCGCTGCCGGCCAAGGAATAGGCGAGCCGAACGCCGTCTTCGGAGCGGCAATATTTGATTTCCTGCTGGAACATCCCCGACGCCGGGCTATGATCCGGTGGCAGGCGCTCTTCCTTATTCAGTTCAATCGCATAGGCTTCGATCGGTCTGGCGATGTTTTTCAAGGATTGGATTCCGAGCGAACGGAATGAAAGATCGATTTTCCCGTCGATTTGCTCGAAAACAACGCCTGAAATGCATACGCCTCCTGGCTCCGCTATGCCCTCCAGTCTTGCTGCGATATTGACGCCGTCGCCGAGAAGATCATTGCCTCGAACCATGACGTCGCCAAGATGAATACCTATCCTGAACCGTAGTGCGGCGTCGTTGCTTAGCCCTGCGGCGACCTCACCCAATTTCAACTGTACGCTGACGGAACATTCCACAGCGTCGAAGATGCTTGGAAATTCTGCGAGGACGCTATCACCCGCGGTATTGGCCACCCGTCCGCCATGCTGAGCGATGAGATCATCCATGAGTTGCCGATATGCGGCGAGCGTCCGCATGGTGCCGTGTTCGTCCCGACTCATCAGCCGCGAGTAGCCAGCGACATCTGCCGCTAGAATCGCCGCAAGTTTTCGTTGGATTCGGTCTTTTCCGTTCGTCAAATCAGCAACGCTTGTGTTTTGTGTCGATCCCGCGTGCGGCGAGGTCGCACCGCGCGGTGCCTGTTCGCCATCGATCGTTGGTATGGCCAAGACATTCTCCGTCGTGCCGATGAACAGGCCGCTTCTGGAGACGGGCGCGCTCCAGATGGACGGCAATCATCAGATACTGCCCTCGTGTCCCGCGGCGATCCCGCTCCGGACGTTCTACCGCCAAGTGACGTTCGGAGTTTTTTGCAAAACGATCGCGGTTTGTTGAACTTGATCTCAATGCGATGCAACGCAAGATCACGAAGGCTGATCCACGTTTGCGTTTGGAGATATCACCGCGTTCGAATTGAGTCAGAATCGTACAATTCATCTCGTTCTCGCGACCCTAATTATAGAGCAGCACTTGACGCTCGTCTTGTTGCCGGAGATCGACGCTAAACCGAGGAGATACCTGATGGATAAGACCGCAAAATCCGAAGAGATCAACCAGCACCGCCGAAGCTTTCTCGGCACGGCAGCCATCACTGTGGCTGCCACCCAGTTCCTATTGAAAGGTTCTGCTGAAGCGCAACCCAGCAAGACGAAACCGGCAGGCATGCGCGCGATTAAGCCGGGAACCAACACCTCCTTTGCTTCGCTGAAGCAGATCGATGCCGGTCTGCTCAATGTCGGATACGCCGAAGCTGGTCCCAGCGATGGTCCTGTCGTTATTCTTTTGCACGGCTGGCCATATGACATTCACAGCTTCGTCGATGTCGCACCCCAACTGGCGTCCGCGGGCTACCGCGTGATCGTTCCCTATGTGCGCGGCTATGGCACGACTCGCTTTCTTTCGAGCGAAACGTTTCGAAATGGGCAACAGGCGGCAGTGGCTCTCGATACTCTTGCTCTGATGGACTCGCTCAAGATCGAGAAGGCGACACTCGCCGGCTTTGACTGGGGAGCGCGGACGGCCGACATCGTCGCGGCGCTGTGGCCTGAGCGATGCAAGGCCCTTGTCTCGGTCAGCGGTTATCTGATCGGAAGCCCCAGCATGGTGCCGTTACCGCCGAAGGCTGAGTTCGCATGGTGGTACCAATACTATTTTGCCACGGAAAACGGCCGGGCCGGCTACGACAAATACCGTCGCGATTTTGCCAAGCTCATTTGGCAGCTCGCTTCGCCAAAATGGGATTTCGACGATGCCACTTTCGATCGCACCGCAGCGTCCTTCGACAATCCGGATCATGTCGCCATTGTAATCCATAATTATCGCTGGCGAATTGGTCTGGCTAAAGGCGAACCCAAATACGACGATCTAGACAAGCGACTTGCCGAATCTCCCGTAATCACGGTGCCTACCATCACCCTCGAAGGCGATGCCAATGGTGCACCACACCCGGAAGCCAGTGCCTATGCCAAGAAATTTTCAGGCAAGTATGCACACCGGGTTATCAAGGGCGGAGTCGGGCACAATCTACCGCAGGAAGCTCCGCAGGCCTTTGTCGAGGCAATCGTTGACGTTGCGGAAACCTGATCGGAGATAGCTGCGTTTGCCCTGCAGGCCGATGTGGCCGGTCCGCAGGGCGAACACGCCGGTGGGCAATCTCCTTCGTGCGAATGGTGGTACATGAAGCGACTTTCTGTTTCGATCCTGGGCTTGCGGTTGCGGCGGTAGCGGGCCGCATCGCTTCCGGGCCCTTGCTGCGGCAACGGAAAAGTAAATCCGACGGCACCATCTGTGCGCATATCCGAGGTTCTGAGTTCAGCCCTTGTGACCAGACAAGCCTCTTCGCTACTCGGCACCACTCAGGGATGCCGTCAGTGAAAAATGAACGGACGCTAATCAACGCTTAGCGGCGACACCGAAGGAATCGACAAATCAGTGACCGAAATTGGCAAGCCACTAGTAACGCTCACGGCTAGCCTGTGCGTCATCAAAATAGCAGGGGTTACCGCATGCAAGTCGCAAGCAACAACGCGCTGAGCAGCAAAAGGAGGCAAACTCCGATAAGAGTCGAAGAGGTGCGGACGAGCGAGTTGGAAGAGTTCTTCCTGCTGCGGGAAATGGCGCATCGGATCAACAACGAGCTGACGTCTACCATCGGCATCATCTCATGCGACGCCGATCGTTCGAATAATTGCGATGTCAAGGTCGCGTTGGCCAAGGTGATCGAACATCTGTACGATCATGCCCGCGTTTATCACGCGTTGCAGATGCCGACGGCAAACAGACGTGTCGACGCCGCTCTCTATCTGCGCGAGCTATGTCAATCGATCAGTCGCGCCAAATTGCGGCATGCCGGCGTTGAACTTGTGCTTGTCGAACACCCGCTCCAATTGAGTGCGACGCAGTGCTGGCGGTTGGGCCTGATCGTAGCCGAACTTATCACAAACGCGTCCCGGCATGCGTTTGCTTACGCGGGCGGAACGATCCGGGTTGAATTAAAGAAGCGTGGCGCCAGCGTGGAATGCCGTGTGGCGGATGATGGATCCGGTCAGGAAAATATTCGACCGGGGCAGGGGCTTGGAATCATTCAGCAGCTCGCGCGCGGACTTAACGGCAGCATCAACCACCGCTTTGGGTCAAAGGGCACGGTAGCGATCGTATCTTTCCCGATTGAGGAAATAATCCAGGATGTTGAAAGATTGCGCGCCGGCACAACGAATGAATTTGGTAGCGTGGCGAGGTCTAAGTGAGATACTCCCCGGATTAATCACGACCCAGCCGTTAAGTTCGAACAGTGACAAAGATCCGGAGATTTCCAGATGGCAATCAGACCCGACCATGTTCGCGAAATCTTCAAAGGCCTCGAGACCGCCAATGGAGGATTTTTCTTCGAGCACGTCGCCGACGGCGTCGACTGGACGGTGATGGGTACACACCCGCTTGCCGGCCGCTACCTCTCCAAGCGCGCATTCGAGGAGGCAACGTTCTTCAAGCTCGGTAAGGTGCTCCCGAAGGGAGCGCAATTGCGGGTTACTAATGTGATCGTCGCGGCGAACATGGCGGTCGTCGAATTCGTTTCCGATGCGACCGCGCGCAATGCGCTTCGACAACCACTATTGCTGGGTAGTCCGTTTCGAATCTGATCACATCGACGAGGTTCGAGCCTACCTCGACTCAGTGATGGTCGCTGAGCTGTTTCGTCAGAACCCGATTTGATTCCAGCATTCTCGGTACGTGGCGATAGTATCCATGAACATTGACGCGACAGACATAAGCCGACAGCGAACGGTATGCTCCACTCGCGTGATCCGCGCATAGTAACGCAAGTGACCAGTGACCATTCTCTCACGGCTTTCACTAGGAACCCTAAGCCCAACGTATAGGTTTCTTGCGAATGGGAGAAACCTAAGTGCGATAGAGCTCCGATGGCGATCCGCTAGTCTGCGTTTGTGAGATCGAAAAGCAGGTTGAAGCAATTCAGCGCACAGACCTCAAACGCCAGGGCGGAAATCATGTTGAATAACTTCCAGTCGACAAAGAGTGTGCCTCCGCAGCTCGGATGGGCAGGTGATGAACAGGCAAATACAAGCGTCGTATTTGCACAAACCTCTCGCAATCGCGTGGATTTGATGGATCGACTCTCGATCAGCACGATGCGAGGAGGTAATTTTGAAATTACGCACATAGCGCGAAGAAGAGCTGGCCACGGAATGACGGATGGTGCAGCCAAAAGCGATTCTTACGTTGCCTGTGTTCACCTCGAAAGATTGGAAGCATGTGATATCTGGTGTGATGGCGAACTTGAATTGCCTATCGCTCTCGAAGCAGGTGCGATGCACGTCAACGACATGCGGCAGACCTGGCAGGCGGATATTAGAAGCCCCTTCGATGTCGTAAACTTCGGTTTTTCCCAGTCGGTTCTCGATGAAATCACTTCCGAAGAAGGAAGTGCACCGATCAAGGAGCTGCATTGCCCCGTGAGTCTCGGACGCGCCGATGGCGTATTGAAGAATTTTGCGCTGGCGTTGCTTCCTGCACTCACAAGGCCTGATCAAGCGAACAAATTGTTTATCGATCACGCAGCGCGTGCCGTTATTGCACATCTGGCCAAAACTTGCGCCCCTGTTCAATTCCAGCCGAAATATGGTCGGGGAGGTCTGGCGCCTTGGCAGGAGAGGCGGGCAAAGGAGATGTTGCGCGCAAACCTGTCGGGCGATCTCTGTTTGCCGAAATTGGCAAGCGCCTGTCGCCTGTCTGCCGGCCATTTTAGTCGCGCATTCAAGCAAACGGTCGGATGCCCCCCACATCAATGGTTGCTTAATCAGCGCATAGAGCGAGCGAAACAACTCATTCTCAATACCGATGAGCCGTTGTGCGCGATCGCACTGGATGCGGGGTTCGCTGATCAAAGCCATTTCACGCGGGTATTCTCCCGGCGCGTCAACGCAAGCCCTGCGGCTTGGCGGCGTGACCAGGGGGGTAAATCACCGAGGCCAACTATTCCCCGAGACGTTCCGCTTGGTTTTCGTCATCGTTGTTAGGGGCGCCCTCGCGCGCTTAGGCGCAGGGGCGGGAGTGAGGGGCGCATCGCTATCGGGGCAATGCGGTGCTGTGAAGATATCCCTGCGCTTATTACCCGAAATGAACACTCAAGTTGACGCGAACTAGCATCACGAAACGTCAAAGTCGCACGTTCTCGTACAAGGGCACCATCAGATAAAACGCTATGGTCAGGTCGGAGACGAGATCATTCGTCCACACGCCACGGCAGCGCCAGGAGTTGTGAACATGAAAGACCAGGCAGCAACAATCGTAATGACGAAAGAGGCGCCATCTCCGACCGGGCCTTATGTACAGGGTCTCGCCGGCGCAGGGCTCGTATTCGTGTCAGGTCAGCTTCCGATCCGACCGGACGGGACCGGCCTTCAAGAAAAAGGATTCGACGCGCAGGTCCGGCAGGCTCTTGCGAACGTGTTCGCCATCGTCCGGGCCGGCGGCTCCGCGCCCGAGCGGATTCTCAAGGTAACAGCTTTCATCGTTGGTGCGGAACACCAACCTGTGTTCAACAAGATCTACGCGGACGCCTTTGGCGACCATCGCCCGACTCGGTCGTTGGTGCCGGTGTCCGGACTGAACAATGGCAGCCTCATCGAAATCGAAGCCATAGCGCTAAAATGAGGAACCGGACGCAGTGACAGATTGATGCATCTGAAGCGTCGACTGTCTTACCCAAGGATAGAGGATCATGACCGAACTCTGGCGCCTTCCCGCGACCGAATTGGCCCAACTCGTGCGCACGCGCAAGGCGTCCGCCCGCGAGGCTTCGGAGGCCGCATTGCGGCGGCTCGATGCCGTCAACCCGAAGATCAATGCGGTCGTCGCCCACCGGCCGGATCTGGTGCTGCAACAGGCTGACCGGATTGATCAGATGGTGGCCCGCGGTGAGGATCCGGGCGTTCTCGCCGGAGTTCCCTTGACGGTGAAAGTCAACACCGATCAGGAGGGATTTGCCACCACTAATGGCACGCGGCTGCAAAAGGATCTGATCGCGAAAACCAACAGCCCCGCCGTTGACAATCTGGTGCGAGCCGGCGCTGTACTACTCGGCCGCAGCAACGCGCCGACCTTTGCGCTGCGTTGGTTCACGAGCAATCTGGTTCATGGGCACACCAGCAATCCGCGCAATCCTGCGCTCACGCCGGGCGGTTCGACCGGGGGCGGGGCAGCGGCTGTGACTGCCGGGATCGGTCATCTGGCTGTCGGTACCGACATCGGCGGTTCGCTGCGTTATCCCGCCTATGCCTGTGGAGTCCATGGGCTGCGACCGACTCTAGGGCGGGTCCCCGCCTATAACGCGTCCTCGCCGGAGCGGGCCATTGGTCCGCAACTGATGTCCGCGACTGGTCCGATCGGCCGCACGGTCGAGGATCTTCGCGTTGCCTTGGCAGCGATGTCGGCTCCCGATCCTCGCGATCCCTGGTGGGTGCCGGCGCCGCTGGAAGGTCCGGCGGTGCTACTTCGCGCCGCGATGTGCTTGCGTCCGGGCGGCTTACCAGTCGTGAAGGAGGTCGAGGCCGCCGTGCTTGACGCCGGACGAAGGCTTGCCGATGCCGGATGGCAGGTTGAAGAAATCGAAGACGTCCCGTCGTTGAACGAGGCCGCCGGCGTGCAGGAGCGCTTGTGGCTCGGGGACGGCTTCGCGGAATTGTCAGAGGCCGCCGCCCGCGACGGCGATCCCGGCGCGCTTGCGGTCGTGTCGGCATTCCGCTCCAAGGCCGCGACGTTTCGCTGCGACGTGGTGGCCCACGCGCTGCTGCAG
>Ga0208193_1000540_pt1 | contig 19803 bp, 18 predicted proteins | sample June2015DPH_17_2_FD_184716 | JGI IMG/M metagenome (GOLD analysis project Ga0208193, IMG submission 184716) | Peatland microbial communities from SPRUCE experiment site at the Marcell Experimental Forest, Minnesota, USA - June2015DPH_17_10... | ecosystem: Environmental > Terrestrial > Soil >... | reverse complement strand
CACCTGCGGCACGAAGACGTACAGGCGCAGAGGGTCCACCTGGGCGACGGAGAACAGCGCCTGCCCCGTGCCGCCGTTGCCGGCGTTGACGAGGTCGCCCACATCGATATTTCGCTGGGTCACGACGCCGTCGAACGGGGCCACCACCCGATTGAATCCCGTCAGCTTCTGCAGACGGCCCACATTGGCTTCCGTCGCGGCAAGATTCGCCGCCGCCTGGTTGTACGCGCTGAGACGCTCATCCAGATCCTGCTGCGTCACCGCGTCTTGCTTGCGCAACGCCTGCCAGCGATCGGCTGTGCTCTTGGCCAGTTCAGCGCTGGCAGCTGCCTGCGCGCGCGCGGAGACGGCCTGGGATAGCTCCTGTTCAATCTCGGGCGCGGTGATCTCGGCCAGCAGATCGCCTTTCTTCACCAAGGCGCCGATGTCCCTGACCCAGCGCACGATATATCCGTTGCTGCGCGCATAGACCGTGGATTGAACGACCCCCAGCAAAGTTCCGGGCAGAGTGACCGGCTGACCCTCTCCTCCCGCCTGCGGAGTGATGGTCGTCACGTATTGTTTGGCATGCAGAGCGGTAGAGGTCTCCAAGGCGCTGGCGTGAAAGCTGCGCAGTACGAACACGATTACGCCGCCGGCCAGCAGCAGGCCGACCATCCCGCCGACCAGGAACTTCGCGCGCTTCAACACCGGGGATGAGTCTGTCTCAGGCATATCAAGTATTTCCTTCAGCGGCCGGAGCCGCCGCAGATGACCTGTGTCCCTTGCGCCGTTCGAGGCGCCGATGGACACCGGCAAAAATTACCGGCACGAAGAATAATGTGGAAACCGTCGCGAACAACAGGCCGCCGATGACCGCGCGCCCCAGGGGCGCGTTTTGTTCGGCCCCTTCGCCCAATCCCAGCGCCATGGGAATCATGCCGATGATCATCGCCATGGCCGTCATCAGAACAGGACGTATGCGGGTCGCTCCAGCATCGAGCGCCGCCTGGAGGGGGTCGAGCCCCTCGCCCATGCGCTGCCGCGCGAACGAAACCACCAGAATGCTGTTGGCGGTGGCGACGCCCATGGTCATGATCGCGCCGGTCAGGGCGGGCACGCTCAACGTCGTGCCGCTCAGAAACAGCATCCAGCAGATTCCCGCGAGCGCGGCCGGCAGCGCGGTGATGATGATGAAGGCATCGATCCAGGATTGGTAATTGACCACGATCAGCAAGTACACCATCACGACGGCCATCACGAGCCCGACTCCCAGCTCGATGAACGAGGACTTCATGGTCTCGGTCTGGCCGTGAATCTCGACGCTCACGCCGCGCGGCAAATGGGGCCGCAACTCGGCCACCAATCGCCGGATATCGACGGAAATACTACCCATATCGCGCCCCTGCGCGCTGGCATAGATATCGATGGTCGGGGCGATGTTGTAATGCGAATCGACGGCTTCCTCCACCGCCGGCGCCACTCCGACGAGATTGCTCAGCAACTGCGGCGTGGCGCTGAGCGCGGCGGATGCGGCTCGAACCGGCGTACGCAGCAGCGCATCGATGCTATCGACCGCATACTGCGGCGACTGCACGGTCAAGTTGTACACGATTCCGTTCGCCGGGCTCAGCCAGAACGCCGGCGAGGTCTGCGAGGTGCCCGACGTCGATACCAGCAGATCGTTGATCACGTCGTTGGGGCTCAAGCCCAGGTGCTGCAGCTGGGTGCGGTCCATGTTCAGCGACACCGTGGGCTGATCGATCCGCTGCTGAATGTGCGTGTCCACCGTTCCCGGAATCATCTGCATCTGCTTCATGAGCTTCGCGGCGATGTCGTAGTCGGCGCGCAGATTGGCGCCTGTGATCTTCACATCGATCGCGGACGGCAGGCCGAAATTCAAGATCTGCGTGACCATGTCGGCCGGCTGGAAGAAGAATTCCACCCCGGGGAAGCGCCGCGGCAATTCCCGGCGCAACTCTTCCACATACTGCTGCGTCGGCCGGTGCCCTTCATTGAGCGACACCTGGATCTCGCCGTCGTGGCTGCCGAAGGTCCCCGCGTTGCTGTAGCTTTTGTTGATGCCGCTGACAGCCACACCCAGATTGTCGAGCACCGTGCCGAGATCCGAGGGCGGCACCACAGTCCGAATCACGCCTTCGACCTGATCGGCCACTCGCGCCGTTTCCTCGATGCGCGTGCCGGTGGCCAGCCGCATGTGCAGGCGGATCTGGCCGCCGTCCACGCTGGGGAAGAAATCACGTCCCAGAATGAAGACGAGACAGCACGACAGCACGCAAAAACCCAGGAAAGACCCTGCGAAGCGGCGCCGCCTTTCGAGCACCGCGGAAAGAATGACCGCATAGCCGCCGCGAACCTTCTCGAAGCGAGCGTTGAATGCACCATACATTCGCTGCAGCAGGGTCTGGCGGGCGCCCGCCTCCGCCGGTGCATGGTCCATCAGCAACATCACCAGAGTGGGCACCAGCGTGCGCGACAGGACGTAGGACGCCAGCATCGCGAACACCACGGCCTCCGCCAGAGGCGCGAACAGATACCGTGCCACGCCGGTGAGAAAGAACATCGGCACGAACACGATGCAAATGCACAGGGTGGAGACCAAGGCGGGAACGGCGATTTCGCCGGCGCCTTCCAAAATGGCCTTGTGCAGATCCGAACCCGTGTGTAGGTGGCGCTCGATGTTCTCGATGGTCACGGTGGCATCGTCGACCAGGATGCCCACGGCCAGCGCCAGGCCGCCTAGGGTCATGATATTCAGCGTCTGCCCCATGATGTACAGCGCAATGATCGAGGTCAGGATCGACAAGGGAATCGATACGGCGATGATGCACGTGCTGCGCCAATTGCCCAGGAACACGAGGATGAGCGCGGCCGTCAGGCAGGCGGCGATCACCGCCTCGCGTACGACGCCGCTGATGGCGGCCCGGACGAACCCCGATTGGTCGAACAACGGCACGATCTTCAAGTCCTTGGGCAGGGTCTGCGCCACTATCGGCAGTTGCGTGAGCAGGGATTTGACGATGTCCAGAGTCGATGAACCGCCATTCTTGATGATGGACACGAGAACGCCGCGCTCGCCGTTCTGACGCACGATATTCGTTTGCGGCGAGAACCCGTCTCGCACATGAGCCACCTCGGACAGATACGTGGTCGCACCGTTGCGGGTCAGCACCGGCATATGGTTGAGCCCGGCGATGGTATCCGGGGAGCTATTGGTGGCAAGGACGAACTCGGTAGCCCCGATCTTGGCGGTCCCGGACGGCAAAACGAGGTTCTGGGTGTTGACGGCATTGACCACGTCGTTGGGCGTCAGGCCTTTGGCGAGCAACGCGTTGGTATCGAGGTCGACGGAAATGACCCGCTGCTTTCCGCCGTAGGGATAGGGAATAGCCACCCCCGGGATGGTCACCAGCCGCGGGCGCAGGAAATTGATGGCGGCATCGAAGACCGCCTGTTCGGTCATCGTCGGACTCGATAAACCCAGTTGAATGATCGGAATGCTGGATGCGGAGTACTTGATGACCAGCGGCGGCAGGATGCCGGGCGGCAACTGGCGCAATTGCGACTGCTCGGTGGCGACCACCTGCGCGATCGCCGTCGGTATGTCGGCGTTCGGCTGAAAGAAAATCTTGATGATGGAGAAGCCGGACAGGGATTCGGATTCGATGTGTTCGATGTCGTTGACGGTCGTGGTGAGGCCGCGCTCGTTGACCGACGTGATGCGCTGGCCGATGTCCTGAGCGGACAAGCCGGTGTAGGTCCAGACGATGCTGATGACCGGAATATTGATTTCCGGGAAGATGTCGGTCGACATTTTCAGCAGCACGAGAGGCGTTGCGAGGAGAATCAGCAGCGCCATCACCAAAAACGTGTATGGCCGCCGCAGCGCAAGTTCAACGATCCACATTAGCTAGAGTACCTTAAGCTCGCGGCTGCAGCGGCCGCCATCCCAGCGCGGCGCAAGCCAATCCCGAGAAAACAGGGGCGCACCGTCGCAATTTATCGCGTCACCCTGAGCCCGGCGTGGTTAACTTCCGGTGGTCAACTTATTAAAGTCTGTTAATGAGCGCGACGACCAAGGATGCCATCCGGAGCCGCATGGCTCAACAGCACTTGCAAATCATTGGAAACAAAGCAAACTATGGGGGTCTGCTACGAGACACCGGAACCGAGCTAAGTGTTTTGTTAGTCCCATGAGGTTCGGTTCCGGTTCCCGTTAGACTTGCCCCATGACACTCACCGCACCGATCATCCTCTTCGCACTGGTGGGAATCCTGTGTTTGTTCGCCGCGGTCCGCCGCATCCGCCGGCGCAGAGTGCTCGGCGGAGTACTGATCGGCGCCACCGCGCTCATCCTCATTCTGCTCAGCGCGGTTGCCGCGCTGATCGCCGGCAGCCTGCTCACCTACCAGCGCTTGAGCTTCGAACAGCCCGCCGGCGAACTGCAATTGACGCGCACCGGGGACCGCGAGTTCAACGCATCGTTGACTTATCCCAGCGGCGCGCGCGCAAGTTTCGCGTTGCGCGGCGACGAATGGCAGATCGATTCCCGAGTCCTCAAGTGGCATGCCTTTGGCAACCTGGTGGGGTTCGATACCATGTATCGCCTGGAGCGCATCGGCGGCCGGTACACGCGCGTCGAGGACGAGCGCAGCCAGCCGCGCAGCGTGTATTCCCTGAATCCACCCCAGCTCATCGACCCCTGGGACCTCGTGCACCGCTATCACTCCTGGGTACCCTGGATGGACGCGCTGTACGGCAGCGCGACCTTCCTGCCGATGGCCGACGGTGCGCTCTATGAAATCAAGGTGTCTCAGAGCGGCCTGGTGGCGCGTCCGCTCAATCAGGCGGCGCGCGACGCGGTGGCCGGCTGGCACTGATGCTCAAGCGCCTCGCGCAAATCGCATTGATTGCGGCTGGCCTGGTCGTCCTGCTCATGGTGCTCACCTTGGGCTGGCTCAAGGCCCATGAAGACGAACTCGTGTTCGCCGCGGCGCGCGGTCGGCAGCATCTGCTGACGGTATTGCCCGCCGATGCGCAGCGCGTCACGGTACCCGAGCCGAACGGCGTCGCGCTCGCGGCTCTCCTGTACCGCGCCGACGGCAACAGCGACGACGCCTTTTGGGTGCTCCACCTGCACGGCAATGGCGATTCGGCCTTCTCGCCCTGGCAGGTGCACCACTGCGAAGCGCTGCGGAGCGCCGGGTTCAACGTACTGGAAATCGACTACCGAGGTTTTGGGCCAACTCCCGGCAAGCCATCCGAAGCAGCCATGTACGAAGACTCCGAAGCCGCATACCAGGATCTGTTGCGGCGCGGCATCGCGGCAAATCACATCATTTTGCTCGGCCACTCGCTCGGATCCGGCCCCGCGGTTTGGCTGGCGACCCGGCACGCGGCGGCGGCGCTGGTGCTGTTCGGCGCATTCACCTCGATACCGGATGCCGCGGCGTACAGATACCCCTATTTACCGGTGCGCATAGCCGTCGGCGTGCAGTTCAATTCGCTGGCCCGCATTGGCGATGTGCACATGCCCGTGGTGATCGCCCACAGCCGCGACGACAAGCTCATCCCCTACTCGCACGCACTCACGCTGCTCGCGGCGGCAAATGAGCCCAAGCACCTCATCACCTTCGATACAGCCTCGAACGATGGTTTCGGCGGTCACGTCGACGCGCTCTACGACCATGTGGATATTCTCAAAGCGACCCTTGCCACGCTCATCCCCGCCCAGGGCGAAAGATCGGCGGCCCAGACCCCACCGTAGCGCCGAAGGCAACGCGGACATTCGTCCGCTATAATGCGCCCCTCTCCGTGCCGGCTTAGCACAGTGGTAGTGCAACGGTTTTGTAAACCGTAGGTCGGGGGTTCGAATCCCTCAGCCGGCACCATAACCCTCCGTCCAGCGATGTCCAATAACTCCCACCGACATCCATTATCGTCCATAAAACTCCTGTTTTAAAGCATAGGAATCGCTTCTAACGAACCACACTCGTCAGCGGGTGTTTTTTGGCATCCGTTGACAGTACCCCCACTCTGGGGGTATTTCTGGGGTGCTTTGGGGTCCAGAAAAGATCAATACCCCCAAAATTGTCGATGCAGAGATGGCGCTCGGATGGTCTTCATCGAGGGCCGATACGACATCACGAGGAGGCACCGGATCTGCTCGCGACCCTACGCAAAATCGAGGCACGCGGAACCTACGAAACGACGCATCGCGCGAAGCAGCGTTGCGGGCAGGTGTTTCGCTTTGCCATTGCGACCGGCCGGGCGGAACGCGATATCTCCGCCGATCTGCGCGGTGCCCTGGCTCCGGTGGTGACCAAGAATCGCGCCGCCTTGACCGATCCTTCCCGCGTCGCCGAACTGCTGCGCGCCATCGACGGCTACCGCGGCTCGCCGACCACCACCTACGCGTTGAAGGTAGCGTCTCGCACCTTCGTTAGACCTGGTGAACTGCGCTACGCCGAATGGTCTGAGATTGACTTCGACAATGCGGAGTGGAGAATTCCCGCAGCTCGAATGAAGATGCGCGAGCTGCATATCGTACCGCTCGCTCGCCAGGTCATTGGCTGGTTGCGTGAATTGCATTCGATGACCGGCCACGGCTTTCGCGCCATGGCCTCCACCCTGCTGAACGAGAAAGGCTGGCACCCGGACGTGATCGAGCTGCAGCTCGCGCACTCCGAACGAAACAAGGTCAGGGCCGCCTACAACCGGGCTCAGCGGCTCGCAGAGCGCCGCGTCATGATGCAAGCCTGGGCCGACTATCTGGACGCCCTGGCAGGAAGCAGCCGTTCCTGGCTGCGAATCATAGAGAATCATTCGATGTTGGAACAACGACATCATGGGGAGGGTTGCAGTCGGAAGACGCCTGCGATGTCTGAAAACGAATCGTCTTCAGCGTATGGGGTATTAACGCCGCTGCGCTCGGAAAAGTAATCATTTGCGCAACGGCACACCCCGGACCGGGGCTCATATCGAAGACTCTTACGCGGATTTCGCCATCGAGTTCACGGATCTCTCCGAAGAAGATCGAATGGCCGGTGGAGGGTCCTCTGGAAAAAACCAAGAGCGTATATTTACTAAAGTCGATATCAGGGGGTACGCGCGGGCTCGGTGACACAGATACGCCCTCGGCTGCGTGTGGTGGGAGCACCGATGATCGCGTGTTCACATATGAGGCCAAGTCGGCGCGATTATTTATCGCCAGGAATGCGGCCCCAGGAAAAGCAGGTCCACCGATATCATGGACCACTTGAAAGTCTACGACACCGTTGCCCGCCACTGCGCCGACGCACGCCGTAAAACCTGAGGCCATTGTCAGCGACCAGATGCCTAAACGTCGTTTTTTCTGCATGATCCTCTCCCCGTATAAAGAGCGCGAATTATTGCGCCTGTTTTACAGCCGATTAATTCTATTATCGTTCACCAGCAGCAACGTTCGCTTGGGAAAGTTTGCGGTCTCGTTGCCCGGAAGCAGCAGCCGCCCACCGGCGGCATCGGGTCCGAGAGCGCTAGTTCCCGGTCCCCTTCCATTATCCCAATCAAGACCTTGGGGCCCCTCCACTCTAATATCATGAAAATACCCCATAGAGTGGAGGAATATCATGGTATATTTCGATCATGATCGAACGATCACAACTTCTAACCAAGATCCGGCGGGCGCTGAAGCGTAGCCGCGTGGTGGCGCTCATTGGTCCACGCCAATGCGGCAAAACCACCTTGGCACGACAAATTGAGCCGCTCCGTTCTGGCAACTACTTTGACCTCGAGGATCCCGCCAGTCTGGCGCGACTCGATCAGCCGATGACTGCATTGGAAAGTCTGCGCGGCACCGTCGTCATCGATGAGATTCAGCATCGACCGAATCTCTTTCCCATTTTGCGCGTTCTCGCAGATCGCACGCCTTTACCGGCGCGTTTTCTCGTTCTCGGCAGCGCCTCGCCGGAGTTGCTTCGTCAGTCCTCCGAATCCCTCGCCGGCCGCCTGGAGACCATCCCAGTCGCGGGCCTCAGTCTGACCGAAGTGGGCACCAAGTCACTCAACCGTCACTGGCAGCGCGGAGGATTTCCACTGTCGTTCCTGGCACGGACGAATGACGACAGCGTTACTTGGCGCCGTCAGTTCATTCAGACTTTTCTGGAACGCGACCTGCCGCAGCTCGGAATCACCATTCCGGCACCCGCGCTGTTGCGATTTTGGACGATGGTCGCCCACTGTCACGGGGGTATCTGGAGCTCAGCGGACCCAGCACGCTCGCTGGGCATCGGCGAGTCGACCGTACGTCGCTACCTCGATCTGTTCACCAAACTGTTGGTCGTGCGCCAATTGCAACCTTGGCACGAGAATCTGGGAAAGCGGCAGGTCAAAGCTCCTAAGGTGTATGTGCGCGACTGCGGCTTGCTGCATGTGCTGCTCGGCATTCAAACTGAGACCCAGCTGATGACGCATCCGAAGAATGGTGCCTCATGGGAAGGCTACGTGCTGGAGGAGACGTTGAAGGCGGTTGAACCCGATGAAGCGTACTTCTGGGCGACGCACCAGGGTGCCGAGCTCGATCTGTTGCTCCTGAAGGGTGGACGACGACTGGGCGTTGAGATCAAGCGAATGGATGCGCCAAAACTCACCGCCTCGATGCGTATCGCGCTTGCGGATCTCAAGCTCGATCAGCTCACGGTGGTCTATCCTGGCACCGAGGTGTACGACCTGGCGCCACAGGCAAAAGTGACCCCCCTAGTCACCATAGCCGAAAAGGGTATCGAGGCCTTCCTACCTGAGCGGCGCCCTCGTTCGCGAATCAAGAAGCCTTCTCTGTAACGATTGTCCCATCCGGCCGCGGGGTGCTTTTTGGGGGTACCGATTGAGTTCACCCGTACCCACCATCAATGATTTCCAACGGTTATCGCGCGAACACGAATCCCCTCAGCCCCCTGCAATCTTTTGGAACTCGATTCACAAATCCGAAGTCGATTGGTATGCCCCCGCTCTGCAACAACGCAATGGAGTGAAAGTCATGCAAAGACTGTTATCAATCGCAACGCTGGCCTTGGCCTCGCTTGTAACCATGCACTACGTATTCGGAGCGGATGCGCCGGACCGCCCCAAAGGAGTCGGTGCGAATAACTGGATCCCAGTGAGCGAGCGTCTAGGGTTCGTTATGGAACCGACCGTGAATTCCGGTGGTGACCGCCAGAGCCTATTCGTCCCGGGACCGATACACGGGCACTTCGTAGCGAGAACCTCGACTGGCTGGCAACGGATCGCCATAGATAACCCTGATGGATTGACGCGCTAAGAAGCGCGCCCACTCGGCCGGCGGCAATTGGCCGAGAGCTATTAGATACCGGCGATACACGCCATTGGTCGTTGAGCGGCGGCTCGTTTATATGGTGAATTTAACTCCGGTTTCCGCCCGGCCAAGCAGCCATGGCCGCCGCGGCCACCCCTCGCAGCTCCGCCCGGCTCGCGCCATCGCGGGCCTGAATGGCCATCCCCTCAAAAACGCTGAGATAGAACCGGCTCCACCGGTCTATATCCGTCGAGGCAGGCAACTCGCCGTCGGACACTGCCGCCTCCAACCGCGAACGCAAGTGGCCCAGCATCTTCAGCCGGACCTTCCTCGCGACGTTGGCGATCGCGGGCGGCAATTCGTCGCCGACCGCGGCGAGTGCCGCCATGCAGCCTGCCGGCGTCGCCCGCGACTTCGGCAGGCTCTCGGTGGCCGCTAGCAGCAAGCTTTCCACGCCGGCGCGAGCCGTCTCCCCTTCCGAAAGCCGGTCCCAGACCGGAGGTCCGACGGTGCGGACATAATGATCGACGGCTTCCAGATAGAGCGCCTCTTTGCCGCCGAAGGCCGCGTACAGGCTTGGCGAGCGGATGCCCATCGCCTCGCACAGGTCATTCATCGAGGTCATCGCAAATCCCTTGCGCCAAAACAGGAGCATGGCCGCCTCGAGCGCTGCGTTGCGATCAAACTCCCTGGGTCGACCAATTATTGCCATAGAACGTCCTTCTGTAACGAACAATACACAAATCCCTTGACAGTTGCCATCGATTCGATGGAGACTTATGTAACGATCACTACATAAGGAGACGGACATGATGTTGATGAAAAAGCGAGCACTGGTCACGGGCGCGAGTCGAGGAATTGGTGCATCAATCGCCAAGGTGCTGGCCGCCGAAGGCGCGGATGTGGCGATCACCTATGAGAAATCGGCGGAACGAGCCGCGGAAGTCGTGCAGGCCATCAAGGCGCAGGGGCGCCGGGCAGTTGCGATCCAAGCCGACAGCGCCGATCCGCGGGCTATCCAGCGCTCGATTGATAAGACCGTCACCGAGCTGGGCGGGCTCGACATCTTGGTCAACAATGCCGGTATTCTGCGGGTGGCGGAACTGAAGGACATCTCGCTGGAGGACATTGACGCGATCCTGAACGTCAACGTACGGGGACCGTTCATCGCAAGCAAGAGCGCCCTGCCCCACCTCAGCAAGGGCGGCCGCATAATCAACATCGGAAGTTTCTTCGCCGACCGGGTTCCTTCGCCTGTCCTCAGCGTGTACGCAGCGTCAAAGTCGGCGCTGGTTGCGTTCACAAAGGGATTGGCGCGCGAGCTCGGCCCGAAGGAGATCACCGTCAACCTCGTACAACCGGGCTCCATCGACACCGACATGAACCCGGCACACGGGCCGTTTGGAGACACGCTCCGGCAGCTCACTGCATCCGGTCGCTATGGTGCGGTGGAGGACATCGCCAATGCCGTGGCGTTCCTCGCAAGTGCCAAAGCTCAATACATCACAGGCTCGGCACTGACGGTAGACGGTGGCGCGATCGCCTAGACGGCAAAGAATGGACCGGGTGCCATTGCACCCGGCCGACCCTGCGTAGGAACCAGATGCCTGCCCCACTTGTCGAAGCTGCGGCCCGTGATTGCTCAAATCGCCGGTTGGCACCCGAGATCCCCAACCAGAGTGCCACGAATGTGATTGTGGCGGCGAATGTCGCGCCAGGATAGTTGCTGGCGAATAGTCTTCCCAACGTAACTGACGCGGCAAGAAGCAGGAACCCAACTAGCAGAAATAAAAGCGTACGCATGTCGGGTGCCTACGATAAATCAGACGCCAATGATGAGGTATAACTCCGCGCATTCCGTCACCCTCTGGCCTCGCATATCAGCATAGTAACGCAGGCGGTGAGCGTCGCCTTGACTTTGACTAAGATTGCACTATGATATCACTTTAATATCTCTCAATCGGACCCGAAATGGCCATTCAATCGCCGCAATTAGCCGCCACCGAGCGTGTCGTCAGTGCCTGGAACGGATGGCCACTATTGTTCCTTAACATCGCTTTGCTCGTAGGCGCTGCGTATTTATTGAAGTTAACCGACGATGGCGGGTCTGCTTCAGTGGTCGCTCGTCTGCTCGGACTGATCGGCGTCGCCATGCTCTTCGGATATTTCACACTTCAACCCAACGAAGCACGGGTACTCATTTTATTCGGTGCCTATAAGGGCACAGTACGAAAGAGCGGGTTTCATTGGGCCAATCCCCTCTACGCCCGCAGCCGCGGGAAAGCCCAACTCAACACCGCGTTGTCCAACGAAGGCGTTGGTCGACATAGACTCTCGGGTCCACGCACTCAGGGGGCAACTGGATTCCAGGCGCTCAAAACGAAGCTCTCGCTTCGAGCGAATAACTTCAATAGCGACACTTTGAAGGTCAACGACAAACGAGGCAATCCGGTCGAGATAGCCGCAGTGGTCGTTTGGCACGTGGAGAATACTGCCCAAGCGGTATTCGATGTTGAGAACTGTGGCAATTACGTCGAAGTCCAGAGCGAATCCGCGCTTCGCACTATCGCGAGCCGCTATGCATATGATCAGGGGGAAGAACACGAGGTCACATTACGCAGTGGCGCGGACGAAGTAGCCCTGGCGTTAAAGGACGAACTGCAGGTCCGATTGGCGAAAGCCGGTGTCGTGGTGGAAGAGGCGCGCTTGACGCATCTCGCCTACGCCCCTGAAATCGCGCCGGCGATGTTGCGGCGACAGCAAGCAGAGGCTGTTGTCGCAGCGCGACGAATCATCGTGCAGAACGCGGTCGGCATGGTTCAAATGGCGCTGCGCGAATTGGACGAAAAGGATGTCGTGAAGCTCGACGAAGAGCGTAAGGCGGCGATGGTGAGCAACCTTCTGGTCGTGTTGTGCGGCAATTCGGAGGCATCCCCCGTGATTAATACCGGCACGCTCTATACCTGATCGTGTCAGCGGAGCCACGTAAGGCATTTTTACTACGAGTTCCGCCAGATCTCTGGAAAGAGCTCGAAAAATGGGCCGCCGATGATTTGCGCAGTGTCAACGCGCAGATAGAATTTTTGTTGCGCCAAGCGATCACAAGACGCAAGAGCAGCTCAGATAGAACGAAACCCTGATTCTCCCGCGTCTTCGTCGATGGTTACTCTTGCCGGCCGACGTCCGGCACCGATCTGGTCTCACGCACTCATCTTCTTCTCTCTGCCAAGTCTCGGTAGCAACATCTCCGTTCGCAGTCGATAGGCCTGATAGTCCGCAGCCAGCGGGCTGCCTCGAGTTGTAGCAACTAAACTGTTCCGTGGCGAATCTCCCGATGTAGCTGTAGAACCATATGGATATTGCGATAGGACCATAAAAAGACTATATTAAGTCTCCCAGTCATTTGGAGCTAACGTGCGATATTCGACCCAAATAAGGCCTATTAGCTACTTGAAAGCGAATGCTGCCGAGGTCCTTCAGGTGCTGGAGGAGCAGCGTAAGCCCATGATCATCACTCAAAATGGCGAAGCCAAGGCCGTAATTCAGGACGTCGCCTCTTACGAGGAAACCCAGGAGACTCTGGCACTCTTGAAGATTCTTGCGCTCGGCAGTCAACAAGTTGAACGCGGAGAGATCACGCCGATCGCGGAGGTAGCAGGCCGCTTGCGTTCGAAGGCGACCAACCCCTGATGCTCTACGAGGTCTCGCTGACGAAAGACGCAGAGCGTGACCTGGAAGAGATTTACTTTTACATCGCTGAGCACGATTCCCAGGCAAACGCTGACCACGTCCTCGATCGGCTCGTTAAGGCTACTGAAGCGCTTAGAACGTCTCCTGACCGCGGGTCTTACGTAAACGAGTTGCGCTCTCTTGGTATCTCGGAATATCGACAAATCTTCTTTAAGCCCTACCGTCTGATTTACCGGGTGCACCCTAAACAAGTGATCGTCTATGTTGTTACTGACGGTCGCCGCGACATGGCGTCTTTGCTGGCACGCAGACTATTGGGCGCTTAACTACGACTGGCTCATTGGACCTTAGGCCACTGGTACCTCTCCGGGTCCTGCCGGAATCATTTCTAAAACACCTGAAATTGTGACGGACTTCGCAAACGCGTTCAGTTGCCACAACTTGCCACAATTGCGCCGTTCGAGCGCCAGTATCAGGCAATAAAGTCACAAGCTGTCGGAAGTTCTGGTGACCCCGAATGGCTCCTGTCGACAGCGGAGTCCCAGGTTTTGCAACCAACATGGTAACTTCAAGGAAGACATCAATGAAATTACACAATGCCCTCCGCCCTGCCTCCTCGCTCTTGGTTCTGACTATTTTCGCCTCGATGCTGCATGCCGCGGATTCCGTCGACATTCAAATACTCAGTGCAACCGTTCGAGATCAAAAAATTCCCGGGGCCACTGTCATTGTGCAGAAAAACGGCGAGCAATCGTACGCGACCACCACGGACTCCATGGGTCGCGCTCAGGTCCGGGAGTCGCTTGCCAATGACCCATCGGCGCTGTTGATCGTGCGCAATGAAGGCTATTCGGACCTGGTAGCCAAGTGTCCCTGCGGTGCGATGACTTACGCTCTCAGCCCGACCATGCGCTCTCTGGACGGCATGCGGATCGTCTTGAATTGGGGCGCTACGCCGGCGGACCTCGACGGTCATCTGGCCTACAGCGGAAACCACGTGTGGTTTGGCCGACAACAAGGGGACGACGCACAGCTCGATGTCGACCAAACCCATGGTTTCGGGCCCGAGACGATCACCGTCTCCCGCAAACATGCCGGGGAGCGGTATGTCTACGCGGTGCACAACTACTCCGACAAGACAGATCCCACGTCGCAGCGCCTGTCATCCAGCAGCGCCAAAGTCTTCGTCTACATCGGCCAGACGCTGATTCGGGCCTACTACGTACCGAAGGATCAGACGGGAAATGTGTGGACGGTGTTTGCAGTCTCTGAGGACGGTGATTTGCAAGACATCAATAAGTTCTCCGGAATCTCTGCGCCAGATGCGTCCGCCCTTACGGCGGAAATGCTCTTTGGAGCGAAATTCGAAACGGCAGATCGCGTCGCGGGCTATCGTCCATCGCCGTCCGTGCCGGTGTCAGCGACCGCCAAGCGCCAGAATACACAGGGCGAGGCGGCATATCGCTCAGGCGATTACGCGGCCGCGATTCGACTGTTTCAAATGGCGATCGACTTGGACAATAGCTACGGTCAGGCGTACAGCAACCTGGGTTTGGTCTTTCAGAAATCCGGCCGGGTGGCTGAGGCGCTATGGGCTAATCGAAGAGCGATTGCATTGGCGGATGGGCCACAAGCCGCCAATACACGGGCCAACACCCACTTCAACAACGGAAAAATTTACGAGAATGCCCAGCAGTGGGCTGATGCGTTACGCGAGTATCAGGCCGCTCAGGCCGAAAAAAGCAACCTGACTTACGACAATGCCGTGCAGCGAATGCGAGACCGCGGCGCGCACTAACGGGGCCGTCAACGGCGCTCGTCGGCACCCATCATGTACTTCCACGATCAATCAGCAGACCTGCAAGGAATTGGTATGAAATCGCACCTCGGTCAAGCAATGTTGCGTTATGGGATAGTGCTATCTGCCTATGTCTTCACGAACTCCAGCGTGATTGCGGCCGCTTCACCGCAGCCCTACGTCATTCAATCGACTACCTGTAACGGTTTTCCACGCGTGGCCGTTGATATGGCGCCGGGATACTGCATGGGCCTCGTCGCCTCCCCTCCCGTGGAAGGTTTTCACCGCCGTACGCTTCGCACACCGCGGATGTTGTTGCAATTGGCCGACGACAAAGCGTGGCTAATTACCGACCTTGGAGGATGGACCGATAAGCGCGGGAAAATATGGCTGATGACCGTTGAAGATCCCGCCAATGTCCATCTGCGCGAAGTTCTCGGGGGGCTAACTCTCCCACATACCATCGCCTACGGCCCGGACGGCGACATTTACGTGGCAGAGATGAATCGCATTTTTCGTCTCGACGTCAAGACGTGGACAGCTACGAGTGTCGTTGACGGCCTCCCCGGCAATCGTCTGCATATCGGACGGCATCCACTGTCCCATTTCACTTTCGACGGTAATGGCGACATGCTTGTCAATGTCGGCGCCGACACAGATCAGTGCGCTGACGCCAGTGGCGCGCCTCTGGGCGCCACGTGCCAGGAAACCGACGGCGACGGCGCGCGCGCAGTAATTCGTCGCTACGCCTATCTTGGCAGCGGCCATTGGAATCAGACCCCATCCATCGTCGCTCGGGGACTGCGCAATTCTCTCGTTTTGTTACGGCATCCATCCGGGACGCTGATACAGGGCGAGAACAGTTATGATTTCGCGCCGATGAGTGACCGACCATACGATGAGGTCAACGTCATCAAGCAGGGTGCCAATTTTGGTTGGCCCTACTGCTACGACATGGATCAACCGACACCGGCGTGGAGCGCTGCCAACGCGATGGATTGTCGCTCTGCCGCTCATGAAAAGCCCACGACCCTGTTGCCTCCTCATTCCGCACCGCTTGGAGCCCTCTATTACTCAGGATCGATGTTCCCCGGTCTCAACGGGAAACTCCTCATGAGTTGGCATGGCTATCGGCCGACCGGCTCCAGAATAGTGGCCTTTGATGTGGACGCTGCGGGTGTTCCAATCAATACGCCTCACGCACGCTATCCGGAATACCATGACGGCCAAACGACCCTGACAGCCTATCGGTCAGGACCTGCAGCCGAGCCCCTCGTGTTGACGCCGGGATGGGACTTGAAGCCGGGCGTGCGACCGGCAGGCGCGCCGGTAGGGCTCACTATTGCCAAGGACGGTGCAATATGGGTGGCTGACGATCGCAATGCGACGATATTGCGGATTGCTGTCGATCGACTTTGAGGCGATGCACGCATCAACCTTGTGGCGACCGCTACCCGCCCCAGCCAGAGTCGGCTGGAGCGGGCCGTTCAGCCGGCGGTACTAGTAGCCGCGCTGCGGTATGCAGGGGTTGGCGCGCGGACCCGAACTGTTTGTACCGAAGAACCAAGGAAGGTTCGAGGTACCCCATCCTTTGTCGCCGCCGAAGTTATCGACTCGTGGACCACTGAAATCGCCAAACACCAACGTGCAGCGAAAGGAATCGTCGCTGTCGGTGACGGCGTAGAACGGATAGAACTGTGCACCCACCGGTGGAACCACACAGCCGACGCCGTCCGGCTGACACGTGGTCTCCGACGCGGGTATGTCGGTCTCCAGCTGAATGATCGGGTACACGTCGGTGTAGTTGCCGTAGCCATCGGCGCTCAGCGGACCGATGCCGCCACCGCGGGCGGAGCGGATCGCCAGCGGCGTGCCGAGTGCGGGCGTGCCATTCGGCCAATCGAACTGATACGAGAAACCATCGAAATCGAGGTCCGCACCGATGCAACCGGGAATGTTCGGTCCGGGGAAGCAGGGTGGGTCGTCGGAATCACCGTCGGGCGTTTCGAAGTGACCGATTTCCACCGCCACGTTGATGTTGGCTTGGAGCGCCGCCCAGGGCACGAAGTTGCCAAACCTTGCGGTACTGAACTCCGGATGAAAATCGAAGTTCGTCCCCGCGCAGGTGTTCGGATCGGTGTTCTGGAAGCGATTGGCACCGCTCGCCACCATGAACCCGCTCTGGCCGGTCGTCAGGTCATCGACCCGCGCGACCAGACCCTGCGGTGTGTCGTGGATGGTGAGCCGCAGATGATCACCCGGATTCATCAGCAGCGTTTCGTCATTCGGCGTCTCAGACGCGACGTTGGCAATGCTCGGCCCCGCGGGACCTGTGGGAACTCCGTTTCTCTGAATCCATGCGAAGTTGATCGGTTCAGCGCAGTTCGGGTTGATTTGGCCGGCATTCGGTCCGCTCGTCTGCACCTCGAGACTGTCGATGGTGAGCGCAGCGCACCAACGCCTCGGGTCACAGCTGATCTGAGTGATGAAGGGCGGCCAGCCTGGCGGATAGAACTGCAGCTCGAGAAACGCCGATCCGGCGAGGGACGGCGTGTTCTCATCGCTGTCCGGGATGCAGGCTCCGTTGGGGAAGGAATTGGGATCGCAGATCGCCATCGCAAACCACGGTGCGATCGTCAACTGGAAAGTCTGCACCGCGGGCAGCGCACGATTGGTTGGCAGCGTGATGTCCCACTGCACGTTGTTACCCGAGTTCGGGACGTTGGAGTAGAAGCCAACGCTCGGCTCGTCGTGGCCGATGTAGTGGCCGTTGTCGTACCCTCGCTGGCCGGAGTTATAGCTGAAGAAGTCTGTGCAGGGGAGAAAACTGGACTTCAGCGGTTTTTGGATCTTGCTGAAGCCATTGCAGTCCAAGTTACCCGCGGCGGCTAAGGACTGCGCGTGCAACACTGGCGTGCACAAACAAAATAACAAGCATAGAAGGAGATATCTGAGGAAGCGATTGCCGAGCATGAGGCACCTCCCAGTCAATTGTTATCGGACTTGTTGAAGGAAGTCGCGAAAATCTAGCGTTTACGCCCGGCCTCCGAGCGTGTCAATACGCGCGGAGCATTCGCACGCGCAAAGTTGCAGCGTCGCAGCGCCGCATGACGCATGCAACTGATCCAAGTTGCGGCGCGCCATCGATTCGACGTTCACAAATGCCGCCACTCGTTGACGCTTATGCAGGGCTTCGTGTCACTGCACTTGAAAGACCGGATAGAAGATCGGGCCCAGGCACGAACAACCGCTCCATCTCGCCCGGTTCAAATTTCGTAAGACCGCCGGCATAAGTGCGGCCGTCGATGACACTGATACCTGTCGACAGGTGATCAACGAGCGCCCGCAACTGAATCTCGCTGAGCAATCCGCGTGGATATAAGCCGTGCGCGATATTGATATGCCGCGCTGATGCAATATTTCGGACGAATGCCGGCGGGCGACGCGCCATGTAAGTGGCAAGAATGGGTGCCGCCTTGCGCAGTCCCACGGACCACCATGTGCGCCTATGGCTCGCTATGTATCCCTTATCCCCTCCACGCTTCTGCGCCAGCCGTATAAACCGATCGACAGCCTTCCTATCCTCGCCTTCGAACTCACCAAGGTCTTCGGGCAAGTCGATGACGCGGCGCAGGCGGCTCGAATCCTCGAGGACTTTACCCGCCATGATCAGTTCTCGCGCCTTGGTAATGCTCCGGAACAGCACCCGTTCGGGAAGCTCGGTCGTGTGCTCGCCGGCAATCCATAATCGGTTGGCACCTGTTACTTGGCCTCGATGCACGCGGCAAAGCTCGCCCAATTCAACAAAGCCGCCGGGGCATCCGCGAGCAACAAATGTAAGGCGGGACCACCGCCGCTCGGAGTGCAGTCTCTCGCGCCGCACGAGGCGGCCTCCGCCCAGATCTCTCAAGTCCTTCAGGCGTCTAACGCGTCTCAGCCTGACTGAGGCCGGCTTGGTTCCCACCCTGAAGAATGTGATCGCGGCGGTGCTCGCGGCGTCTGGAAACGGGGCCGCGGCCGGTTCAATCAACACGATCCCCTCTCCCCCCAACTTTCCGAGAAACAAATCCCGGAGGAGCTTTCCGTAGTTCACATCCAGCCATTCCGCTGCCGTAATCAGCGCGCCGCAATCACCCGCCCTCGCATTGAGAACTGTGGCGAGAAAGAAGTAAACGTGAAGTCCTGCAAGCTGACTCGCCTGCAGCCCGAATTCGCGCGCTTTCTGTACCAGCCATGCCTTCCATCGAGGCTCGATCAGGTGGTGACGAACATAGGGAGGATTTCCGATAAAGAGCGTGCGCTCCTTGGCGCCGAGGTTCGTTTGCCGATAATCACCGAGAATGATCCGTGTGCGACGACCGAATCCTCCGGCGGCAAGAGTTGCCCGCGCAATCAGCGCAGCGAGCGGATCGATTTCCACGCCAATCAGCTGTGCTCGCGGAAATACGGACGCTGCTCGGACCAGAAATCGCGCCGAGCCCACTCCCGGATCGACAATGCGGGCGGGTGATTCCTGACCTTGCGCCCAAGCGAACATCGCCTGAACGATTCCCGATGGAGTGTAGGTGGCACCGAGATCTCTGCGCTCCTCCCGTGTCCGGAGTCGCGCAAAGACCTCACCGAGCGGATCCTCGTTGGCGAGAATGCGCTCGCGCAGCCTGGCGACCGTTCGGGATGAAAGGACCATCGCATCGGCAGCGAGGGATTCTTCCTCTCGAGACCACCCCTCTATCGTCCGCGCGCCCAATTGCAGCGCGGCCGATACGAGTTCGCGCTCGGCTAAAGCCCGGAAGCCTGGATCTTTCACCGAAGTACTGTATCGATTGGATACCCGTTTGTGTATCCAATTGAACTGTGTGGGGCGGCCGGCGGCTGTAAGGTAGCGTCCCTTAGCCGCAGCAACCTCTCATCCGGCCGTGTTTACGCGAGAACGTCGATCTTGATATTCAGCGCATTCTCAGCCGCCTGCGCGGTCGACGCGGTCGCGGTGGCGCCCGGAACATTCGGGACCGAGATCACGTAC
>Ga0208193_1000539_pt1 | contig 19848 bp, 20 predicted proteins | sample June2015DPH_17_2_FD_184716 | JGI IMG/M metagenome (GOLD analysis project Ga0208193, IMG submission 184716) | Peatland microbial communities from SPRUCE experiment site at the Marcell Experimental Forest, Minnesota, USA - June2015DPH_17_10... | ecosystem: Environmental > Terrestrial > Soil >... | reverse complement strand
GCCTTTTCGCGCCATGTGGCTGTAGACCACTCATTCCATTGTGGTTCCCCTGCGGTAACTTCCGGTTACTCCGCAGCACCCATTCGGGGGTGACGTGTCGTACGTCAATGCCAATGTCTTTAGTATCTGCTGCGAACTCACTGTTCCGTACACTATGTTCACCAAATCATTGTTGCTATCGTAGGTGTAAACCGTCCTGGCTCGAATACCGTTAGAATCGGGAGGGGCTAAAACAGTAGTTGTGTTTGATATCTGCTGTCCTTGTTGGCATCCTTGAGAGTAGGAAAAATCCCATTCGTGCGAACCGGAGCTATCATTTACAACCCTGGATTGAACGCTCCTGACCAACGTCCCAGAACCGCATGGAAGGACCATCGCCCATGTATAGTCCACCGACCCTCCAGTTGGAAGGCCGATGTGAGTGATGTATCCATATTGATGTCCCTGAGCGTCCACATCGTTGTATTGAAAAGTGTACTGCTGTCCGTTTGGCAGCATCACACTTTGAATGACCTGCCGTGTCTCCACATCTTCCGTGACAGGATCTGGGCCTTGTACATTGAAAAACGTGCTGATTGGAATGCTGGTCAATCCCACCGTGTATTGCTGAGAAGCTCCAACGGAACTTTCCGTCGTGTAGATCACTTGGTTGCTGGACGAAGTCATCGTAACTGGTTGCCGTCCAATTGAATCTGTTACACCTGCACCCACACCCTGCGAGTTGCTGTGCGCATCAGTCTCCGAAAGCACATTTGAAAAGAAAGTGTTTTCATTTAAAATGCCGCTTCCTAATTCTTGCCCACCTCCGGCAGGCATAACAAGACCATCAGGGCCGAAAACCGTAATTCCACCACTTTCGCCAAAAGATGTTGCCCAGAAACCGTCCATTGCCCTGCTTGGACCGGAATAATTGGAGACATCATAGTTGCCTATTGAACAGGCCCCTCCCGACGTCGTCACATTGATGCCTAAAGCATGTTTCGTTCCATGACGGTCTGTAAACAAAAAGCCATCGTTATTGATTCCCCCGCCTGCTCCAAAGAGAGAAACCGCGTCTCCGCCGCCACCTACTCCAGAGACGGCACCCCCAGCGTCGCTCATTGGCTGCTCAGCGCAATCTGAGTCATCCGGATCCTCATCCGTTGGACACGTCGTAGGAGGATCTTCAGGTCCAGATCCAGGGTCAGGGGCCGAAGTTGTAACGGCGCAAGCTATTGGGGATGAACCAAATGTCAAGAACCCTTCCGTGGTTATCCATCCAATAGAATTGCTTGTTATCCAATTCCGCAATTCTGGCTTCCAGTAGGAAAAAAGTGTATTCCCGGTGCTAACCTGTCCAATAGTCCAATATCGCGCGTCATATTGAAGTCCAAAATTGAAGGACAACTTTCGACCTGGCACGCTGACGATCGGAATGTTAACCAGCAGGTTGCCCGTTGCGAACTCAACCCGTTCCGTGTCAGACCCAACCGAGGTGGAATAAGGAAGATCGCCCGTGCTGTTTTGAGGTGTAATTGCGGTTGGAACGACGTCTTGTGCGCTGCACATCGACGCTGCTACCCAGATCAACGACCCAAAGAATAACAACTTCGTCATAGGCGGGATGCGCTTAGCGGAAGTTTGAATCATTGAACGTACCTCCCGGAACGGCGCTGGTTATCGCGATAGTTGAAGAAGGCCGGCCGCCAACCAGCCTGTCAACGCGAGACGGTATCTGGACTCCGGAGATAGGTTGAAACTGGCTATACCGCAGCTCATAGGAGATATGGTTTTCGTAGGCATGGCTTGAAAATATATTTCGTCTAACCGCTACTGCAAAATGCGTCTGATGGTCCAGATAGACATGCAGATCCGCTACAGCGGCGTTCAGGAGATGCGCTCTGTCTTTCCTCGACGAGTCCAAAAAACCTTATGTGAATGTGATCGACAGAGACGCCCGCGTGATCTTCAACACCTTCGTACTTGACATCCATTAGGCTGCGAAGTCGCCCTAGTCGACAGGCATAAACTGGAACTAGTTCAGGGAGTCGCGTGATCGTTTCGGAAACTGGCAGCTCTTTAGCTTTGTTTGCAATCGTTAGATGTCCGCTCTTGCCGAGTACCGTAGCGACGTGAGGACCATCAGCAAAGCTCTCCGTCCATCTTTCCCGCTGCCTCCCCACACTTTCTACATGAAGCGGACGCGCGACTTGGCTTTGCGAATTGGCATCTGAGACTGTGCCATCGATGACCACCGAGAATGATGCGGACGGTTTTCCCATCGCTTCAGTGCATTGCTTTAATAACTGCAATGCCTGTTCCTCGCGAATCGGCTGATAAGCTGCGTTTTGAACTGACTCCCTCTGAACATTAATAGTTGAAGGAATAGTAGTTTGTTGCGATTGGGGAGATGCCGGCAGTGCAGATACACCGACGGTCCCTATACATAACCAGACAAGAAACTTACTACAAGGCATACTTACCTCAAAAAAACATGAGTCAGTTAGACAAATGGAGGCTCGCAATCTTTAGGGCAGACCACAAGCCTCCGCGCACTGCGGATCATAGATATGAAACATACTGTATCGATCTGCGGGCTGAACTTCAGGTGTCGAGAGTGAGGAGGGATCGTGGGGGAATGCAGCGATGGTCTATGAAATTTTCAGGCAGAGATGTAGATCTCATGGTTCGAAAGTCCCCAGGGAACCGAATGTAAAATGCAAGAATGTTCAGTGACCACCCAAAACTACTTCATTCGAGCCAAAGATGACAACAGTCTTTTAGAGGAATTTAGTAACTTTTACAATCTGAGACAAAATAGTTTTTTTCTTTGCGCTTGACGTGCCGGTTCGTTGGCTTATATTCGAGTTTCTGATGGCACCGCTTAGCGCCGGTATTTACCTCTACCTGCAGGGATGAGCCGGGCAGACCAGAAGCTTCGCTCAATCTGGGTCGCAGAGTACTACTCCAACGATCCCTTCGATCCAACAAGGCCGAGCTTCGACTCAGGCTGTTGGTGTATTGCTTTCGCAGATCACGATATCCGAAAAGAATGTTAACCATCTCTCCAGTTTTTTTCATTCGCAAACGGTAAGAGCGCCGGACGCAGCTTTTACTATTCTTCAATCGCTTCGCCAACTGCCCCATGGACTTGCTTCGTGTAGGCTGCCTTCGTATTATTGCCAGGAACATCCAATAGACAGGGTGAGAAGCTGTGTACTGCATCCCGCATTTCGACCCGGAGTATAGCGGCGTGTGCAGCCTACTCGCAACCCCACAATCTAGCAGCTTGCACGATGCTACCCTCATGCAACCCCAGCATGATTAGCGCTTGAAGAATCTGGCGAAAAACATTCCACCTAACTCATAAATCATGGCCTGACTGGGACAGAAAAAATAATGGTCCATCCGGACCTTGTTGTGCGATATGAAGCGGTGCATCCTTGAAAACATTCGCTGGCCCTACAGGCTTCCTCTTTCTTCCTGTGGCGTCCAGAACTCTATGGGTAGCCACATCGCACGATTTCCCGAGGTACTGATATGTCCTCCCCTTCCTCCCACCTTCGCTCAATCGTCAATGAAGACGGAGCCGTAATTCTCGATATCCCGGGCAACCAAATAGTAACACTGAACTCAATAGGTGGTTATGTCTGGGACAAGCTTCAACAAGGCAAAACTATTGATGAAGTTGTTCGAGAGCTGTCCGTTGAGAGCAACACCGATCCCGTTGAAGTGGAGCGAGATGTCCACTCCTTCGTCGAGCATCTGATATCGAAACAACTCCTGCATAACTGAACAGAACCGCTACTAAATGTATCGGGGGTGTGATGATCGCGTTCACTGAACAACTCGCCGAAAGGGATCAGTATCGCGTCGTTCTTGTCCTGCCTTGGTCAAAGATGGTGCTGGCGGAGCGTCATGGTAAGGCCCTTCGGCTACCCCGCGTCTACGTTCCGCAGTGGACTCGAAAAACAGAGCAACTCACGAATGTACTCCGAAGAAACTGGAATGTGAGATCGCTCGTAATCGATTTTCTGCCAGGAACGTCGGAGATTCCTCGATGCGCTGTCATCGAAGTCCACACTCGTAACTGGAAGTTCGCCGTAGATGGATTCCTGGCGGTATCGATCGATGACCTCGATGAGCGGGAGATGACAACCGACGAGCGTGTCACGGTGCACAGCATTCTTGCAGGAGACTCACAAGACCGTGGCCCGTTCTCCCGGCTGGGTTGGATCGACGAAGCAATGAAGTGGATTCGGGAGAGTGTGTTCGATCATGTAGTTCAATTCAGCGACGAGATCCGTCAGCTCAATGCTGGCGCCACTTTTGCCCTTATTCGCCTGGGAACACTACAGGGCCCGGCCTACTGGCTCAAAGCCACAGGAGAACCGAATCTGCATGAATTCGACATCACAGCTACACTCGCGGCGCTCTGCCCGAAATATCTGCCTCCGCTGGTCGCGATGAGGCACGACTGGAACGCCTGGGTGATGGAAGAGGCCGGCGACGCGATCGGCCAGCAAGTGGATGTGGCGATTCTCGAATGTGCAGTGGTATCGATGGCGGGTCTCCAGAAGAAGACGATCGGCCGCGCCGACCAATTGATTGCGGCTGGAGCAACAGATCAACGGATCGGGGTGCTTCGCAGCCATATTGGCGAGATCATCTCCTATCTCGAAGAGGCAATGGACCAGCAGATTTCGACCAAAGTGCCGCGGCTCGAGGTGTGGCGGCTTCGCGAGATCGGAACGGTCCTGACGGATGTTTGTTGGGCAATTGAAGGACTTGCCATACCGGACACAGTAGTTCACAACGATATGAACCGCGGCAACATCCTCGTCTGTGAGAACAACTGCCTCTTCACCGACTGGTGCGAGGTCTCCATTGGGAATCCCTTCATCACCTTCCAGCATCTGCTGCTCTTCCTCACATCCGACGTCGATCACACGGAAGCAGCCCACGCCACACTCAAGCACGCATACAAGCAACGCTGGCTCGACACCCTTCTCGCGTACAAGATCGATAAGATGTTTGCACTGACTCCGCTGCTAGCCGTCGCCTCGTACCTCTATGGCAGAGGCGACTGGTTGCGGTCCATGCGGAGGTATGACCTTCACGTACAGAGCTATGCCCGCAGTCTCGCGCGGCACATGGACCGGGCAGCCCAGGCTCCGTCGCTGATGGGGACGTTATGCCACTAAGCGTGTTGAAACCCGTCGAGGAGATCCTTCATGGGGTCGTTGTGAACGACCCGTATCGCTGGTTGGAAGATCGTGCCCTGCCCGAGACCCAGGACTGGATCGAGGGACAACAGAGGCGTTGCGATAGCTACTTCACAAGCTGTGGCGATCTCGCGTCGATCGGCAAACGGGTGCAGGACTACCTCGATACGGAAGTGGCCGATCAACCGGTAAGGGTAGGGGGTCGTTACTTCTACCGGCGCCGCGATCCTGGTCAGGAACAGGCTTGCATCTACGTCCGGGATATTACTAAGGGAACAGAGCGCCTGCTGGTCGATCCATCGAATGGCGGACCATTTGCCTCCGTCGGGATTTATCGCATCTCGGAAGATGGTTCGTTGCTCGCCTACGAAGCCAAACAAGGAGGCGAGGATAGAAGGGCTATCCGTTTCGTCGATGTTGAGAGTGGCAAGACGTTGGCCGACCGAATCGAGACCGGGTACGCCAGGGGGCTGGCGTTCGCGCCGGACCGTCGCGGCTTTTTCTATTGCCATGAGCTGTCCGGAGACGTCAAGGAACACAGGATTCAACTTCACCGTTTCCACGAGTCGGTGGCGGACCTTGTTGTCTTCCGCGGGGCGCGCACTCCTGGAAGCCGCCTGATCCTGACTGCCGATAGTGTCCACCTCGGTGCTATTTTGATATATCGTCGCGGCCCTGAGCTGATAGAAGATCTCTGGATCGCGCGGCGGAATGAGCCAACATGTTGGCGGCAGGTATTCGCAGACAGAATGCTGCCCTTCAGTCCCATCCTGAGAGACGGTCGCATCTTTGCTCTCAGTTATGCCGATGCCCCCAACGGCAGGCTTATAGAACTGAGCGAAGATGGCCGCGAGATCCGCGTCATCATTCCTGAAAGGGATACGATGATTCGTCGGCTTGTAGTAGCGAGCAGCAGGATCTACACGAGCCACCTCGACAATCTGGTTCCATCCGTTCGCAAGTGGAGTCTCTCGGGCGAAGACCTGGGTGAGATCGATCTACCACCTGATGGAACGGTTCAACTGATCGCCTACCGGAACGAGGGAGATGGGTTCTTCTACACCTACGAATCGTTCACTCAGCCGACGATCACCTTCGAGTACCTGTCGGACTCCGGGCAATCGCAGATCTGGCACTCCCAGGCTCTTCCAGCTAATCGCGAACCCGTCCAGGTCCGGCGGGTCACATATCGATCGAACGATGACACGTTGATCCCGATGACCCTGGTCGGGAAAAGCACCGGCTCCACTTGCGAAGTTCCTGTGATCCTGAGCGCCTACGGAGGGTTCGGAGTATCGGCGACTCCGCAGTTCTCCGTACTGGTCACCGTTCTGTTGGAACTCGGTGCGGTCTTCGCTTTGCCACACATCCGTGGTGGCGGCGAGCTTGGAAGAGCGTGGCATGAGGCCGCGCGCGGAAAGGACCGCCAGACCTCCTTCGATGACCTTCTGAGGGCAGCGGGGTGGCTGTGTCGTGAGGGCATAACATCGCCCCGGCGACTCGCTCTCTTCGGCGGCTCGAACTCGGGCTTGCTGGTTGGCGCTGCCATGACGCAGCGCCCGGACCTCTTCCGGGCTGTGCTTTGCATCGCTCCGCTTCTGGACATGCTGCGCTACGAGCATTTCGACAAGGCTGCCGAATGGCGCCATGAGTATGGATCGATCGGCGATCCCGAGGAATTTAAGGCCCTGCACGCGTACTCACCTTATCACCGCATGGAGGACCATATTAACTACCCGTCGGTGATGTTCGTCTCGGGCGACAAGGATGAGCGCTGCAATCCCGCGCACGTCAGAAAGATGGCTGCGCGACTCGAGGATCGCGACTCCCAGACTTCTCCGGTCATCGTCGACTACAGCGAAGAGCGGGGACACGCGCCGGTACTGCCGTTATCCATCCGCATCGACGCGCTCACGCGGAGGATTGCGTTTCTGTGCAAAGAACTGGGCCTTTCGACGTCAGCCGGAGGCGTCCCGTGAGACGTTACTTGATCGAGAGCTGGCTGTTGCTGCTGCGTTTTGAGTTCGTGATGCGTCTCCGCGGCTTCAGAAGCTTGCATGAGATGGTTCGCGGGCAGAAAGTGCGTGCGGCGAACGCCACTGAGAGACCTTCGTGCGAAACGCTCTGTCGAGCAGTGGATCTGGCCTGCGTCTTCTATTTCAAAAGAGTGCTGTGTTTGCAGCGTTCGGCTACGACAGTCGTGCTGCTGCGACGCTACGGTTGGAGAGCTGAGCTGGCTATCGGGACACGGTTGGTGCCCTTCCAATCGCATGCATGGGTCGAGGTCGAGGGGACCATCGTCAACGATCGGCCCTACCTGCTCGACATCTACCAGGTTCTCGAACGTTGCTGAAGGTGCGTCATGAGCATTCTCTTTGGACTATGCGAGGCTGAAGGTAGGACTATCGAAGAGTCGTGGCTGGTCCACCTGGCATCCGCGACAGCTCGATATTCTCCCGACGGAACCTTCGTCAGAACAAGCGGGAGAGTCGGCATGGGTTTCCAGCCGTACCACACCCATCTACGCTCGAATCTGGATGCTCAACCTGCAGCCAGTGCGAAGGGCTATATGCTGACCTTCGACGGGCAGCTCGACAACCACGCGAAGCTTCGCGCGCTACTCGATCTCCAGAACGATGAGCCGTCGGATGCCCGGATCGTGCTGGCGGCATTTGAACGTTGGGGCGAGGAGTGCTTCTCGCGACTTGTCGGGGATTGGGCGCTGGCACTGTGGTCGCACCGCGACCGCACTCTCTATCTGGCTCGGGATCACGCCGGCACCAGAACGCTCTTCTACGAACAGGCGGGTGAGACGTTTCGGTGGGCCACCTATCTCGAGACCTTCTTTGTGATAAGTACAGATCGTTTGGTGGATGAAGAATATATTGCGGCCTATTTAGGTTCAGCGCCAAAACGTGATCTCACTCCCTACAAGAGCATACGGGCGGTGCCGCCCGCGCATTACCTGATCGTTCGGGGTCAAGGCGTTATCCTCAAGCCCCACTGGGAGTGGATGGCCAAGGGAAGTATTCGATACAAGTCCGACACGGAGTACGAAGAACACTTTCTTGCACTGCTGAGGCAGTCGGTAGAGCGGCGTACCGTTCCGGGCGCGCCCATTCTGGCTCAGCTGAGCGGCGGCATGGACTCAACCTCCATCGTCTGCTTGTGCGACCACATCCGGAGATCCAACGACCCCAAGGCTGAGCTGCTCGACACGGTCTCTTACTTTGACGACTCCGAGCCCAGCTGGAACGAGAGGCCGTACTTCTCGCTCGTTGAGGCGAAACGAAGCAAGACCGGTATCCATATCGATACGTCGCTTCAAGACCAGGCATTTGGACCACATAGCCCCGAGCACGGATCAAGCCTCCTGCCGGGAGTAGACAGGTCTTCGCTGGACGGGGAGAGGGTCTTCGAGAGACTGACTGGCGGCAAGGGATACCGGGTCATTCTCTCCGGCATCGGAGGGGACGAGCTCCTGGGAGGGGTACCGACCCCGTTGCCGGAGTTGTCAGGCTATCTCGCGAGACTACATTTTGGACAACTACTGAGACGCGCGACCGAATGGTGTCTGTCCAACCGTAGCACCTTAGCGAGCACCTTGCTCGAAACGACCCGGTTTACCACGGACCTCTACTTGCGATCGCAGACGCTGCCGGAAGAGATGCCTCCATGGGTGGAGCCCCGATTCCGCAAAGTACGGTTCGATCATGCACAGCGAGACCGAACAAAGAGAGGCCGCTGGCGGCAGACTCCAAACTCAATTAGCAATGGACGGACATGGTGGACAATCCTTGAGACCCTTCCGCACTGCACTCCCGCCTCTCTGACGAGATTGGAATATCGGTATCCGTACCTGGATAGGGACCTCGTGGACTTCCTCTTCCGCATTCCACGGGAGCAGCTGGTCCGCCCCGGCCGAAGACGATCTCTTATGCGGCGAGCATTGAGGGATATTGTTCCGACTGAGGTCCTGGAGCGCAGACGAAAAGCATTTCTGATGCGTGGGCCTTTGGCCCGCCTCCAACACGCCCATCAAGACATTCGGTCGATCTTTGCAGAATCGCGATTGGCTGGCTACGGATGGATCGATCCCGATGAGTTCCGACACGCTCTCGACGCCACCGTTAGTGGGGCTGAAGCGAGATGGTGGCCTGCCCTCACGAAGACCATTGCGCTTGAACTCTGGTTTCGATCGAACCCGATAAACCTTCGAGCCACACCGCTCCACACTCAAGAAAGAATTATGCTCCGGCAACAGCGGGCGATCAAGATCCGTGCGGGCTAGCCAGCTGTTGGCTAGCTCCGCACGGAAATTCGAGACAAGACGAGGTATGAATCCATGCGCTACACCAAACCGCAAATCGTAACAGCCTGCAGAGCCACCGCCAACATCCAGAACGTCGGAGCTCAGAAGGGTCAACCGCTGGCCATCGACAGTATGACCGGCAACTTCAGTGCTACCAACCCAGCGTATTCGGCTGACGAATAGCCTCATCGCTGCTTCTCGATCGACTGCGCCTCAACTGGACGCCGCTACTCTAGCGTCCAGTTGAGGCTCTTTGCGGCTCCTCCCGTCAAGGGCTTACATCGTCGCGGAGTTGCAGAGTCCTCAATTGGCGCCAGCGGACATACTGATTCGGATCTTCCGGCTGGGGCCGCTCGTAACCCTGCAGCCAGAAGCGATACCAGTCGAGGTTTCGTTGCAGGGTTGCTAGACGGGCCTGCGGGTGATCGATCTGGTGTTCTTCGTTCGGGTAGTAGTAGAGTTCCACCGGCTTGTTCAGGCGGTTGAGCCCCGTAAACACCTCGAAGCTAAGCGCCAATGTATCGGGCGGTTCATGCACATTGCTGTACTGCCGCCCGTAGCCCATCTGTTCCATAAGCAGCGGGGTGTGAAACTTGTCCGGGTTGAAGGAGACCGAGTAGTCCAGCCAGTTCTTGAGCGTGCTTCCAAAGGGAGGTCCGCCGTACATAGCGTCATAACCCTGGACCGTCTCCGCCGTGTGGCGGTACCACGATTCGCCGAGGCTATACTGCGCATTGTCCGCGGCGGTTGCGGCGCGGTAGTGAACCTTAGAATGGGCCAGAATGAATTCGGTGTACCAGCCGGAGCGGCTGAATCCAATCAACCCCACTTTATTAGGATCGACTAGCCCCTGGACACTCAGGGTCTCTACCGCGCTGTCCCAGAGGTCCATCTGAAATGCAGCTTCGGCGATCTGGCCAGGATATCCCTTCGGGTAATGATCCCGCTCCTCCTGTTCAAGATACCCGTCAGGGTAGGTTCGAATCAAATACAGCACGCCTGCGTTTGCAATGGGCTGCGGGGCGAAGGAGGGGTAGTGGCTCTCGCCGGTATCGCAGAGAAACTGCCCCAACTCCGGCTTCGTCTGGATCACCAGAGGATAGGCCACTCCCGGCGTGAGGTCGGGAGGCACAAGAAGCAGACCATGCACCTCATAACCTGTCGACGTGTTCCACCGCACCTCCCGCGTTGGAGCGAAGGTGAGACTATCGAACTGTGGGTTCAGCCTGACGATCGTCTTCATGCTCTTCTGCGTGGGATCGTACAAAAACAGGCCCGGTGGAGTGGTAGTGTCCTGATAGTCTCCAACGATGCGGTAGCCGTCGCTCGCCAGTGTCGCGGACCGGTAGAGGTTCGGGATCGTGATCGAGTCCGATACGGTCCACCTCCCGTCCTTCCTGGTGAGTTCGTCGACCGTGCTACTTGAAGTGTGAACCAGCAGGTTGCCATCGGTCTTCCAGGTGAGGGGTTGCTCGTAGCCATTGGCGAGATGAGGCGCAACCTCCTCGATCGTTCCGCTGTCAGGCACAACCCGAAAGAGATGGACATCGCCAGGGTTCCCATTGAATTTGGCGAGATCCTCTCTCTCCCACGGACTGCCAACGGGAGAGTAGCCAACCACAACGAAAGACCTGCTGTCGCTCGACCACAGTGGACAGAGTGGAAGCGTAGATTTATGCGGCGTGTGGCTTTCTGGCCTCCGCACCGCGGACCGGGCATGTCCGCCACGACCTGACAGCTCGGCCTGTGCGTTTCTGGACCGTGCCGCGTTTTCCAAACTATGTCATCGTGTACGATCCAGCCTCCAGCCCGCTACGAATCATCCGTATCCTTCACGGAGCACTCGATATTCCCCGCCACCTCAGCGAATAGTTTAGGACCAACTCGGCACCTGCTTACCCGTCAGGTCGTAACGACGGTCGGCTGGGGCGGGCCGCGCAAGCGCCAAAATGCCAGCGCAGACGCGCCTGCAGAACCACAATATCTTGTGGAACCTCAGGAACTCGTAGCGCGGAGCAGGTTGTGTTTCCTTATTTCCTATAGTTTGCAAGTGGAGCCGCGATTGCTACTTATCAGGGCAGCGCAGAGTCGAGGTGCCGACATTACTTCCTTTGATCGACAAGCATTCACGACACCATAGGCCGCCGCTACACCCCATGTTCGACGAGGAAGGTTCCGTGGCGCAATAACCGCCAACTATCAGGACACCAGAATTCGAACAAACGGGGGTGGAATAGAGTGTTTGCTCCTTAATATAGGAGCGTTTTCCAGCTTCGCGCGGTCGAGTGTCAGGCAGAGGCTAAGCCAATGAGCGAGATTGGACGTAGGTTGTTGATCATCCGCCAACAGCGCAAGCTTTCCCTCCGACAAGTGGAAATGCTTACTACGACGATTGCGGAAACGCACCGGGACAAGTCACGCAGAATTTCAGCTAGTTGGCTCGGCAGGATCGAACGGGAGAGCCACTCAATCGCGCACAAAAAGCTGGAATCCTTGGAGGAGGTTTACGGGGTGTCGCACGAGGAACTAACAGACGAGGCGATTCCCGAAGATGAGGCCACGCACTTACTGCATACCCATTTTCCTGACATCCCTGCGGCAGTTCTCAAGGGGCTAACCGGTTTCGGAGATCCACTGTTGCCGCCCGAAAGCTGGTTCGCCTACTTTCCCGTTACGACACTCCTCCCACCGCTCCCGATGGGTGATAGAAGCAGCCACTCCCCCAGTCGAAAACACTCACGCAATGCAAAGCATTTGTACGGCATACTCGGTGCGAACGACCACACGCTGGTCCCATTTGTGCAACCAAGAGCAATCGTGGAGATCGATTCGTCGATTCATAAAATCGAATCGCGGAAGCTCTTCCGCTCCATCTTTGAACGCCCCATCTACTTTCTGCGCTCCCATGACGGCTACCACTGCGGTTGGTGTGAACTAGACACTGAACGGAAATGGCTCACGCTGGTGCCCTCGGCGATGAGTATCGTGTCCCACCGGAAGTGGCGTTACAGGCAAGAGGTGGAGGTCATCGGCATAGTGAATCGTGTCCTGACACGTTTGGGGTTTCCCAAGAGCCTCAGCTTCGACTACGTGTCCCCTGACGAACATTCCAATTCGACCTGAGATCAGCCATTCTCCACTTGAGCAGATCCCCCAGACGGCGACGCTGAAAGCGTCATCCGGACCAACCTAGATCAATTCAGCAAAGGCAGGTTCTCATGCAAGGCAAGAATCCATTGGAAGTGAACAGACTGATCGTTGTCATCGCACAGGAAGGCAACTTCATCCGGGCCTCAAAGAAGCTGGGTGTTACACCACCGTCGCTCACCAGAAGGGTCTCGGCTCTTGAGAGGAGCATCGGAGTTAAGCTGTTGGACAGATCGACACGTAATGTACAACTGACCACAGCGGGAAGGCTCTTTGTTCAGGAGTCCTCCATCTCCATCATCCATGCCGAACGCGCCTGGGATCTTGCCCGATTTCAGGCACAGATTGAGATTGGCCCTTACCGCATAGGCTATTCACCTTACACCCATAGTGCATTCTTGCCGCTTCTGAACGGATTGAGTCCCGTGCGTCATCCTCCTAGTGATGAGCCTTCGGGGATTGTGCTTGAGACTGCAAACACGTTGGAGTTGGTGGAGCGCGTCCTTCGAGGGAAACTTCACGCGGCTTTAGGTGTTGGTCCACTCTTGGATCAGGATCTATGGGTACAGAGAGTCGGCCAGGAAGGATTCTCAGTCAGTTTGCCCCGGAACCATCGTCTGGCTCAAAAGCCCGGCTTGACTGCGCATGATCTCGATCGTGAGATAGTCTTCTGGATGCCCCGATCAGTGCAGCCGCGCTTCTACGGGCGCGTGATGAAATACATCGCCAGTCTAGGAGTGCACCCTCTCTTCAGAGAAGTCAAAAGCGAGGCTCATGCTCTTGAATTTGTAGCCCACGGATTCGCCCTCGCTCTGCTACCCCGTTCCGCCGCCCATATCACACACGCGGGTACCGTATTCAAACCGCTGACCGACCGCTACCTCGGCATCGAAACTGTCCTCTTCATGCGGCGCGATCAACGGTACGGCGACCTCAAGGACTTGGTCGACGATCTTTTCTCTCGACTCTTGGCTCTCAAGATCGAAATCAACTAGAACCTCGCAACCGATAGACCAGATCGATTCATTGATCGAGAAGATGTCTTATGCGCAGTTCTCTCTTATCTTTCTTGAATGCGTTGTTTCCCTCACCGCCTGCAACGACGTCAGAAAGCCCAGCGACAGCAATTTCAGAAAGCGATAAAACAGAATCTTGAGAAACATGGGAAGCCTCTACCTAGATCGGTCGTCCGTTTGTAGTCGATATTTCCGAACCCAAGCAGAGGCTCCAATTCGGAACGAGCATACGGATGGCAAGTTTGATAGCGACCGGTCTCAGATGGCGAGCACCGCGGGAATAGCACGAGACTTTGTTCCGTGATGGAGCCGAATCCAACCACGGGGGCGCCTGCGCTGGAGACGGATTACTGATGTACTCAACAATCTTCTTGGAGAAACGCAAAGGGAGCGATCTTCAGTCACCTTTCCCTATATTGCGGCAATTCGAAGGATATCCATTGCAGAGCGCCTTCGGGTGAAAATATCTCCCAAATGGGAGATGCGGGTTGGGGAACCGCCTGTAATTCTAATTTTGCAGCCGATGTATCTCGATTTGGAGGTTGGGCACACATGAAAGAAATCAATGGAATTCGCATACTAGAGGAGGGAGACGATCATGCATCATATCTCCCCGAAGGGCTATGCTTGCCTATATTTGAGGGCCTCCACGCTCCCTATGGTTTCAAAACAGAAGTCCACAATGGGAAAATGACATGGGTTCCAGCGACAAAAGAGGACTACCTGAAAGCTGAAGCGCAGAAACTAGGCGTGGACATCACGAGCGTTTATATCCTTGTGGTGGACGATGCGGAATTTACGATGCACAGTTTTGTAGTGCTCATCTTCAAACCACCCCACAGGGAGCATATTGGTATTGCTCTGTCCGTAAAACGTGATGCAGGCCATTCGCCTTGTGAACAACAGATGCTGCATGCTTGTTCATGTGCAGCACATGGCCCTAACTGCTCACCATGAACGCTGCTGACGACATGGCATCCAGGGTCAATTCCGCAAAATGCTTTTGAGCATTCGCCGCTTGCAGTTCTCTGCGTATTTGAAGTGCAGTGTGCACATGGGGCAGAAGTATCTCCAGTAGCGCGATGGAGACTTCATCCATGGGACCATCCTGCTTGCGGCGCCACAAAGGTATGGCATCCAACCGTTGCGCCGTCGCGTTGCAAGACAGAACTGTCATGGATTCCATCTCGTTGTCACGCAGTAAATCGTTGTAGAGTTCAGTCTTCAATAACAGAGGTTGGCTGACCAACTCTTCCCCTCGAATAACAGCGACACGAGGCTTGCGAAGGACCGGGGCACGAAGGGATCGACCTGCGCATAGTACTCGTTGTAGAGCCGCGCGGTTTCTGGATTGAAGGCTAAACTACCGCCTACGAGTACCTCGTTTCCTTGGTTCTCATCGCCTCTCACCTGGCTGAAGTTTATCTGGGAGACGGTATGACAGCGGATCAGGTAACGTTGTGATTGTCTTTCTCGATTCGTTTTTCGATCGCAAGACCCAAAGCGATCAAAGCGATGCGAGGGTGGTACTTCAACTTCGTTCTCGGAGCGCTGGTTCAGCAGGAAATGTCGTTTTGATGTGGCGGGACTCCGCGGGGGAGGTGTAAATTCATCGCTCCTCCAAATCAACATCCGTTCTTAAGAACCGCTGATTACGGTCAGCTCTATAGACTGATCAACAAGCGTCTTTCTTGGCACTAAGTTGTCGCTGGCGCTAAATGGATGACGGGGCTCTCATTGGCGGTTTGGCCTCCCCACTATCCAGCACCATGCCGCTAGTAACGGAGACGATTTGATAACTGCCGCTAGTAGTGAGTCTAAAATAAACAACATAAATATAGAGGGCTGAAGCATCGGATAGGGTGGAGGAAGGTTCAATAAGTGCAGTGCGGTTTGCGAGGGTGTCGTTTTTTCAACAATATACGTCCTATAATTGGGCTCATTTGTGACGGCAAGAGGGGACAATGGTCAGTCGAGGATCGGAATGGCGGCGCTGGGAGCCTCACATTCACACAACTGGAATCGTTCGGAACGTCCAATTCGGTGCTCGCGATCCTTGGGTGAATCACCCTATTTAGGCTGAACACCTCCCACTTAAGATCGAGGCCTTTAGTGTTACCGACTATTACATCAGCCACACTCACCATCGGATGGATGTTCGTATGCGAGAATCGATGATCGCATGAAGCGAAGGGATTTTGTACGGCTTGGATGGGCCACCATGATCGCGACCCGGGCAGCCAAGCCTGCGTTTGGGAAATCGCTAGGCCTCCATCAGGTTCCGGGGACGCCTCAGCATCTGTTGGTGCCGTTGGAACCGAAATCCACCGGGCCGGCGGCGGATTTCACCCTCCAAATCGCACCCACACTGGTCGAACTGGCCCCGCAGGTTGTGATCAGCACAATCGGCTACAACAATAAAGTCCCCGGTCCCCTCCTGCGGGTGCGCGAGGGGAAACTCGTCACCATCGACGTTTTGAACGACACAGACGTTCCGGAGTATGTGCATTGGCACGGTTTGTTCGTTCCGTCGGAAGTTGATGGGGCCGAGGAAGAAGGCACGCCGCCGGTCCCGCCGCACGGCACGCAGCGATATCAATTCGTGGCCAAGCCGTCGGGTTCGCGATGGTACCACTCGCACACCGCCGCCATGATGGATCTGCATCGGGGATCCTACACGGGCCAGTTCGGTTTTTTCATGATCGATCCCCTGAACGATCCAGGACACTACGACCAGGAAGTCTTTCTCGCGCTGCGGGGATGGCAATATTTTCTGTCCACGATGGACACAGACGAAATGGCGCCGGATCCCAAGGACCCAAAGCCCGAAAGACCCGCCAAACCAGACCTGCGTCAGAACGGACTCGAAGTCAGCGCTCCTCTGTATTCGATTAACGACAAGATGCTCGGCGCCGGGGAGCCACTTCGCGTGAAGCCGGGGCAGCGCGTCCTGATGCGTTTGCTGAGCGCTAGTGCTGCCGAAATCCATCGCGTGGCATTGACCGGCCATAAGTTTCAGGTCGTCGCTCTTGACGGCAATCGCGTGCCATCGCCCCAGCTTGTCGATGTAATTGAGATCGCCCCGGGTGAGCGCGTGGATGCGATCGTCGAGATGAATAACCCGGGTGTCTGGATTTTAGGGGAGCTCCGTACTTTCGCGCGGCAATCCGGCATGGGCATCGTGGTGGAGTACGCCGATCAACAACAGCGCGCGCAATGGACTCCGCCGCCGCCGAAGTCGCGCTGGGATTACACAATCTTTGGAACCACCGCATCGCACCCCATGCCGGACGAGACCATCGACATGGTCTTTGAAAAAGTGGCTGGCGGACCCAATGGGATCAATCACTGGCTCGTCAACGGTAAAGAGTATCCGCATGAACGGGAATTTGTGTTTCGACAGGGAGGCCGCTACCGGCTGGTGTTTCACAATCGCAGCGACGACTCTCACCCGCTGCACTTCCACCGACACATGTTCGAGCTCGTCGAACTGAACGGTAAGCAGACTGCCGGCATCAAGAAAGACACGGTGATCGTTCCTGCATATGGACGCGCCACGGTGGATCTGGTTGCCGACCAGCCGGGCCTGACGCTGTTTCACTGTCATATCCAGCAGCACATGGACTTCGGTTTCATGGCGCTGTTTCGTTATGCGTGAACATCGCACCAGCCACGCAAATTGCGTTCACCTCGCCCGATTGACGCGATGCACAAACATCCGTCGTCTGATTGAATTGGCCTCGCTAATCGGCCGGTAGTGGTCATTTAGAACAATAATCTTAAGGTTGGCTTAAGGTTCGAAGGCCAATCTCTCGCGGTACATAGATTCTCCGACATTAACGGTACTTTTTCATACACCCGAAATACTTAAGGCATAAAACCCGGTTGGCGACCCTTTTCAAAAAAAATCGCACAGGAGAAAGCGCATGAAGATGATCCACGGAAGGTTCCGAGGGACTTTGCTCATGGCCTCGGTCTTGGCACTTGCAGTTGGAGCAAAGGCACAAAATCAAAACTCCAATAACAACCAGTGGTCGAACAGCAAGGGCTGGTCAAGCGGCAATTGGGTGCCGAACGACAATCCGTGGCCGTACAACAAGCTGCAAGGCCCGCCCATGCTCGCGGTGGTGGGCGACGTTGCCTGTCAGCCAGGCGAGGAAGAGAGTGGTGAGAAGGCGGGTGAAAACTGCAGCGGAGACACCGCTCAGAATCTGCTCGCATCCCAGGCGGCCACTGCGCAACAGATTGAGAATATGAAACCTGACATCGTCGTGCTCGTCGGAGATGAGCAATACCAGGTAGGCCAATATTCCGACTTTGAGAACTCGTACGAGACGACGTATGGCGCTTTCAAACTGATCACGCGGCCTGCGCCTGGCAACCACGAGTTTTATACCGAGCACGGCGCAGTCGGCGTTGCCGGCTACGGCTACTTCTCCTACTTCAACGGCGTCCAGCACAATACCGATGGAACCGTAATCACAGCTACGATCGCCGGCAACCCTGACACCGGCGGTACATTCACCCAGCCCGTGCCGTATTCGGATGGACAGGCGGGGCACTTCGCGCAGTCGGGCGGACTCGGAACCAACAGCACCGGCGGCCCAGTCGGGGTCGGAGATGGCTGGTATTCCTATAATCTGGGCTCGTGGCATCTTATCTCGCTCAATATAGAGTGCGAGACACAGCCGGGCGGTTGTTCGAACACAGGCTCCTGGTTTGCCGCCGAACTCGAATGGCTGAAAAAGGATCTCGCGGCGAATCATTCCGCGTGCACACTCGCCTACTGGCATCAGCCCACGTTCAGTCCTACCAACGGCATCGCCGTACCCGAGGGCCCGACCGCTGTGGCCTTTTGGCAACTGCTCTACGAGTACGGAGCCGACCTGGTTCTGAACGGACACGACCACCTCTATGGCCGCTACCGCCCGCTTGACCCCTCCGGAAATTACGATCCAAAGAAGGGTATACGCGAATTCGTCGTGGGCACCGGCGGCGAGACACTCGATCCGATCGTCACAACCACTGTGAAGTCCGGCTCAGCCGAAACAAACATGGAGGATCCTAGCGGCAACGTGAACTTCAACGCAGAGAATCTCGAGGCGGGAACCGGCCAATTCTGGGGCGTGATGGGCCTGACGCTCAATGAGAACGGCTACGCGTGGGATTTCGAGTCGGCACTGAAGGATCCCGCACAGCCAACCGGTCCCGCTACTTTCAGCGACAAGGGCATCGGCACCTGCCACGGTCCAGTCAACAGGTACTGACCGGATCGTCTTCGCCACTTTGGGCTTCAGTACGCGTTTCCCCTTCGCGAGCAATCGCGAAGGGGAAACTTCTCCTGCCTGGCTCTCAGTTCCTGCCCGTGGCCTTTCCTCATCCGCGCATCTCCGTCCACAATCCTCTGAAATGGAATGAACAGGTCCTCCGAAGGGAGGAGTGAGTCATGACGCCCCGAACAAAGTGATAATGGAGGGATGTCAGAACAGCCAGTTCGTCGCTCGTTGACAGTGGAGACTCTCAAGCGCAAACAAGGTTTCATAAACGACTTGTTTCAGAAATACCTTTGAACTCTAGCAAACGAATCCACAAAATACTCTTCCAGCCAGGCTCTCGCCTGCACGATCTCCCAGCTGTATTTATCGAACAATTCCGCCATCTCCGTCTTTCGATCTTGCAAATCATATTTCTGTCCCGAACGATTGGAGTATTCCTCGCCACATCGCTCGCTAACATTTTTCAATCTTGTCCCTCATCCTCTTATCTCCAGACAGAATTGCTATTTGCTCTAGTACTTCTTTCGGCGTCTCAGCTATGTCATTAGCCGTTGCGATCGACGCTCGGTCAGAATAATATTCGACGAGGTCCATGGCGAACTTCATATTCTCGATCCACCAAAATGCTACCGATTGAATGTGATCTAGGGCGTGTTCACACTAGCGAAGCGCTTCGATAATGACGGCGAAGTTGAGGAAGCCAAGGAAGAGGACATCGAGTTTCTCGAAGCGGGAGAAGATTCTGCGGAAGCCTTTGAGTCGCCGGAAGACGTCAAACAACGACGTCTTTTGGGCTGGCTCGGAGAGCGTACCATCGCAGCGATAAGTTAGAAGGGCGCTCCTCCCTTGAAGTCTGCTGTGATCGCCGTATAGACGCCGGTCATGCAGGCCTG
>Ga0208193_1000538_pt1 | contig 19861 bp, 8 predicted proteins | sample June2015DPH_17_2_FD_184716 | JGI IMG/M metagenome (GOLD analysis project Ga0208193, IMG submission 184716) | Peatland microbial communities from SPRUCE experiment site at the Marcell Experimental Forest, Minnesota, USA - June2015DPH_17_10... | ecosystem: Environmental > Terrestrial > Soil >... | reverse complement strand
AGCCACACGCTGCATGTGAAGGCGTGGGGAAACGGGGGCGCGGCGTGCGATACGGATGTGGCGATCACCGTGATGGGAGCGGCATCGAACGCAAGCAGCGATGGAATCAGTGTGAGCAGTCCTGGCGCGGGAGCGCAGGTCGCATCGCCCTTCAGCCTGGTGGCGAGTGCAACGTCCTGCTCGTCGCAATCGATCGCAGCGATGGGCTACTCGATCGACAGCGGCGCAACCGTGGCGGCGAACGGCACGACGATGAGCACCAGCGTTGCGGCCTCGGCAGGCGTGCATACGCTGCATGTGAAGTCCTGGGGCAACGGCGGGGCGGGATGCGACGCAGACGTGGCGATCACGGTGACGGGCGCCGCCGGTGCCGCTTCGGGCGGCATCACCGTGAGCAGTCCGACCAGTGGCGAGGCGGTGGGTACCTCGTTCAGCCTGGTGGCCGATGCGGCGACCTGTTCCTCGCAGTCGGTTGTGGCGATGGGCTACTCGCTGGACAATGGATCGACGACGGCTGTGGACAGCCAGTCTATGGCCGCTACGGTGACAACCTCCGCGGGCGCGCATACCTTGCATGTGAAGTCTTGGGGCACCGGCGGGGTGGGATGCGATGCGGACGTGGCCATCACCGCCCAAGGCTCGGGCAGCGGCGGAGGATCGGACGGGATTACGGTGAGCAGCCCGGGCAACGGAGCTTCGCTGTCCTCGCCGTTCACCCTGGACGCGAGCGCTTCGGCTTGCTCATCGCAATCGGTCGGATCGATGGGCTACTCGATTGACAGCGGCGGGACAGTGGCGGTAAACGGCACAACGATGAAAGCCAGCGTTTCGACCTCGTCCGGCGCGCATACGCTGCATGTCAAGTCGTGGGGCAACGAGGGAGCGGGCTGCGACACGGATGTGGCCATCACAGTGAGCGGGGGTGGTTCCGTCCCGACCTCCCTGGTTCCGTCCAACGCTCTGAGTGTCAGCAGCGTTCAGACGCTCGGCAACTGGATAGAAATGAATGATTCGGGCGAAAGCGGCAAATCGGAGGGGGCGATGAGCATGGTGAGTTCACCGTCAGTGAGCGGCAACGCCCGCAGGTTTCAGACCAGCTACACCAACGGTGGCGGAGAGCGGTATTACGTTTCCTTTGGCGACGATACTACGTCGACCAACTTCTTCTACGACGCCTACGTGTATATCGCGAGTCCGAATGGCTCACTGGCGAACGTGGAGATGGATATGAACCAGACCATGCCCAACGGACAGACGGCGATCTTTGGGTTCCAGTGCGACGGCTATAACAGCACCTGGGACGTTACCAAGAATGCCGGCAGCCCGACCAGTCCAGTGGACACCTGGGTACACTCCGGCGCCTACTGCAATCCCCGCGACTGGAGCACGAATACGTGGCACCACGTGCAGGTGTACTACTGGCGGACCAGTTCCGGCACCATTACCTATCAAACGGTGTGGCTGGACGGCAACGAGCAGGCGATTAATGAAACCGTGCCCTCGGCCTTCGCGCTGGGCTGGCAGCCTACACTGCTGACCAACTTCCAGATCGATGGAATCGGGTCTGAAGGGTCGATGACGCTCTATCTCGATAAGTTGACTATTTATCGCTGGTGAGGGCGCGGCGCTGGAGGCACCTGCGCAGGCTCGTACGACGGCTGCCTTGGAGGGCAAGTTCGTACTGCACATCAAGTACCGCCGCCGCGCGCCGGGTTTCACCGAGTTCGCCCAACGGCCGATTCCGCACCAGAGCCACCATCCCTGGAACGAGAGCCATCAGCAGAAGCCGACACAGTCAGTGGGCTTCTGAAACGTCGGCCCAGAAGGAAAGAGGACATTTTCTGATGAGCTATAATATTGCGTTTCGAGTTGTACGCCAGTTGGCGAAGCTTGCTGGTGCCGATGGAGCCCGGGCCGTCGAGGTCGCTCTTCTTCAGGCCTGACTGGCTCGTCTATGTGACAATCGTTTCAGTCCGCTCTTGCCCCTGTTACATATGGTCGCTTGGGTAGCTCCATCAACGCCCAGTCGTAGAGTAGTTCGCCCTTGCTGTCCACCCCGATAGAGGGTCGGTGAGGCACGATTCCTCCTGTTCACAAGGTAAGGTTTACCTTTCTCAAAAAGATATGGTAGCGTTATCATACGCTGCGACGCGCAACGGGGAGCCTGACCCGCGCTCTGGGTTCTTCATTCGCCGCATCGTTTCACTGCGTGCCCGCATGGCGGCGAGGCGATTATTGCGCAGTATAAGCGGTAATGGCACTAAGGCAACACAGTCCGGGTAAAACATCAACGGGGATAACTCATGCGCAGATGCCTTTGGATCTTCTTTGCGGTTTCACTCGTGTCCTTGCAGCTTCATGCAAAGGTCGTCGTCTTCTGGGAGGCTGGCTTTCCTACCGAAGGCAGCCAACCAATCGATCGAGCACACCTTGGTAGGGCCCTCGAAGGCCTGGAGCCGGTATTTGCAAATGAGGCAAATCTTTCAGCTCAGGATACGCTCTCGAGTGCTGATCTCCTTGTGCTGCCCTATGGCTCGGCAGTCCCGGTCGAGGCATGGAAGAGCATTGAGCGCTACCTCGATGAAGGCGGAAATCTGCTCGTGATTGGCGGCCAGCCACTGCGAGTGCCCGTTCGATTGGTGAATCAGCAGTACGTTGCCGGCAGCCCACAGGATACTTATTCACGAGCACTCGGGTTTCGTCATACCTACGAGGTTCCAGTAGCTCACGATGCTGCGTTTCACTGGAAGTCCGGTTACTCATGGTTGCCCTCAATCGAGATTCGAGCGCGGCGATTCTTTGCCGTGGAAGGTCGCCTCAATGGTCTGGGGTATATGGCCGATTCTACCGGGCAGTTAGTCGCGGCACCTGTGATTGTAGCGGACCACGCGGGAGGTGGACTGGATAACCGGATGCTGGGCAGCCGCATTGTGGCGCTCGACTTCGATCCCCAGCCCGGTTACTGGCAGAGCGCGGATGGTATCGCGCTCATCCAGAAGGCTGCCGAGTACGCGCGCCAAGGGGCTACCGAATTTACCATTGAGGCGCTTTTCTCGGCGATTCGTCCCGGCGAACCACCCGTAATCACTGTGCATCTTCGCGCTCCGCGCCAGCAGAAACTCACCCCCGAAACGAGTGGTGAGATCCGACTGCAGCTTATCTGTGAGAAAGAAATCGTCGCAACGGCAACAATTCCCGTCACACGCAATGGGATCGCAGACATGGATGCGCCCTTCCGTCAACCGCTGCCGACGGGGTTCTACAAGGTTTCTGCCGTCTATAGCGAAGGTGGCCATGCCCGCGAGTTCTATCAAAACGGGTTCCTCGTGACAGACCGAAGCGCGCTCGCTACAGGTTCCGTCCTCGGCGTCCATGGCGATTTCCTCACGCTGGACGGTAAGCCGTTCTTTCCGGTGGGGACTAATTACTTCACCACAGAAGAGAACGGATGGGATTTCTCTGGCCCGAGGAACGCGTGGATTTGGGATAAGGACTTTGCGGAGATGGCTGCCCACGGCGTAAGCTTTGTGCGCACCGGCGTCTGGATGCCGAACGGGAAGTTCATCGAAGGCAATACGGGCGGAGCGAACGAGCGATTTCTGCGCAATCTTGAGGCATTTCTCGACTGCGCTCACCGGCATAACATCGCGATCAACTTCACCTTCTTTGCCTTTTCTCCTCACTCGGGCTCACTTCCCCGAAATCAGGATGCGGCTGCAGTTCCGCCCAATCCATACACGGACCCAGTCTCAGTGGATGCGGAACAGGCGTATGTCCGCTCGGTGGTGGAGCGATTCAAGGATGTGCCCTGGCTCTCGTGGGACCTGATCAATGAGCCGAGCTTCTCCAATCCCCGGCAGGCGTTCCATGGAAACTATCCCAATGGCGATTCCACGGAGATAGCTGCATGGCATAAGTGGCTAAGTCAAAAGTATGGCAATCTATCGGCGCTGGGCGATGCGTGGCGGATGCCGACTACAGAACTGACCAGTTTAGATGCGATTCCGTTGCCTTCGATCGGCGATCTTCGCTACGAGCGATATCGCGACCCGAACCAGGTCCGCGCCCTCGACTACAACTTGTTCGCGCAGGACATGTTCAGCGCCTGGGTCAAGTCCATGGTCTCGCTCATCCGGTCGTCCGGCAGTAACCAACTGATCAACGTGGGGCAGGACGAAGGCGGAGTGACAGACCGCGTACTGAATCAGTTTTACGGCGGCGCGGGCGTGTCGTTCACGACCGACCACACCTACTGGCAGGACGATGCGCTGCTGTGGGACTCGGTGGCTGCCAAGCGGCCTGGGGTGCCCAATATCACAGGCGAAACCGGATATCAGCCGGTCTGGGCTACTGACGGAAGCTGGCGCTACGATGAGTTCACCGGACTGGGACTGACAGAACGAAAATGGGCGTTGGGTTTTGCCGGCGGCGCCAGTGGAGCTATGCAATGGGACTGGGCGCGCGAAGTGGATTTCGGCATGCAGCGCAGTGACGGCTCCGCGAAGGTCTGGGAGAATATGATGCGCGACCTGGGCCAGTTTGCGCGCCAAGCCGCCCCTTTCGCTGACTCTCTCATCGAACCGGAAGTCGCCATCCTTCTGCCGCAGTCTTACCAATTGTCGGTGTCGAATGCGCTGGGCGTGGAAGCACAACAGACTGCCGTGCGGGCTCTTTATAACTATGCACATAGCCAGGCCTATGCCGTCGGCGAATACCAAAGCCAACTGCTAGGTTCTCCAAAGCTTATCCTTCTTCCGTCGCCCTTTGGACTTACAGATGCGGCGTGGCAGGCAATCGAGCAGAGAGTGCAGGATGGGGCGGTGCTGCTGGTTACAGGCCCCTTCGGCGACGATGCTCATTTCCATGCGACCGACAGGCAGGACTCTGCTGGGCTGCCTTATATCAATGGACCATTAACTGTCCGCGACAATCTCTTCCATTTTCCCGGAGGGGACGAAACACTTGAGTACTCCGGTATCAAGACCACAGTCCTGAGCCGGGCCATCCTGCCCAATGGGGAAGATTGGGTAGAGAAGCCTGTGGGAAAAGGTCGAATTCTTTTCTCCGCGCTTCCGCTGGAGTTGAATGGAAATTTACAGGCCGTGGCCGATGTTTACCGCTATGCGCTCAAGGTTGCCAAAATCGCTCCGGTCTACTCCACGACGCTCACTGACTCCGGAATCCTTATTTGCCCCACGCTCTTTCCCAAAGCAACCCTGTATGTTCTTACCTCTGAATCCAACCAGAGTCAGGCTTCGTTCGAAGACTTGCGCAGCGGTAGAAAGTTTTCAGGTACGCTGCCAAGCGGGCGGGCTGCCCTGCTTCTGGTCGGTACGGACGGCAAGCTCCTCGCGACTTATAACTGGCCGAATCAATGAGGTCGAGCAGCAGGAGAGCCGGCATCTCCAACGATTTAGCAGTCTTCGTTATCGAGCAACTCCAAGTGCAATCCGGTAGGGTGATTTACAGGAACGGAAGGCCTTTTATTTGCCCGGACCCTTCACGAAGAGTGAGGAACTGATTGGCCTGGACAGATTTGAGCGACTCGATAAGTCCGGAAGGCCAGCGGACCCAATGTGTCCCAGTTCTTTGCCCTGGGATGTTCTTGAACCTTAAGTTCGCGAGACTGCGGCCCGGCACAGGCAATGTGAGCCTGTGCCAGTCCACTGAAACAGTAGGCAGCCCGATACAGACCGGCAATGACAGTTCTAGACCGCATCGGCGTGCGTGGCACCGACGGCAGGCTGCGGGAATGAGTCATTGGCCCCCTTGGAATAATTGAACCACGCCACAGCGGCGCCCACCAGAGGAGCATGATCTAACAGCGCGGTGACCTGCAAGCGAAAAGCCAGATCCTCCAACTGCTTCTGGGCGGAGGAAACAGGTGAGCGGAACGGGAGATGCCTCCGCCGACTATCACCGCATGCGGAGCAAATGCCGAGAGCGTCATCCGCAACGCCAGCCCAAGATGGCGGCCAAACAGTATGAAGGCTGCGGCGGCCTCCGGATCGGATGCAGCTGCCGCGGCGATTTTGGCCACGTCCGGCAGCAAGCCGGTGCGGCGCTGATAGTCGCGCTGTATGGCGCGGGTCGAGAGCAAATCCTCCACAATCCCGCTCTCATATGGGAGGTTCCATATCTCACCGCCGGGAGGGACGCCGCGGCCTTCGGTGACCACGCGGCCGTTTATTGCAAAGGCCGAGCCGATACCGGTTCCGAGGGTGATGCCGACAGTGCGCGAAACGCCGCGGGCCGCTCCAGCACCGTTCTCGCCGAGCAGGAATGCGGCCGCATCGTGAACAAAGCGCACCTGGCCGACTTGCCAGCCGAAATGCTCTGCCAACAACTGGCGCAGGCTCACGCCATAAAGGTACGGCAGCTTGTGGCGCATCAGGCTTACCCCCGTGTCGAAGTCGAACGGACCGGGCATTGCAATTTCAGCGCCCGAGACATGGTCAAAGCCAGTCGACGCCTCTAGTCCAAGAGAGTAGAGCAGATGAATGAACGCATTGCTGGTTTGCTCTGCAAGGTGAGGAGCGCTGACCACAGGGCCGAGCCGATAGGTGTGTTCCTGGCAGACCGCGGCAGAGACATGACTGCCTCCGACATCGTAAACGAGAACGGACTGGCCTAAACTTGCGGTCATACAAACCTCGGTCTATGGTAGCGATCTCACTTGTAGCATACCTTACCATGAGCTTGAAACGCAGCGGCAAAAATAACGCTTGACAGAGATATTTGCCAGCCAGTATAGATGTTTGGTCGATGATAGCGATACCAGTGATGATCTTAGATGGTAGCGCTATCATCAGGTGGATGCAGAAATCGGGAAGGCCAAGCTTGAAGCCTCGCCCTTTCGCAACGCCTGCGCAAAGCGACAATTCAGGAGGCAGCATGAAGCAACTACGCTGGTTAGTCTGCCTGATCGTAATCGCCTTTCTTGGGGGTTTCGCCATGGCGCAGACACCCACCGGCACCATACAGGGCTTGGTGACCGACAAGACTGGCGCGGCGATTCAGGGCGCTTCCATCACTATCATCCGAACAGCAACGAATGAGGCACGCAACACGGTCACCGATTCGGCAGGGCGTTACAGCGTGCCGTTCGTCGAGCCCGGCACATATACCGTCGCGGTCGACGCCAAGGGGTTTCGCTCAGCAAAGCAGGAAAACATCCTGGTGCAGGTCACCGAGACTCGTCCGGTGGACTTCAAGCTGGATATTGGCACGGTCTCCCAGACCGTTCAGGTCAGCGCAGCCGGCGAGAGTCTTGACTCGGACACCTCAAGCATGGGGCAAACCATCCAGAGTTCGACCATCCTCGAACTGCCCGACAATGGGCGCAATCCCTTCGACTTTGCGCTTCTGGTTCCGGGCGTCAACGACGGTCCCGGCAATACTCAGGGCGCCTCCACGCCGCACATCGGCGGCAGCCGCAATGCCGACAACGAAGAGCAGATCGACGGCATGACCAATATCCTGCCGGAGAACAACGTCGGCAATAACGAGGCCAACTATACACCGGTCGAAGACTCGGTCCAGGAATTGAACGTACAGACCAGCGTCTTGCCTGCCGAATACGGACGCTTCTCAGGTGGCACCATCAGCCTGATCACCAAGAGTGGTACCAACCAGTGGCATGGCAGCTTCTTTGAATTCGTGCAAAATGGCGTGCTGGACGCCGTTCCCTTCGGCACCCCAGGTGTAATCAATACCGCGGCCAAGCCGCCGCAGGACCAGTACCAGACAGGCGGCACGGTGGGAGGGCCGATTGTCAAGAACAGGGCCTTCTTCTTCTTCGACTATGAGAACTCGCACGCGGACGTAGGATCGACCGGCACCTACTCGGTTCCTAATCCAGCCTGGTATGGCGGTGACTTCACCAGTCTGTACGGCGCGACGACGCCGATGCTCTTCGATCCTGACACCGTGGCCAAGAACGCGAATGGAGTCTATGAGCGTCAGCCATTCATCTCCAGTACCGGGCAATATAATGTAATTCCGGCGTCCCGTATCTCGCCGGTTGCCACCGCGGCATTGGCGTATTTCCCCAAACCCAATATTCCCGGAGCCGGGACCTTCAACAATTTCCTGCAGACTGGCTCTACCCCGACCGACTACTGGCACTTCGATTCGCGCGAAGATGGGGATGTGACCAAGAAGTGGCACTCGTTCCTGCGTTATTCGGAACAGCATCAGACCGGCTCGGTCTTCAACGACTATAACAATGCCGCCTCGCCGGGTAATAACGGTGGCACCTACCACACCGACGCTTACAGCGCTTCATTCAACAACACAGTTACCTTCACGCCCACGTTATTGGGCGAATTTCGCTACGGCTTCTCCAGGAACACCTATAACCGCGTGCCGGTGGGCGGATCCTTCAACCCGGGCACACTTGGTTTCGACCCCGGTTTCGTATCTCAGGCGGGCTTGGAGGCGACGATCTTCCCGAATTTCCAATTCGGCGGCAACGGGAGCTTCTCGGAACTGGGTCCGGAAGGCTTTGAGCAATATCAGGAAGATCCGAACGCGCAGAGCGTCAATGCTGGCATTGTGAAGATTCACAAGGCCCACAGCTTCAAGTTCGGCGGCGAGTTTCGTGCGCTACGCGAGAACTTCTACCAGTGGGCATACCCGTCGGGCGAGTTTTCCTCAAGCGATGCGTGGACGCGCCAATTCCCGCAGAGCCAGGACGAGACCGGCTTCTCGATCGCTTCATTTCTGATGGGCGACGCGGACAGCGGCGAAATTACGGAAGATGCCAGATTCCTCACCACGAGCCAGTATGTGGGCTTCTATGGGCAGGACGACTGGAAGGTTACTCCCAAACTGACTCTTAACATGGGCCTCCGCTATGACTTCGAGATTCCGCGCACGGAGCAGAAGAATGAACTGACCTTCTGGAATCCTCAGGCAGCCTCTCCGTTGCAGGCCCAGAGCGCGGCCATAAGCGCGGCTTTGGCGACCGCCGGGGAAAGCTGCGCGGCTTGCGGCAACCTGCTGGGCGCGCTCAGTATTGTGGGCAGCCCAGGAGCAGAGTTCGGCCGCCGCCAGGCGCCCACGCAGAAGCTCGATTTGGCTCCACGCTTTGGACTGGCCTACAACGCGACCCCCAAGGTCGTGATTCGCGCGGGCTTCGGACTGGTCTTTAACCCCTCGGCCTTACAGGCCTCCGGAACCACCGGCGGGTCGGGCACCGATGGCTTTAATAATTCCACCCAATTCACCGCATCGTTGGTCGGAGATGACGCTCCGCCGGCCGCCACACTCTACAGTCCTGACGCCAATTTACCAGCTTCCGCGCGGTCTCCTTTCCCCAACGGATACAACACCCCGCAAGGCAATACCGCCAGTTGTCTGGCTAACACGGCGTGCGTGGCGGGCATTGATGTAGGCGGCTCGGTGGGAGGGGGCGGGGATTTCTTCGACTCCTACCGCACCCCGTATTCGATTCAATGGAACGGGAACATCCAATATGCGGCGCCCGGCAAGCTCAAGATCGAGATTGGTTACCTGGCCCTGAAAGGCGTGTTCCTGATCAATGGTGATCCGGGCAAGCCCTATGACCAGTTGACCCCCACGACCATCCAGGCGAATGGCTGCACGCCGGGCGCCTCAACTGCCAGTTGCAAAATCCTGACACAGGTGCCCAACCCCTTCTACTCGACCATCGGAACCATGAACAACCCCGGCTCTTACTACCAGGCCGGACTTGCCCTGGGAGGCCCGACGATCGCGATGGGCCAGCTGCTCAAGCAATGGCCGCAGTACAGCAGCGTCTACAGCTATCGCAAGCCGGGGTCGGCTTCCATGTTCAACGGCCTTACGGTGCGCGTGGACAAGGAGCTCTCCCAGGGGTTGACGTTCACGTTCTCGTTAACTGACGGACGCGAGTTTGACAACTCGGCATCGGCGGTCAGCTACCTGGGTCCGTCCAGCGGTACCTACGCCAACCAGTACGATCCAGGGGCGGAGTGGAGCATCGGCGCGCAGAACATCTCTTACCAGGTCGCCGGAAGCTTCTTGTACCTGCTTCCCTTCGGCCACGGGCAGCCGTTTCTGAATAGCGCCGGCAAGGGCGCCAACGTTTTCATCAACGGATGGCAGATCAGCGGCATCGAAAACTGGAGCACCGGCACTCCGCTCATCCCCGGCGGGTTCGACAACGGCACCACTGCCGAAGCCCTCTGGGCCAACAACTCACCGTTCTCGCAACGAGTCGAATGGAGCGGGTTGGACCCCAAGCTGCACAACAGGTCCTACAAGGAGTGGTTTAACCCCAACGTGTATAGCAAGCCAATATCGTTCCAAATTGGCAATGCGCCTCGTACGATCTCGGACGTGAACAATCCGAGTTACCAGGACCTTGATTTGCAGTTTGCCAAGAATACCGAGATCCACGATCGCTACAGGCTTCAACTCCGGCTGGAAATGTTCAATGCCTTCAACCACCCTGTGTTGGCCGGTCCGAATATGAGTATTACGTCCGGACAATTCGGAGTGATCAGCGGTTATGCCAATTCCCAGCGCCGAATCCAGTTGGCAGCAAAGGTCAATTTCTAAACTACCGTGGAGTTGGGGCCAATCAGTCCCGATTCCACGCACAAACAACGTTCCCGGCGGCGGCTTTCCAGTTTCCGTTTGGATCATCCTCATGCGTCTCCTGACTGGGTTGGAGGGAACTCAAAAAAACCTCCAACCCAATTTTGTTCGATCGCAAGGAACTCAAATCGACTGCAGACAGCTACTCCAGTTCGAATCCCATTAGGATGTTTCCAGCCATGCAAATTCGAGATGAAGCTTCATTGCGTTCAAGAGTCCGGTCATCCGTTTACCGATTGTTTTTACTCGCGGCGCCAGTCGTCTGTCTAGCGGTGGTGTTGCCTTGGCGAGCTGACGCGCAGTCATTGCCGGTTGAGGCTTTCGGCCCTTACAACGCCACATTTTTGGCCGACGGCCCAGGGCTGACCAAGCCGCTGGCCCCGCCGCCGGCGTTTGACAACCGGACCGCCGCGCTGCTGGATAGACTTGGGCTCAATCAGCAGTTCACCCAGCGCGATCCGCTCGCGGAAGGCCGTGCCGCGTGGACGCTTGCGTTTTGGTTTCACTCGTCGGAGCCGCTGACGGGCACAGTGTTGCTGGCCGGCATCGGCGACCCTTCGGCAGAAGATGCCCGCTTCATCGGCGTCGAGGACAATCGTCTCGCTCTCTGGCTCGGCCGCGGGCGGGGAATCAATCGCCTGATCGCCGCCAACAGCGAACTCGCCAAAGCTGAGTGGCATCTGGCCGCTGCCGTGAGCGATGGGCAAAAGGTCACGCTGTTCGCAGATGGAAAAGAAGTTGCGTCCAGCGCGCTGGCGCAGGGCGAGGTTGTCGCGCGGCTGGAGATGGCTTCTGAGCCAGTTGCCGCCCTCGCCAGCCGTCATTTCGGCGGACAGATCGCCGGTCTCAAGATCTATCGCGAAGAGCTGACAACTGAACAGGTCGAGGCTATCGTCGCAGCGCCACCGGACTTCTCTCTGCCCACCTATGAAGAAGCCTCGCGCCACTGGCCAGTGCAGACGACGTCGATGGCTGGCCAGACCGCGCCGCAGGACCCTTCGACCTTGCCGCGCGGCAAGGTGCCAATCCAGAAGCCGATGGCCAAGGAACTGCGCGCGGCGGATCTTCGGACCGAGTTAGTGGGCAATAATCCATGGAAGCTCGAAGGCGGATGGAAGCTGGCTGCCGCGTCGAATGTGAAGGCTACGGGCGAGGAGATTTCCCGGCCTGGCTTTGCGACAACGGATTGGCTTGCGGCCACGGTGCCAGGCACCGTGCTCACCACCATGATCGATCGTGGCGTCTATCCTGATCCCGACTACGGCCTCAACAACCTAGCCATCCCAGAGAGCCTGGCGCATCAGGAATACTGGTACCGCGTGGAGTTCAAGGCGCCGCAGCAGGCGCGCGGCCAGCGGCTGACGCTGACGTTTGAAGGTGTGAACTATGCCGCCGAGGTTTGGCTCAACGGCAAGAAGCTGGGCGGATTTACTGGCGCATTTCTGCGTGGCAAATTCGATGCGTCGGGGCTGGTGGCCGCTACGGGCGAAAACGTGCTGGTGGTGCGTGTCAGTCCGCCGCCGCACCCTGGCATTTCCCATGAGCAATCAATCAAGGCCGGCCCGGGCGAGAACGGCGGAATGGAAGTGCTCGACGGGCCTACATTTTCCGCCACTGAAGGGTGGGACTGGATTCCCGGTATTCGCGACCGCAACACCGGAATCTGGCAGGACGTGACACTGACGGCGACTGGGGTCGTGGAGGTGGGCGACCTGAACGTGGTTACAACGCTGCCCAAACCCGATCGCAGCGAGGCAGACATTGAGATTGAGGCGCCGTTGAACAACTTGTCCAGCGCTTCGGTTGAAGGCGAGCTGACAGCCAGCTTCGACGACGTGAAAGTCACGAAGCACATCAAGCTTGAACCAGGCGAAACCGTTGTGCGGCTCAAGCCCGAGGAGTTCGCGCAACTCAAGGTAGACCATCCGCGGCTCTGGTGGCCCAACGGCTACGGAGAGCCCACGCTCCATGGGCTCAAGGTGAGCTTTACGGCCGGAGGAGCGCTGAGCACGCAGCAGATCGATTTCGGCATGCGTGAGGTGAGTTATGAGACTTCGCTCTTCGACTCGACTGGCCACCTGCGTCGCGTCGAAGTGCTGCCCAGCCGCACGCATGATTCGGAGTTGCCGCTGATCAAGGAGACGCATGAGGGCATTCGGCAGATCGACGACAAGACGCCGAATCAAATGCCTGCCGGGCAGCCGCTGCCTGACAATTTCCGGCACGCATGGGTGCATTCGATGGAGCCGGGCGCTGAGGGTACGCCGTCCATTCGGCCCGTAGAGGGCGGATGGCCAGGCACCGATCTGGTGATCAAGGTCAACGGTGTGCGCATTGCCGCGCGCGGCGGCAACTGGGGCATGGACGACAGCCGCAAGCGCGTCAGCATTGCGCATCTCGAGCCCTTTTTCCGCCTGCATCGCGATGCGCACGTCAACATCATCCGCGACTGGATGGGCCAGGATACGGAGGAGAATTTCTACGCCCTGGCCGATAAATACGGCCTCATGGTGTGGAACGATTTCTGGGAATCCACGCAAGGCTACAACCTTGAAGCGCAGGATTCGGCGCTGTTTCTGAAAAACGCGCGTGACAGCATTCTGCATTTCCGTCATCATCCTTCCATCGTTGTCTGGTGCGGCCGCAATGAGGGCGTTCCGCAGCCCATCATCAACGAGGGCCTGGCCACGCTGGTGCGCACGCTGGACCACACGCGCTATTACACCGGAAGTTCGAACCAGGTAAACCTGCGCAACTCCGGCCCCTATCAATTCCAACCGCTCGAAACCTTCTATCGAATCAACCGCGGCTTTAGTGTCGAGCTGGGCATACCGAGTGTCCCTACACTCGAAAGCATCGAGTCCTTCATTCCCGAGGCCGATCGCTGGCCTGTCAGCGACACCTGGGCCTATCACGACTGGCATCAGAGCGGGAACGGTGCTATCGCGCCTTTTATGCAGCATCTTGAGACCGAGTTTGGCGCGCCCACCAGCCTTGAGGATTTTGAGCGTAAGGCGCAGATGCTCGACTACGTGGGCCATCGCGCCATCTTTGAGGGCTTCGCCGCGCATCTGTGGCAGCCCAACTCGGGGCGCATGATCTGGATGACGCAGCCGGCTTGGCCGAGCATGGAGTGGAATTTTCTCAGCTCGGATTACGATACGCAGTCGAGCTTCTATGGCACACAGAAGGCCTGCGAACCAGTGCATGCGCAGCTGGATCTGACAGATGGCGATGTGGACCTGATTAACCTTGGCGAGGCTCGCTCCTTCAAGGTCCGGGTGCTAGTTGCGAGCCTCGATGGCAAGACGATCAGCGACCAGAGCAACCAGATTGAAGCTGCCGCCAATGCACGCACCGCCGTGGGCAAGCCCGATCTAAACAAACTGGCGAATGGCCACACTGTTTTTGTTCAGTTAAGCGTGACAGATGCAGCCGGCGCGCTGGTGAGCGATAACTTCTATTGGTGGGCCAAAGACGAAGCAAGTCTGCGTGAGTTGAATGGCCTGCCGCAGGCCAAGCTCACCGCATCTGCGGCCGTTGCCCCAGGCCGAAGCGAGAGCAAGGCTACAATCAAGCTGGCCAACACCGGTACAACTCCTGCGTTGATGATCAAACTTACGCTCAAGGACGCCACAACGGGCAAGCGAATCTTGCCTGCCTATTACAGCGAGAATTACGTTTCGCTAATGCCCGGCGAGGAACGAACCATCATCGTTGAATTTGCCGCAGGCGAGTCCAAGTCCGCCATCGGCCTGCGGGGATGGAACCTGGGTACGGAGATGATCGGAGCGGAGTAGGAGGAAAGCAGAAGTCGACTGCCCGCAGTTGATCATCGGTCACAAAACGGAACACTGCCTTTAAGAAATCACCACTGGCGCGCGGTGTTTGCAACCGCAGGACCTGCGCAGCACAATCTCCACCGGCAGAACAATCCGGTTGCCGGTCTGCGGAACCTCGCCACGCGCAATGCGATCAAACAGCAGACTTGTCGCCACCCGTCCCATCTCCAGCGCGGGTTGCCGAACCACGGTAAGTGGTGGAGAGGTGAACTCCGCCATGTCGAAGTCGTCAAAACCGGCGAAAGCAACATCGTTTGGCATCTTCACACCCAGGTGCAGAAGGGCACTTAGAACATAACGCGTCGCCAGGGTATTCGATGTAAGGATAGCTGTCGGCGCGTTCGTTCCTTGCAGCTTGTCCCTTACGGCCTGCAAAGTGTCTTCCTGTGATTCGCAACCAAAAAATGAATCCTCTTTGAGGCCCGCATCCTGCAGCGCGCGGCGGTAGCCGAGAAATCGAGTGTTGATGGTATACAGGTTTCGGCTGAGCCCCATGAACGCGATGCGTTGATGTCCATGCTCAATCAGGTGCTCGATAATACTGCGCGCGCCCGCGGCGTTTTGCACCAGCACCACGTCGAGCGCTGGATCGGCGACCGGACGGTCGAAGATCACTACCGGAGTCTTGCCAAACAAGGCACGCGAAATGCGCGACTCGCGGAATCGGGTGGGGATCGCCACCAGCCCATCCACATGCCGCTGCAGCATCTGCTCCGCCTCGGCATATTCGGTATTCGGATCTTCATTGGAGGTGGTGATGATGACCGAGTATCCGTGCTCCTTGGCCACCGTCGTCACTGCGTGCGCGCAGTTGGCAAAGAAGGGATCGTAGAGATAAGGAATAATCAGACCAATGGAGCGGCTCTTCTGGCCGCGAAACGCACGTGCCAGTTCGTTGGGCCGATACTGCAACTGTTCGACCGCTGTTTGCACGCGCCGGGCCGTTTCCTTTGAGACAGGAACCGTTCCGCTGAGAACACGTGAAACGGTCATAGTGCCCACGCCGGCCAGCCGTGCTACGTCGCTCATGGTGGGTTTACGATGCACCGATTATACTCCATCTCGTTGATTCGTTTAGCTGGTCCATTGATTCTGAAAAAAGCCGGAATCTCAATTGCACGCTAACACTCAATCCCCTATTGGCATGAGCGGTAATTTAGAGAGTCGAGTTATTCTTCGCTCATGATACTACCTGCGGGCCGCGCTAAGAAACAGTATCTAGACAATGAGCAAAAAGCCAGTTAGTCCATTTGCTGTGTAGAAGGTTGCGGGCATGATTCACCGAGCAATATCAGTGGGTCATCGCAAGTCGAGCGGCTGCGTTGCCGGCTCTTTCTATGTTCCAAGGAGCATATTGTCGGCGGCCGCCAAATCGCTATTGATATAGGCGAATTGAAGACAAACCATTCTATATGGGGCTAGTCTGTGTGCGGGGGATTCTGTAGCCAGACCGGCTATCGTTCGACCCCCACCGCAATTCCGCCAGCCATAAATGGCAAAAGGGAACGGATTTGAAGAGATTTGGTATCGTAATTGTTTTGCCGACATGGCTCCTGCAACGGCGGTTGCGATCTTCGTTCCCGTCCCGCGATGTTTAAGCAGTCCACGGCGCAGTGAGAAATCCGACGGTTGTCACTATCGACTCTCCCCTCAAGGGGTCGGTTTTCCGCCAGAGATTACGCCACCGACATTCATCTGGCGCGACCCTGATGAAGCGGCCAACCGATGGCGGATCGATGTCGTCTTTGCCGATGGTTCACCGGAAACGCGCTTCGAATCCCGGGGCGAACCTTTCCACATTGCCGAAATCGACTAGCGCCGCATCTCCGCAGGCAACGAATTGCCACAACTCACCCCGAACAAGCTGTGGCGAACACAAGGATTCCGGATGCGAAGACCCGGGAGAAGATTAAGAGGCACTCGTCCACCAGTCCGGTGGACGTGATCGTTACCTGCTTCAGCCTAAACGATCTCAGCCACGCGTTGTTGAGCGGGTGGACAGCGCTTCAAACCTCGAAGGCCCCGGTCGGAGCGCCTATACTTCTCCCGCGATGTGCTCATAATGCCGTCTGAAACTAAAAACGGAGTCATCAAGCCCTTGACCCCAACCGCGATCCCGCTGATCTAATGGCGGCTGCGCCGTATCGACCAACCCCATAGCCCGGTGGTGTTCAAAGGCATGCATACCTGTTCAAACTGCCATTCTTTCTTTCGCGATGGCAAGATGATGGGCATGGATTTCGATGGGTCGAAAAATGACAAGTGCCTGTATGCCGCGGTCTCTCTCGAGCCGCGGACGGTTATTCGTAATCAGGACATGGTTTCCTGGAACCCATCGCAGGATCGACAGTTTGCTTTCAACCGCGTCGGCTTCATGTCGCAGGTCGCGCCGGACCTAAATATGTGCTCACCATGCTCACGAACGCCGAGCGCCCGCCGCAAAAGAGCTACAATGTGGTCAACTTCTTGGAATACCGGTTGCTGCAGGTCTTTTGTCCCACCCGCGGGGTTCTGTGCTCGTATGACCGGGCCACCGGCCATCGGCATCCGCTGCCGGGCGCAGACGCCCCGGAATACTTGCAGACCAACGGGGTTTGGAGCCCTGACGGCAAATATGTAGCTGGAAGCGCCCTGCAGGCGCATGGGCATCTCGACCTGGCAACGGGAGTTCGCGAGGGCAGTGGAATTCAATCCACGATTTGCTGAAGCCAATCACAATCCAGACGTCGCCCATCTCTGGTCGAGACAACGCGAGTTGGCGGGCCAGGCCGAACAGGAATTCAGGACTGCAATCTCAATCGACTCTCAATACGCGGATGCCGAGAACAATATGGGCACGCACTATGGGCAACAGAGAAACGATGTCGAGGCGGAGCGGCTGTTCCGTGAGGCGCTCAACAGCGATCCCGCATTTACGAAAGCATTTACCAATCTGGGTACCACTCTCGCCGGTAAATCGCGCTTTGCCAGCGCGGATGCCGTATTGCAGCAGGCACTTCAAATCGAGCCGGGTAACAAGGAAGTCAACGAGCTTCGGGCCATGATAAAGGTTCAAGGGAGCGAGTGAAGCACGCCCTCAGGATTCAGTGTTTTACGGTAACTGAGACGATATGCGGATCGGCATAGAGCTTGCGCAGAGCCTCGGTGCGGACTGTGGAATCTGCCGGCGCGGAGTCCGGCGGAGTAGCCAGAAACCATGACCAGCCGGATTGCTCTGTCAGGGTCTCAGGCTGCGGAAAATCGCCGGACAGTTCGACGCCGATGACCTTGCCCACGGCGGTTTGCGCCAGAAAACGCCCGGCAGGGAAGCGTGTATCCATCCTGTTCAACCGGATTTCGAGCGCGTCGGTGTAGAGCAGGCCGGGGAAGAAGTCGCTGAGCATCCCCGGGCCGCCGGGTCTCAATTCCGGCGCCGCTGCCTCCCACACCCAAACCAGGTTGTGCAGGCCGTCGTGGTTTTCCATGCGGTCAAAGATCTGGCGGTAGAGCGCTCCTGAGCCGTAGATTCCTTTGCGGCCTGCCCACCAATATTCCTTGCCGTTGGACTCGGGATAGGGATTCCAGAGCACAGCAACCCCTGCTTTTTCAAGTTCCCGGAGCGTCGCGACTACTTCATCTACCTGCTCGCACCATCGCTTGTTCAGGCGGCTGCCTGGAGTGAGCAACTCGTTCCACTCGAAATCGGACAACTGACCGTGTGCGCTGGCCGGCGCATCGTCGGTGGGGCGGGATTCACGCCAGCTCAAACTTACAACAGCGTGGCTCAAGTGAGCGCGGATTGCCTCCATGACGAGGGTCTTGCGCGACTCCGCAATATTCGATCCGGCTTGCTCGATCTCCAAATCAGTGCTGTAGATAGCAGGCAGTTTTCCGGTTGCTAGTAGAATCGCGGTGGTGGCTGTGCCGGGCGATGCGGGATCGTTTTCCTGTCCGCTCAGAACGGCTTGACCAGGGGCGGCAAGCAGGCGGGTGAGCAGGGCCGTGGTCTCGGCGGTAGCGTCGGGTGTGACCGGTTCAGCCGCAGGCGCGCCGCCAGTACGCTCGGCAGTGGCCTTGCGGATCGCTTCCATCGGCGCAGCCAGACGGGGATCGTCTCGATTCAGCGACCGTGGCAGATGATAGACGGCATTGATGCTGTCGAGCGAGTTGGAGGCATCGAGCATTCCGCTCCAATCCATGAAGTATGTCCAGCGCGGCTGCCGGTCGAGCACCTCGGGGCTGGGAAGAGCCCCCACTTCGGCCAGCGCAATCGGCTTGCCGCCGGCCAGCGCTACCATGCTGTCGTAGTACTCCTGCTTGAACTCGCCGTAAATATCCATGGTAGCCACGTCAACGTAGCGGGGGCCCGGATAGTAGTCCACGATAGGCCCAGCGTTGGGGCTGGGCGCGTTCACGTTCCAAACCCACACAAGGTTGTCCAGATGATGGACGTTGACGAATCGGTTGTAGATCTGGCGATAGAGCGCCGCCGATCCGTCCTGGCCCGGACGGCCACCCCACCAAAACCACCTGCCGTTCATTTCGTGGTAGGCCCGGAACAACACCGGCACATGTGCATCACGCAGTTGACCCAGGTAGCCTGCGATCACGTCCACCTGCGCGCACCAGCGGTTGTAGAGGGGACTGCCGGGCGTGAGCAATTCATGCCACTCATAATCGGTCAGGTGGCCCTGCACGCTATCGTGGAAGGTAACCGGCTCGTCATCGGTGGGCCTGACGGCGTGCCATGTCAGGGCGATCACCGCGCCGTTCCGGTATTGCCGCTTGACTTCCTCGATCATCGCTGGCCGAGAGAGCACGGAGTCCTTGTCGTCGCCACCCGAGAATCCGAAATCCTGCCCGAACAGCCCTGGATATCTGGCCGTCAGGTCGTAGGCGAGGTCGGTCCAGCGCGAGCCGTGATTGGGAAAGTTGTGCTGACCGGTGATGGTGGCCTGCCCGGAGATGGAATCGAGGTAGGCCAGCAGGGCTCGCGCCTCAGGGGTTGCATGAGAGTTGACCGGTTCGGGAACCGCCTGCGACCAGCCAGCGCATCCCAGTACTATCGCCAGAGCAGCAGTCACGAACTTTCTTATTTGCATCGAGAAAGTCCATCCTTTCGTGGTGCGAATTATAACTGGTATCGATATCATTGGTGAAATTTCTGTCAAAGATCGCTCAAAGATCCACCTCTCGGGTGGGCGACATAGAAGTGGAGTCAAGCGGCACGCCGGTCCTCGCAATAATCCTCAAATTGTCGGTTGAGATGACAGCAGCGGAGGGCAATGATAGCGTTGGCCCGGCGGACAGTCCAGAACATGCCGGACTGCTTGAGGCGGGAACCGATTACGGTTTTGCAGCCCGCTTCGATGACGCCGGAGCCGACAAACAAGTGCTGGCTGCGAAACTTGGGGTAGCGCATGTGTTCGGCATTT
>Ga0208193_1000535_pt1 | contig 19951 bp, 23 predicted proteins | sample June2015DPH_17_2_FD_184716 | JGI IMG/M metagenome (GOLD analysis project Ga0208193, IMG submission 184716) | Peatland microbial communities from SPRUCE experiment site at the Marcell Experimental Forest, Minnesota, USA - June2015DPH_17_10... | ecosystem: Environmental > Terrestrial > Soil >... | reverse complement strand
TTTGGGCTGAGTCGCTCCCTAATCGTGGATTGGCGCTGTTCGTGGTAGCAGATTCGAAAGTGGGGTTTATTGGAAACTGGGCCTCCACTTGGCCGTAAAACGCCCGTTGCTGACTTCTGGCTGCCGGTGGCTGAAGCGGCCCGTTATATTCATTATCGTTAGCTATCCGGCAGCCGGACTCCTGGTCGGATCTGGCGGCCGGCGGCGCGACGTGGGCGCCCGCTGCGCCCGCGCTGGCGTCCTGGCGTGTCGCTGCTCGATGCCGGTGCAGGAGTTGCTCGGAGAGCGTATGATCTAACTATGGACACCGGGCTGCGCAGCGCCTGCATCCTTGCGATCAGCGTTGGTGGTCTTGCCCTCCTCGCGCTGGCACAATCCAGGCCAGGATCGCCCGCGCTCCCGCCGGTTTCGAATGCCCAACCCCTAATTCGTCATCAGGTAGCCATCTCAGTGCCCGCTCGCCTCAGCCTTCAACGGACGCGGGACCGTCTTTCCGTCTCGTACGAGCCCGCTTCTCTGCGCACGGTGCAAATCACGCTGGGCAAGAACATGATTCTCGGCGTAAAAGACGAGTTTCGCGTTTATGCCGCGGACGAGGGCCGGCCTTCGGAACCCCGCAGCATCTCCAAAGGCAGCATCACCGAGAAAGATTCAGGCCTCGCCTTATCGGACCCCAACATCCTGACTTCAGCGGTGGTCTTAAGCGCCGCCAAGGATGGCGCTCCAGCGGACGGAAAGCGCTACATCGTAGAACATGATCTCAGTTTGTTTGAGACCGATATTCCGCCACAGCATATGTGGCAGCCGGAGGGCAGCAGGTTATACAAGGTTCTCTGGGAAGCCAAGCCGACGGCCGTCGAGTAATCCACGTCATCTATCGCCGCCATGGCCGCGTTGGGTCGCGTTCCTTTGCGGCGGCGAGTTCGGTCTTTTGAGCGTGGCGATGAGATGGCTGGCTGGCGCGTGTGCTGGGTAGGCGGCTGGGATAAATGCCGCGTGCTGTTCGTGATGATGGTAAAGCGGCTTACCGACAGGCCGCGCCACTAGACCCTCTCCACCGGGAAGCTCTCCAGGGGCCTCCTTCGGCACCCCACTCACTGCCACCGACCCATAGCGCCGTGGCCCCTTCCGGCGCTGCCATAATGGCCCCTTCGCTCGGCGCGCCACTGACACCCGACCGTGGCGGCGGAAGCGTCACTTATCCGTTACTTTTGTGGTTCTGCGCCGCTTTCAGCATCGAGTTCATGCAGGCGATCAGGTATGCCGTACCGGTGTTCGGCCGGAATTGGCCCGGAGTTCCTCTGCCTGCGTCCCCGCCGCCGCCCCTGCCCGGTTCCGTGCCGGGAATGATTCCTAGCGCGGGAATATGATCGGGGATCACGATGCCGTCGAAGTTGACGTCCACCAGCGCCTGCATCACCTTGCTCATGTCGAAGTAGCCGTCGTCGATCAAGGTCTCGGTAAAATGCGGCAAGGGTGCGCTCACGTTGCGAAAGTGGATCTTAAAGAGTTTCTTAATGCCGCTGAAGTACTTAATCATCTCGACCGGATCCTTGCCGGTCATCTTGCCGCCCTCCAGCCATGACCCGCAACAGAGACACACGCCTATGTTGGGACTATCGGCAATCTCCAAGGCTCTCTTGTAACCCTCGAAGTTGGAGAAGATGCAGCGTGGTACGCCTGCCAGCATCGGTTGCGGCGGATCGTCCGGGTGAATGCCAATGCGCACGCCCGCCTCTTCCGCCACCGGAACTACCTTCTTGATGAAGTAGGTGTAGTTTTCCCAGATTTCCTCATTCGTGAATACGCGCCCGTGGGAGAGAGGCTCCTTGTAGATCTTGCCGGCCCAACTTCCCTGGAAATTCGGACTCGACATATCGCAGTCGGCGCCGGTATAGCCGCGGGCCGTTAACGCCCGGCCGCTCCGCCAGATGCCATTACCCATATGGGCGTAAGTGGAGTAGGGAATACCGGCCTTGCCAAGGTATCGAATGTAGTTCAGGTATTCTTCAATCTTCTGGTCGCGTCCCGGAAGATTCAGCGTGACCTCCGGCATGTTATGCAGACTGCCGCTCGGTCCAACCCCGCTGCCGATGTTATAGACGTGGAATCCGCCGTCCTCCCATTGCTGCCGCAACTTGATGAAGCCCTCAGCAGTGGCCTGTTCCACCGACGGGTTGAGGCTCACCCATGCCACCCCAAGCTGCTTGAGGTAGGTCATGTTCTCCGGAGTTGGCGGAGGAGCGCTAATACCGATCTTGATGCCCGGCGGGATCGGTCGCAGCGAAGCCGAGCCCCTGCCCGCGGAAGCCAGCAGCGCCGCTCCTCCCAGGGCTACCTTGGCGAAGTCTCTTCTGCTGGCAGTTGCGGCGTCGTTCTCTCTGTTTTTCGAATCTTCAGAAGCGTTCATAAGCCGATTCCTTTCTCCGTACAAAAGATTATCAGAACTCCACGCGGAGGGACCCTTGAATGTTCACCTCGGAGCTGCCGAAGTTCGAGAAGTCTCCCAGCGTACCCGTGAACCTGGCCCAGGTACCCGGGCTAAGCCTTTCGTGCCGTTCCAGCGCCTGCACTCGGATGAGGAATTTCCCGGCAGTGGCATCGGACTTGCCACGGTTTACCGAGAATCGTGACAAGGCACGGTGGCCGGGTCTGCGCCGAGAGCGCCGTCGGTCGGGGCGCGACGTTCTTTTGGACACTGCCTACTCCCGTTCCAATTAACTCCGTGACCGCCGCCGAGCGGCAACATTACCCTCGTTGACGGCGGTAATACGTAGGGGCTGGTTCGGCGGCCGGATCGCCGCTTCTTCAGAACCAACCGCTGCCGTAGGCAACCCACCAACTAAGGCATCCAAGCTTAAGGTCTACGTTGTTGGTCATACCGACAATGTGGGCGCCGTTGCCGCGAACATGGACCTGTCCAAGCGCCGCGCCGCTGCCGTTGTGCAGGCGCTTTCCGCTACGCCTTACAACATCGCTGCCAGCCGGATGGAGTCTTTCGGCGACGGCCCCACCGCGCCGGTCGCCTCCAACAACACTGAAGACGGCCGCGCCCTCAATCGCCGCGTCGAACTGGTCAAGCAGTGACCCCCAACGGTTCGGGCCTTGGCTTCCCGAGCCGTCTGAACTCCTCCATTAGTTCCTCATCTCGTTTTTGCCGAACTTGAGCGTATGTTCACACGCCTGACAGAACCGTTGCACTTCTCATTCCAACCATTCATATTCGGGAGATCCGGCGGGTGAGGCTTCGAGTGGGGCATGCGGGCGATGAAGATACATGGTCAAGTGACCACGAGCCTTTATGCAACGTCGCTTCGTCCTCTTGAAGCGGCCTGAGAATCGAGACGGTCGACCAAAGGAGCGCATTGCCTCACTGCATGGGAATTGTTACCGTCGCGCTCGGGATCCATGCGGCGCTGAGTTGCACCACCACGTTGCCGGACTGAGAATTGTCCGGCACTTGGAAGTTCACTTGATACCCATCGACCGACCCGGGATAGCCGACTGCTTGGACCATGGGCACAGCCGTGCCATTGAGCGTCACCGCAACTGGCGAATTGACCTGAGCGAGCGGACTCGATGGAAACGGTTTTCCAGGATCTGGCCCCTGCTTGGTTGGGCCAAGGCCGGAAGCGAAGATCGATAGGTGTTCGCCCGGAACCGCGGGCTTGGCCGCCGAGACGAGACTGAAATCGCTAGAATGCGCAATCGCCAGGATCTGCGGCGATTCCATCGGATAAATCGTCAACACTCTTCGAGTCACGCCCCCGCCGTTCACGCGCCGCTCTGATGGGTCCTCCTGGGTGGAGGCCGCTCGCGCAGGCACGCCCTGGGGGCTGGGCCCCGATCCCGAAACTCCCCGCGCTCCAACGAAGGCTCCCGTGCCGCCGACGATCGCGAAGTTGGCGGCACTCTGCGACGAAGGGGCTCCCGGCGGCGGCGCACCCCCGGATAATCCCAGGCTTGCAATCGTACCGATCGAGTTGCCGTCGGAATCCAGAATCTCGATTACCTCTTCCCGAAGCGCGGCGCGTTGAACGTCCGCGATGGCATTGCCTGCGGTCGCGGTGGGGCTGGCGTCCAATCCCCGAGCCTGGGCGGTATAGACGCCCTTTGCCGGCTGGCCGTTCACTGCGACGATATCGGCTACCACAGTCGCCACGGAAAACGTTCGGAAGTTCACGGCGGGAGTGACCGCCGGGACCGTGGCGAACTTGGTTACGTCGGAAATGTCGTCCTGATACTCTACGTGGTCCTGGACGTCGATCAGCAAGGTGACCGGTATGGGCGATTGAGGATACGCGAGCACCGCGGACGCGAGGAATGCGGCCAAACAGGAGAAGTTCTTAGTTGAGTTCATAATTACGAGAAATATGCGGTAAATCCGATCGGCAGGCAAGGTTGAAAGGGTTGAAACGGGGTTTTCAACCTCATGTAAGTTATAGAAAATAAATGCCCGAAGCTCGCGGCGACCGAGTGCTCTCTTGAGGAGATGTTTCGCTCTAACCGACCCGACCACAGCGAATTCTTCAGTGCGGATGAGGCTGAGGACCGGGGACCTCCGTATACGCAGCAGATGGAGATCTCGCTACGCGGCTCAGTCGCTATGCCCGGTCGCTCTCGCTTGCCTCACTCATGAGGACCTATTCCGGCAAACCAGCTTTTCCCCGAAGAGCTTTCAACCGACGATCTTCGCGGATGAAGCTCAACTCAGGAAGGGACAGCGTTAAACCCACGCGCACCGGCCCTAATGCGACAATGCGCTGCAAAGCATTGATGGTGCCGTCCCTATCCCCCAGGCCGGCATAGATCAAAACCTGCTGGAGCGCGCCCGGAGAAACGGCCGCCAGATCCTCGACTTGCCGGCGACGTCCGGCGCGTCCATACGCGTAACCCAGGTACCGCGTATTCGGGGCCGATGCGAGAATCTGAATCGCATCGTCGATTCTCCCTTCGGCCAACAACACGCGACCTTGGCACTCTGGAATGTCCGACGACTTCTGGCAGTGTCCGCCAGCGTCATTAAAGCGGCCAACCGAAAGCAGCAAGCTGCCAAACTCGAACTGCAGTGTCCGCGACAGAGGATCCGCCTTCTCCGCCTCCCGCAACTGCTGAACCGACTCGTCGAGCCGGCCGAGTGGCCAGAGAAGATTGGTTACGAAATTGACACGCGTTTCTGACGAGTTGGAGTTAAGCTCGATTGCGCGACGGAAACTGGCTTCGGATTGTCTCCATTGTCCATCGCGCGCGTTGACTACGCCGAGTGCTTCATGAGCCTCCTCCAACAACGGGTCTAGCTGAATGGCCCGCTCGGCCATCGCGCGCATTTTCACCAAGTCGTCCGATTGAGCGCCGGCGATGCTCGCTAACTGTGAATACGCCTCCGCGAGACCTGCGTACGCCGGCGCAAAGCCGGGGTCCTTGGCGATCACATCCTGGAATGGAACCGGGAGGTGTCGCCGAACTCCTGGCGGTAATTGGCCTGTGGGCGCGAGTAAACTACGGTCGCGAAGATATAGATCGTAAGCTTCGACGCTCGTCTCATAACGCCGGCGGCCCCGGCCGAGCTTTAACCGCAAGCTATTCACGATACCGCGAGAAATCTCGTCCTGGATGGCGACCACATCGGTCAACTCCCGGTCAAACCTCCCCGACCACAGCGGAAAGTCGTCCCGGACGCGGACCAACTGGGCAATGATCCGCAACTGCCGTCCGGAGCGGAGGACGGATCCCTCCAAAATGTAATCTGCTTGCAGTTGTCTTCCGGCATCGCGAACATTCCGCGGCTTCCCCTTAAAAACGAAGGAAGAGGTATGGGAGCGCACCGCCAGCCCGTCGATAATGGACAGGTCGCGGATCAGTTCGTCGGTGAGACCATCCGCGAAGTAGTCGTTCGCCGGATCGGGACTGAGGTTGGTCAAAGGTAGGACAGCGATGGAGATGGGTGCGCTTCGGTGTTGAAACCACAACCAACTTGCGCACATCGCTGTCGCGAAAGCAGCAAGGGCGGCGCCCACAAGCCACGGCCGGCGGTACCACGTTTTGTCCTTTTCGACCGCCCCGGACCGGCGAAACGCAGGGATATAGCCACCCTTAGGGAGCTCAATAATCACTCGATCCCCGATGCCATCTCCAGCGTAATATTGGGCCAGGCGAGCGCGTAGGCGTCCCGCCTCGGTACGGACCGTGGAGTCCTGCTTAGTATCAAACCCGGGCTGTCGACCAAAGACCTCGATGCCTATGACGGATTCCTTGAGCTCGCCATCCCTGCCAACCAGATGACGCTCGACGATCACGCGCAGAAACCTGGAGAGGCGCTCGTTACTGGCGAACCCAGGGCTCGCCAGTACGCGCTCCAATTCCTGCCGGACGGCTTCGGCGGAGCAGTCGGAAATCCCCATCGGGCTTTAGAATAGCGCCTGTTTTCAGGACGATGCAAGTGTATAACACCCCTTTACAACCCTTCCCGACTGGTTTTCCAACAGGATCTCGCGCATCGTTTCTTACATGCGAACTGTGGCGCTGGGCTTCCTCCTCGCGGCGTCCGACTGGGCCGGCTGCGCTTTTGGGACATGGATCGTGAACCCCCTCCGTTCGACGCCCGCCCGCGATCCCCGCACCAAGAGCCTCACGATTCGAATAGAGCCGCACAGCAAGGGCGAGGTCTTCACGCTGGACAGGATCGAAGCCGACGGTCGTATCACCACGTCCAGCACCCTGTTCTATCTGGATGGCAAGCCGCGGGATTTCCAGGACGCCGGCTGCTCGGGTACCCAATCGTCGCGTCGCGTGGACAGCCAGACCGTGGAGATCCTGCGGACGTGCGCCAACGGCGACCGGGTCCGGTTCGTCCGACGGCTATCCGGGCAGCCGAATGAACTAGTCCTCGAGATTACCGAGCACCAGACCGGTGGCAGCCGCTTCGAGCGGCGTCTGGTGTTGGAGAAATTTCGATGACAGCCGGACGAAAGAGACCGCCGTTCTGGAGTACCGGCCTTCCCTCGGCGCTCTTCTTCTTGGGCAGCCTGATCGTGCAAGCGCAGTCCCCAGGTACGTTCACCGCCACTGGTAGTATGGCGACGGCTAGACTATTCCACACGGCGACCTTGTTGATGGACGGGCGGGTTCTGATCGCGGGTGGTCAAAACGGCGCGTCCGCTAATCGCCTTTCGAGTACGGAAATCTACGACCCGGTTGCGAAGACATTCACTCCGGGCCCGAACATGACGATTGGCCGAACCGGGCATACCGCTACGCTGCTCGTGGACGGAAGAGTCCTGATCGTCGACGGCGAACAAACGCCGCCGGGCGCAAATGGGATTGAGCCGGGCGGGAGCGCCGAACTGTTTGACCCGGCCGCCGGGAGTTTCACGCAAACGGGGAGCCTGCTCATGGCGCGGCAGGGTTTCAACGCGACTCTGCTTGCCAACGGGAAGGTTCTGGTCACGGGCGGCGTGGCGGGCGTCACGGACTCCGGCTATATGATCGGAGACCCGGAGATCTACGATCCGGCGACTGGGGCATTCACCGTCGCAGGCTTTTACGCCGGTAGTCTGGCCAGTTTGAATACGGGCGGAATCTTTGGCTTCGGTTCCGTCTCCGCTCTCCTTGCCGACGGTACGACTCTGTTTGCTACGGAGCCTGCCTGCCAGGTCTATGATCCGACGACCGCCACGTTCAGTCTTCAGGGACCTATCTACGTCACGTGGGCAGTTCCCGGCGGCAGCACTTTCACTCCCGACTATATCGTGGAGCAGACTGCGAGCCTGCTGCTGAACGGAAGAATCCTCTTAGCGGGCGGGGAGAACGAGGATACGGGATACTATCGCACCGCGGAATTGTATGAAGCGGCGTCGGGCGCATTCATTCCGACCGGGAACATGCTCAAGTCTAGAGGCGGACATACCGCGACTGTGCTCCCGGACGGCCGGGTCCTGATATCGGGAGGTACTACCGAACCCTGCGGCGACAATAGCTGCTGGGTTACCGGCCCGGATGCGAGCGCGGAGTTGTACGATCCGGCCCAAGGCGTTTTCACCGACGCGGGCAATATGACCACCGATCGCGACGGGCACACGGCAACTCTGCTCAACAACGGCGACGTACTGATCGTGGGGGGCAATTCCTATTCCGGGCCAGACCCGTTTGGAGGCTTCGAGGAAGCCAGCACGGCTTCGGCGGAACTCTACCATCCCTCGGCCGCGACCTCAGCACCAGCCTTGTTCTTGCTGGCCGGAGCCGGAACGGGTCAGGGCATTGTGTGGCATGCGTCAACGGGACAGCTTGCCTCGCCGCAGAAACCGGCAGTGGCCGGCGAGACTCTGTCGATGTACGTCACCGGCCTGGCCGAAGGCGGGGCCATTCCGCCGCAACTTTCGGTGGGCGGCCAGATGGCGCAAGTTCTCTACTTCGGCGACGCTCCCGGTTACCCGGGCTACTTCCAGGTGAACTTCCTGTTTCCCGCCAGTGTAACGCCGGGCACGGGCGTGCCCGTTCGCCTGACGTATCTGTTCCGTTCGAGCAACAGCATCACCATCGCGGCGCAGTGATTTGAGAGATCTGAGATGGACACCCGCTGTGATTTTCCACTTCTCCTGTCAGTTGTTGCGATGGCGCATACCCCCCAGCGGTTAGGTATCAGTACAAAGAATTTCATCCACACGAAACGAGAAACGGAGGCAATATGATGCATTTTCGATTTACGACCTGGGCTGGGTTGCCCGGCAAGTTCCACTCCAGGACGGCCATACGCTTGGTTTCATTAGTCCTGCTCGCGACAGCCGGATTCGGCCAGACTTACAATGCCTCTACTTTTGCAGGCGTTTGGCTGCCGGAGAACCTCCCGGGCGCCTCCGTCAGCCTGAACCAAATCGGCGGCGTTGCCGTGGACGCCGCCGGCAATGTCTTCCTGTCGCTGCCCGAGTACGCGGCAGTCATGCGACTCGACGCCTCGACCGGAATTCTGACGCGCGTTGCCGGAAATGCAACCAACGGATTCAGCGGCGACAATGGCCCTGCTATCAATGCTCAACTCTACGGGCCAAACGGTCTAGCCCTGGATCCCGCCGGCAATCTCTACATTGCGGATACCAACAATAAACGCATCCGTAAAGTCTCGAACGGCATCATCACCACCGTCGCCGGAAATGGCGTAGACGGCGCCGCCGGCGATGGCGGGCCCGCCACCAGCGCTGAGCTTCCCTACCCATACTCAATCGCCATCGACGCCGCGGGCAATATCTATATCTCCGATGACTCCGGCGCCATCCGCAAAGTGACAAACGGGGTCATCGCCAGCGTACCCGGCGCCCAAGGTTATTTCGCCGGCATCGCAGTCGACTCCGTGGGCAACCTCTACCTTGTGGATGCCCTAACCCCGCGCGTCCTCAAGGTCTCGAATGGTGTTGCCACCATTTTCGCAGGCACCGGAACCCCTGGCTTCAGCGGGGACAACGGACCGGCCACCGGCGCCCAGTTCGGTGGATACCCTGACGATGGCGCGGGGGACGGAAGCGGACCCATTGGCATCGCCGTGGATTCCGCCGGCAACGTCTACATCTGCGATACCTTCAACTCCCGCGTTCGCAAAATTTCGAACGGAGTCATAACCACGGTCGCGGGCGGTTCCACCGCCAACCAACTGACCTATCCCACCTTCATCACTGTGGACTCCGCCGGGGACCTCTTCATTTCCGATCCATCGAGCGGGGATCGCATCCAAAAAGTTGCCAACGGCGCCGTCACAACGATTGCCGGAAATGGCTACTATAGCTTCAGCGGAGACAATGGACCAGCCGCTAACGCGCAGTTCTATCAACCCGAAGGCGTCGCCATTGATTCCGCCGGAAGGATATACATCGCCGACACGCAAAATAATCGCGTCCGCATGATCGCCAATGGAGTCGTCACCACCGTCGCTGGAACCGGAGCCCTAGGCTCCAGCGGCGATGGAGGCCCGGCCAGCAGCGCCCGGTTGGCGACTCCGGTCGCCGTCGCTGTGGATCCCGCCGGCAATCTCTACATCGCCGACGTCAATAACTACCGCATCCGCAAAGTCTCCGACGGCGTGATTACTACCGTCGCGGGCACCGTTGGCTACACGCCATGCGACGTGGCTGCAGACTCGGCCGGCAACGTGTACGTGTCCGATTGCGTGCATTCGCACATTTTCAAAGTCTCGAACGGCAACGCCACAACCCTGGCGGCCGGCGGCTCCGGCTTGGCCCTCGACTCCGCGGGAAACCTCTATATGACAAACTGCTGGACCTGTTCTCCGGACCAGAACTCCGGCGCCATTCTCGAGATCTCAAACGGCGTCGTCACCACCATCGGGGGCGGAACGGGTGTCGCGTTCGACTCCGCGGGAAACCGCTATATCGTCGACGGGAATCTCGGCCTCGTCCGCATCCTCTCGAACGGCGCGACCACTATTTTCCCGATGGGCCCCGCCCTGGCTTTCCCCGGCGTCGGGATCGCTGTTGACTCTTCCGGCAACATCTACGGATCTGACTTCAGCCGAATCCTGGTTCTTAAGCCGGCTGGCGCGACTCCGCCGACACCCGTCGCCGTCGACTTCGTCCACAACGCCGCCAGCGATCTTTTTCTCGGAATCGCCCCTGGCGAGATCGTGACTTTCAAGGGATCGGGCCTCGGACCCGCGCAACTTGTCGCCGCCCACGCCGGCACCGACGGGTTCTACCCCACTCAACTTAGCGGCACTCTCGTGCAGTTCAACGGGGTCGCTGCGCCAATGCTCTATACGTCGGCGACTCAAGTCGCCGCGGTCGTGCCTTGGGGAATTACCGGCCCCACCGCCCAAGTTACGATGACTTATCAGGGTCAAGCCTCCGTCCCCGCGACGATTCAAGTTTTTCCATCGGCTCCGGGGCTGTTCACGTTGGACGGCTCAGGCACGGGCCAAGCGGCCGCCATCAATCAGGACGGCACCATCAACGGCGCTTCCAACCCGGCGTTGAGCGGCAGCGTCATCTCGCTTTACGCGACCGGCGGAGGTCAAACTTTGCCGGGCGGCGTGGATGGCCAGGTGTCTGAGTTCCCGCTGGCTGCACAGGCGCTGCCGGTCCAGGTATCCATCGGACAACAATTCTTGCTATCCACGGCGCAACTGCAATACGTCGGTCCCGCGCCGGGTGCAATCGCAGGCCTGATGCAAATCAACGTGCCGATCCCCGCCGGTCTCAAAACCGGGAGCGCCGTAATTTCGATCGTAGGCGCTCCATTGTCGAGCAGCCAGTCCAATGTCACTATCGCCGTGCGCTAATGCTAACTAGTCGGGAATCGAGCATAGCGGCATCCACGCGGCAACTTTATCCTTTAAAACTGGACTTTCGGCAAGGTTACGCTTTCAGCGGTGCCCTCGCTACCCTGGCCCGAGACGTTCCACGACGATCTCAGACGGCGAGCCGGCAACTTTATGCTTTAACCGGGCAAGATTATCGTTTACGGCACATTGCGTTCCGCAAAACCGCCCGAGCGACTAAGTCACCATCGCGGTGAAATGATTTCGGAAACCAGAGATGAAACGAAAGCTGGAAAACACGTTTCGGATCTATGGCTCGATTTTTACGGTGTTACTGAGCGCGTGCGCCGCGCTAGCTCAACCGTTCACAGGATAACTACCTATATCGTTCCGCTTTCGTTGGAGCGCCGGACCCGGACCTTTCTCCGAGTAGACGATACGCCCCAAGGTGACGGCATACTCTCTGGAGCCTCACCGTAACTCGTTGATTCCGCTGAGCGGCTTTTCGGGCGTTTTGCAGTGGAGGGGCCGCATTTTTCGATGCATATCCCGAGTTTTCCGCACTATGAACGACGACGACAATCGCCGCCGGGGCTTCCCGGAAACGCCGTTTCGGGTCACCTGCGCGAGACTGGTGGTGAGAAGGGCTGTTAGCCGATTTGGTAGAATTTTGGCCTAATGCGCGGCTTGATTGGATTGCTCTTGATCCTCGGCGAGGTCAGTGGGTTCAGCGCAATGGCGCAGGATCATCCCGGCGACTGGCAAGCGAAGGCGGGCGGCAAGATGTCATTCGAGGTGGCCTCTGTCAAGCCGAGTAAGACGCCCAGATTGCCGAACTTCAACTTGACCACCGACGATGCAAAAGCTCCGGGAGGCCGACTCGCAGTAGGCCTGACGTTGCGTGTCTACATCCAATTCGCCTACAAGCTCCCGCCGTATCAAGTGGAGGACGCGATTGCACACGCGCCGAAGTGGGTCAATACGGACTTCTTTGAGATCGATGCCGGCGCACCTGGGAATCCGACCAAGGACCAGATGCGCCTGATGATGCAGTCCCTACTTGCAGACCGGTTCAAACTGGCGGTGCGTTTCGAAACGCGGGAAGTTCCAGTTCTTGCTCTGACACAAGTCAAGGCCGGCAAGCTGGGTCCGAAACTGAATCCGCATTCCGAGGGTCCTGCGTGCCCGGATCCGGCGGTACAACCGAGCCCACTGGACATACTGGCGGCGCGGGATGCGATGTTGCGAGCTAAAGCCGTGTTCCCGCCCGTTTGCGATGCTATGATAGCCCGTGGTACGCCAGACGGCGTCATGGTTGTGGGAAGCCGGAACACCTCCATCGCTTTGGTTGCCGAAGCCATTTCCAGCTACGGCTCTCTGCAGGGGGAGTTGAACCGGCCCGTTTTGGATCTAACGGGACTCGACGGGCGGTTCGATTTCGCGCTGGCCTTCAGGCAGGATGAGAATAGCCGCCTTGGAGCAACAACTGCGGCCGACGCCCCACCTCCAGCGCCCGACGTACCGCCCTTGGTGGATGCTCTGCGAGAACAGTTAGGGTTGAAATTGACAGCTTCGAAGGGTCCGGTGCGAATACTCGTGATCGATCATATTGAGAGACCGTCCGAGAACTGAGCGCCTACGCCTGAGCCTCCGATCCGCACATGTCCGCCGATGACGATTCCAACAATCTTGGTTTGGCGAGTCTGCGGAATGCTGTCTCGCAGTTGATTGCCTGATGGCCTGATCGGTTGATCGGTGTAAGCGTTCGGTGAGGATTCATCGGTTTATCGGGTCTATCTGACCCACCGAAGGGCTTCGATCCGTGAGGCTGACTCGAAAATTGTGATCACCGTTCGGTCCAGGCAATCGCTACCGATATTCCCCATATCGTTCCGGTTCGAGTCGCCGTTTCGGGCATGGCGGATCGATACTCTTAGATTTCGCGAACACCGCACGACCGCTGGAATTCGCTTAACAGTCGCGTATCCCGCTTTCCGGACCTCCTGCTCGAACGCGCTGGTGAGCACCTTCACCGCTTCAGACTCACCTGTCAACTAGCGAATCGGTCGATACTGGTCATCGGCACTCCGCACGCTCCGCCATCTTTCGGTAGATGACCATGTCCTCGGCGGAAAGCCCCGAAGGGTCGGCTACAAGCGGGCGTTTGCCGGTTGGCGCCGCGCCTTCGCGCGCAAGGGTGTAATCGAGCACTTTTTCGAGTAACTCCAGCTCCTCCATGGAAAGCATCGAGAGATCCGCAGGCTTGCTGGGTGGCCACAGTTACGGCGCATTCATGACTGACAATCTGCTGGCCCAATGTGACTTGTTCAAGGCCGGAATCGCGGAAAGCGGCGCTCCCAACCGCACGCTAACGCCATTCGGTTTCCAGAACGAGCGCCGCACCATGGCCCCTGAACAAGTGTCCGGACAGCCAAGCTCGGGAACCGACATCTACGCTTTCGGTGTGATCGCCTACGAGATGCTGACGGGACGGAAGCCGTTCGTGCCCGAGAATGCGGCTCAGCTTGCGGAATTGCAGCGCGCGGGAGTTCGAGTGAAACCGTCCGCCCTCCGGCCTGCTATTTCATCGGACGCCGAAAAACTGATCCTGCAATCGCTGGTCATCCCGCTCGGGTATTGCCCGGTATACTCGGCAATATCGCCAGCTATTCCGCCGGCACGTGCGGGTTCGCAGGAGATTTGGGCCCGACAGATTTGGGTTCACCGCCAGGCGTCCTCGCAGGCGCCACCAAGTGTACCGGTACCCGAACGCGAGGAGATCGCTGGGACCGCTGCTCCGTTTGCCCCGCGTCCAGGCCTTCCGGGATTCCGAGGAGGCTCACCAGGCCGACGGGACCGGTAGGCAACGATCCGAGTTCATCAAGGATCTGAACGCACGTATCCATATCGAGGGCCAGTCCCTAGCCGGCTTTGCACGCTACGAGTAGAATCCGCGGCTTGCCATCACCGGTCCCAAGTCGATCCTCAAGCTTGCGCAGCCGACTCTCGATAATCTTCATTACAGTTGCTGTCCGTTTGTCGCGGCGTCGGGTTACATCGCGCACACCGCGCTGTTACTCATGGTCACGAACCACAATGTCCGCGTCCTGCCGAGACCGGGCGCGGAATTCCCAATCATCTTTTCGGCCACTCGGAAAATGAGCGCCCCCGCCGTATCTATAGGCCGAGACGTTGCCGCAGACGGCCCGTCCGCGTGAAATGGAGGAGCGCTGCGGTGCAGTTGGCTCCCAGGCTGTGGCGACCCGCCGTATGTTCAGGGTTAGGGGCAACCCCGCCAGGACGAGCCGCGCCCTCATTTTTCCTAAGTCTCCTATAAGATGTATAACTCGTCACATAAATATGGTGAACCTTACCTTCCCACGCCGGCGCGCCAAAACCGCAACCCATTTGCTCTATAGGGATTTTGGGCTGGTTACTATCGGTACTATCGTAGGCCGGGAATTCGGGGATTCCCACGGCTGGCGGCAATAAAATCCGTTCCGAAGTACTGTTGCCGTAGTTCCGACCGATAGACCTTGTAAGTACTCGCTAAGCTTTAAGGTAGTACCAATTTGCCATAGAATTGCGCATCTCATCCGATGTAATATTAACTTGTTCGCACTCTCATCCGACTGCGCGGACAGAAATCACGGTGAGCTGTGATTGATCTATATAAAACGATTCAAGACTTATACGCTGAGAAGGAAAAACTTCAGCGGGTCATCGCTTCCCTCATAGATTTGCAGAGCGGGGTCGGCGGGGACATCCCGCTAATGCCGAAGAGCGGGATGCGGCGCGGACGAAAGTCGATGAGCGACGAAGAGCGCCAGATGGTCTCGGTCCGAATGAAGAAGTATTGGGCAGTTCGGCGCCATTCAGCAGTCGCACATGAGGCTTAGCTGATCTGTTGCTTTTGAGCCGACGATCCCTACGACAAGGATGTCAACGCTAGGTACCTCGCAATCGTCTAGGCTGGCTGCGATGCCCGACGAAACAGTCGTTGATGGTGAGACTCACTGCCGAAAACTTGTCAAGGAAATCCCAGGATTCGCTGGCCCTCCTGACGGGCCGCCGCACAGCGCAGAGCTTCCCTTGTTAGACGGCGTTAAGAGTGAATATCGGTAGCTATCTCCGGTCGGACGCGCGCTAAACGCCGCCGACTGAAACTAAATCCTCTCTATCGGGAAGGTCTCGACGAACGTCTCCATTTCCTCATCGGTCAGGCCACCGCGGGTGCCATCGAGCCGCACGATTTCGGTTAGAAATCCGTCCGCACTGAGCGTCCGCCGACATGTGGACGCTCCAAGCTCAGCGTGCTGCCCAGGTTGACACGACGACCCGTAGCCGCCGCCGCGGATCGTGGGCAAAGTCCGGCGCCAGCCGGTCATCAAGCCTGGCGAGCCGTCTGTCAAGGTTCTTCATGGCCACCATGGTCGGCGGCGCCGGGCAGAAGCGGAAGGGCGGCCCTGCGTGGAGCCGTTGCGAGAGCCCCTGGTCCATGCGAATGGTAGATATCCAACGTGGGCCGAGGTCATGCGAACGCACCGCGCCCGACGCTATGCCGAATCGCGACGTGCTGAAACGGCGGAACAGTGAGAACGAGCCTCATCCGGCGTTTGGAACATCTCGAAACCCGCTTGCTTCCGGTAGTTGGCGAGCCGACGGTAATCTCCGTGGAAGTCGTCGATGCCAACGGAACCGTTGTGGATCACAAGGACTTCACGGTGGCCGCGCCACCTCCGAACGAGCCCGGCCCGCGAGCGCGATCATGGCGGCGACCATTTCTGTTTCGATAGCCGATCTCCTGGCGGCAGCGCAGAACTGGGTCACTTTTGGTGAGCGCCGAAGGTTGCCCGCGCTTTGTGTGATTCAAAGATTGGCCGCCGCATGAGATCGACAGGTTTTTGCGTGGGGTGGTCGAACTTCTCCCCGTCCGAGCCGCCCATGATGAACTTCGGAGAGGGCTACCCCAGATCGTCGTGTATTCCCTGGCCTTCCCGTACCACGGCGCATTCTTTTTTCGCACAAACCAGCATGGCTCATGGGCAAACCAGTACAGGGTCCTGGTGAGGACAGCTCGCCCTTTATTCCATATAAGCTGCTGCGGGTACAGAAATCCAATTCGAAGGAGTCCGTTCAGCACCTCGCGAGTGAATAAAGACGCATGCCAGATGTAAGCGATCTGAATGCTCGGCACCAACTCGAAGGCTTCAGACCAGTCGGCGCGCGTGTCGCCCGAGATCGTAGTTTCTGTGTGGCCCGCGGTACGATGCTTCATGTAACTCGACTCGGCCGGCCCGCATCCGTTCAGGCCCGCGGGTCGCGCCATTCCGAGTCGAGCTCAATTCCGTACGGCGGATCGGTGACCATCAGGAGCGGCTTGCGGTAGCCGAGAAGGTGCGCCACAGCTTCTGCGCTGGTCGAGTCGCCGCAAAGCACGCGGTGCTTACCGCACAGCCACATGTCTCCCGGACGCGACACCGGGTTCTCGGGTACCGGCGGGACGGCGTTGGCTGCGTCGTCGTCCTCCGGCGCGAGTAGTAGATCGTCGATCTCTTTCGGGTCAAAGCGTGTAAGCGAGAGGTCAAACTCTGCTTCGTTGAGTTCCTGCGACTCCAGCGCGAGGAGTTCGTCGTCCCACGCTGCCCATTCCGCCGAACGATTCACGAGCAATCGGAACGCCTGTATTTGAACCTCCGACCTCCGACCAGTCGTCGCAGAGGATCACTGGAATGCTGCTGGTATCGCCGCCGGGCCAGGAGCACAACTTCCCGTATGCGTGAAGCGTCAGCGCCGAAAATTACCCCGACCGACGGCGGATCAGACAAGCCGGACGAAGAATTGTTCTACGATCCTAAGGACTGGCGACGTTGGTGGCGAGCAAAAAACTCTGAAGTTCGTTATCGGAAGCATCTCTCGCTCTATCTTGCAGTTGCGCTGCTCCTCCTTGAGAGCGTGAAAGCTAACGAGTTGTTTGGAATTGAGAAGATGCGAGGGCCAGAGTTCGTAGTTTTGATCGGTGCAATCGGCTCACTTATTGCCGTGATCTGGCGAAGTCGCTTCGGGCGGCTTCTCCGGTGGCTGCCACCCGCGGCAGTGAAGTCTTGATTCGTCTGCTGGGAGCCGTCTTCCAGGGCATCCTGTGCAGCGACCGTTTCAGCGCGTACTTGAAATATCACTCCGGCAAAGCACAGTTCTGTTGGGCGCATCTGAAACGCAACCTGCTGGGGATTGTGGAGTTCACCAAAAGCAGCGCGGTGGAGCGATTCTGCCGCGACGCGCTTGCCGAGCATGCCAGACTATTCCGGCTCTGGCACAAATTTCGCAGCGGCCAGATTGATCGAAGCCAACTGGTGTTACGTTCGATCCCGATCGAAAAGCGGATTTTCGTCTTGGCCGAGCGGCATTTGGGCAGCTCCCACCGCGAGGTCCGCAACCTTGCCACGGCTCTGTTCGAGCACAACCAGCGACTGTTTACTTTTCTCGATCACGAGGGCGTGGAGCCCACTAACAACAGCGCCGAACGAGCGCTCCGCACAGGCGTGCAGTGGCGCAAAATCTGCTTTGGCAACCGCAGCGCCAATGGCGAGCTAGCCACGGTCCGCTTGTTGACCGTCGCCGAAACCTGTGATCTGCAGCGCCTGAATGTTCTGGCCTATCTCTCTGCCGCCATTGCTTGTCATCGTAGCCGTAAGCAGATTACCTCACTATTGCCCAAATAGCCCCAACTGAACTGTTACAACCGTCAATTGTACCGGTAGTCAGGAACATAGTTCAGGGGCTTATGGGGAAAAAGGCTGGCAACCACGCAGAAAGCTCCGAAGCCTGCTGTGCAGCCCGAGGCGGAAGAAGCAAGAACCGGGAGGTGCACTTCTTGCACACCCGAACTCGGCGAACTGATTCGGCCAAGTCGCGAAAATTGTGTCGGCTACCGCGATTCGCCCGAGACCAGCTTTCTCGACCGCTCTACTAGGAACTAGGGAGCGAAACCTCGCAATTCAGGAGGGCGCATTTTCTATCTTGCCGATTCCACCGACTTCCGTAACACGCCAGCCTTTCGCGGCTAGCCCTCACCCTCGCTGTTATCTCCCCTGCCGCCGGGCTGCACCCGCTGGATTGGAGTCCGGAGCGCGATGATGACCATCGGGAACGACCACGGGTTACCAGTTGCCCTCCGGATCGCAGGGGCGCGCTAATCTATGAGCTTGAACAGATATACGGCTCTCACCGCTCGCCTCGGCTCCGGGCGAGCGACGCGTCACTCGTACAGAGCTCCGTTAACCCCATTATCGGAGTGTAATAAAACTCCCTTCGTTAGGATTCGGGATGGCGGGATCGCGCAGGTTTCAACGGCCACCCTGATTTGATTCCCGCCGTGAACCTACTGATGCAATGAGAATCCGGACGGCAAAGCTGCCTCAAGATTGATTTGTTCTCCGGTGATGGGGTGGTGGAATTTCAGAAATTGGGCGTGCAGGAAATATCCTCCATCGCCGGGGAGGCCGGGGAGATTTTCAAGAGGCTGGCCGGTTAAGCCGTACAGAGGATCGCCTACCAGGGGATGGCCGATGGATGCCAGATGGATTCTGATTTGATGAGGACGGCCCGAATTTAGGCTTACTTCAAATGTTGTGGTGCTGGTGGTGCGTGAGATTACCTTTGCCAATGACTTTGACGGTTTGCCACTTAGTTTGGCGGCCCACACGGAACCGATGAGCGGGTGCGGTACGAGGCCGATGGGTGTGCGGATTTCGTAGGCGTCGTGCTGTGCAATGTTTTGAGCCAGCGCCCGGTAGATTTTTCGAATTTTGGGTGTGTTCCAGTTTGCGAATAGATTAGAGGCCGCCTGCGGTGTTTTGGCGAAGAGGACGATGCCGGTGGTGGCTCGGCCCAACCGGTGGACAGGGTTTGCGTTGGGGGTTTGCTTTTGCACCAAGCGCAGGAGGGTGTTTTCCATGAAGCCGCCGCCGGGGAGGGTGGGCAGCCCGCTGGGTTTGTTGACGGCCAACAGATGGGGGTCTTCAAACAGGACTGCGAAGTGCTGAGGGGAGTCTGGTTCGATCCAGGGTGGACGTTTCCAGACAAGGGTTTGGCCTAAAGTGACCGATTCGCTTCCGGTGGCGGTGACGCCGTTGAGGGTGACTTCGCCGTTGTTCAGTTTTTGTTGCCAGGCTTGTGGGGTTGAGTGGGGGTAAAGGCTTGCCAAGTGGGAGAGCAGGGTTTGTCCATGGTATTTGGTGCTGATGATTGTGGTGTAGGCATAGCCCCGGTTGAGCATGTAGTTTGAGTGTAAGCTATGGCATCTGCAGCGCGGCGGCCGAAGGGTTTTTGCGATCCAATCGGCGCGAGGGAGCCCAGACTGGCCGAGTGCTTTGATTTCCTTTCGATGTCATATTCGACGCGGCGAAATAGAGAGTGTGGCGCGGCGCCGTCGATCAAGAGGTATGAGGCAAACTTACCAACAATGATTTGCGCCAACAGACTCGCGCCCGCCGTGCTCTTCTCGATTGGCTGCCCAGGCTTGCCTGCCGCAACTCATCGGTGTTGCGATCCTTGCGCGGCGGCAACGAGCGAAATATCACCAAGTCACTCGCCGACGGGTTCTGGGCGGATGACACGCCACTCGTACAAAGTCGCAACGTGACGATATCGTGCCTAACATGGCACTAGATACTAGCTCGAATGGCGTCG